>Ga0304729_1001455_pt1 | contig 15573 bp, 17 predicted proteins | sample C_131016_MF_Meta_FD_190475 | JGI IMG/M metagenome (GOLD analysis project Ga0304729, IMG submission 190475) | Freshwater microbial communities from Lake Croche, Canada to study carbon cycling - C_131016_MF_MetaG (v2) (version 2) | ecosystem: Environmental > Aquatic > Freshwater > Lake | place... | reverse complement strand
CTAAGTATGTATTTCCTAACGAGTCTGTAGCAACGGACCCCTTTCCAGATACCAATTCAATCGTCGGGGTTCCGTAATTATCCTGAAGAGACTTCTGCCAACGCTTCATGCCACCACCAACGTTCCGCCCTCGCCTAGAAGAGCGCTCTTAAGTGCTGATGGATCTGTTCCATCAATAATTCTTACCGCTTTCGCACCAGCTGCAATTGCATCTAGGCAAGCCTGAACTTTGGGTGCCATACCATCAGCGAAAGTTCCCTTAATATCTTCTAACTCTGTAGCGGATATTGATTCAATCAGCGAACCCTTATCTGGCCAGCTGCGATAAATGCCTTGCACATCAGTCATGATGATGAGCCACTTGGCATCGAGGGCTCCAGCAATTGCCGCCGAGGAAAAATCTGCATTGACGTTATATCCAAAAGTTTTCGACACATCAGAGGCCACCGGTGAAATTACAGGTACCGTTCCCTGGTTAACCAGAGCTATGACCTCTGTAGCATCGACTGAAGTGACGAGTCCCACCAGTCCGAGATCTGCGTGAGTTCCATCAACGAGGGTGGTTCGAGCCTCAGCAAAGAGCGTTCCTGATTTCCGTCCCGAGATAGCAACCGCATTAACTCCATGTACCACCAAAGATTGCGCAAGTGCGGGGCCTACTTCATCCGACAAAACTCTCTCAACAACCGTGAGAATCTCGGGTGTAGTTACTCTAAATCCAGAAATCCATTGCGAAACGATTCCGGCAGCTTGTAGCGCTTGATCAATTTGTGGGCCGCCACCATGCACAATAACTGGTTTCACATCCATAGAAATGGCATCAGCAATCGCTTGAGCGAAAGCTCCATTTTCATCTTTCATGGCATGGCCACCGAATTTGATGACAATCATGTCGAGTAGGCCGAATTCTCTTCCACATAATCATGTGAGAGATCATTAGTCATCACGGTGGCGGTTGCGCTACCCACATTGAGATGTACCTCAAGAGTTACTAATCGATCCGAGAAAGAGACCCTACTTTTATCTTCAAAGGGCGCAGATTCTTTCGCGACATGTACTCCGTTAAGAATTACATCAATATTGAGAGCATCTATGAGCGCATCGGCAGTACCTACTGCTGCAAGCACTCTCCCCCAGTTAGGGTCTGCCCCAAAGATGGCGCATTTGAGAAGATTATTGCGAGCACATGCGCGGGCAACTTCAACTGCATCAGCTTCAGTTGCTGCTCCCTTTACAGTAATGGCCACGGTCTTGGTGGATCCTTCTGCGTCGGCAATGAGTTGCGCAGCAAGTGAGCCACAGACTTCCATGAGAGCAGTTTCCAGATCAGCTTCAGTGAGTGAAACCCCTGAGGCGCCGCTTCCCATGAGGAGCACTGTGTCGTTAGTCGAAGTACAGCCATCTGAATCAATTCGGTTATAGGTCCTATCCGTCACACGAGTAAAAATCTCTTGTGCAGCGTTTGGAAGGATTGCATCCGTCATCACGACAGAGAGCATGGTTGCTAGAGCTGGCGCCAACATTCCAGCACCTTTAGCAATACCCGCGAACTCCGCCCCATTCTTCGATGTCGTTGCCACCTTCGGAACACTGTCGGTGGTCATAATCGCGCGCGCCACGTCTTCAAGGGATTCGCTCTTTAGATTCGTGGCAATTGTGTCCAAGCCCGAAATAATTTTAGGCATCGGGAGCAACTCACCAATTAATCCGGTCGAACAAACAACTACCTCACCTGATGAGACTTCAAGCAGCTCAGCAACCTTTTCAGCGGTGCGATGAGTATCTGCAAAACCTTGTGGACCCGTACATGCGTTTGCTCCACCTGAGTTGAGAACTACTGCTCGTACAGTTTTTCCTTTAGTGACTTCGCGAGACCAAATAACAGGAGCAGCCACTACCTTATTGCTGGTGTACACGGCTGCGGCATCGAAGAGCGGGCCAGAGTTTTCAATAATTGTAAGGTCTAATGCACCTGTCGATTTCAATCCGGCAGCAACTGCGGCACCACGAAATCCCTTAGGTAAGTTCTTCATACGCCGAGCCCATCGAAACTAAGCCCTGCAGCTTCGTCGAAGCCACACATGAGATTCGCATTCTGAATTGCTTGCGCTGCAGCTCCTTTACCTAAATTGTCGATAGCCACTGAGACGACGAGGCGAGAGGTGTGTTCATCTATTGCAACCTGCATCTGCACATGATTTGAACCCGTAAGTGCCGCAGTCTTTGGCATCACGCCCAATGGCAGAACTGTTACGAATTGCGACTGTGAAAAGTACTTCGTGTAGTGAGCGTGTGCCTCTTCGGTGGTTACCTGCTTCGTCACTTTTGCCGTTACCGTCGCCAAAATTCCTCTAGGCATAGGAGCAAGAATTGGTGTGAAAGAAATCTTGGCTGCCACACCAGATAATTTAGAAAGCGCCTGTTCAATCTCAGGTGTGTGTTGATGTACACCTCCGAATTTATAGGATGTCAGTGAGCCCGCAACTTCGCTCGCTATGAGATTGAGCTTTGCGCTTCTGCCGGCACCAGTTGTTCCGGAAGCGGCGACAACTACAACATCTGATAAATCTGCAAATGCATGAGCTGGAGCTGCTCCAAGTGCAATCGCTGTTGCGTAACAACCTGGGTTAGCAACTTTGGATGAGTTGGCCACGAGAGATCTAAAAGGATCTATATCCGCCAAGCCATATGTCCATGAACCTGCGTAATCTCCACCGTAATACTGTCCCCATGCCTGCGCACTCTCTAATCTGTAATCTGCGCCGAGATCGACAATCTTTGCCGACCCTGGAAGTTGCGCAATTACCTTTGCAGACTCACCGTGCGGCAGGGCTAAAAATATAAAATCGCATTCAGCGAAATCGTTCGGGGCAAAGGCGCTGAACTTTCGACCTACATAACTGTGCAACTGCGGATGAATTGATGTGATCTGCTCACCGGCATTGGAATGGGCGGTGATTGCTGAGACCGAGAATTCCGGGTGAAAAGATAACAGGCGAAGTAACTCGCCCCCTGCATATCCGCTAGCCCCTACGACGCCGATTTTCATATCTGCAATATAGCATATTTATGCATTTTGATGCATATTTATGCAGTACGGAGAACTGCTCCTGTGGCTTTCACTGCGGCAGCGACCGCCGCCTCGCGCATCTCGGAGACTTCAGCCCCCATCAAGGTGCGATCCGGTGCACGGAATACGAGCGAGAAAGCGAGAGAAATCTTTCCATCCCCTAGCTTGTCGTAGCGATCAAAGAGAGTGATGGATTCAAGTAGTTCGCCAGCGCCAGATCGAAGAGCGTGTTCTACCTCTGCCGCGGTGACCTTGGCATCAACAATCAACGCGACATCTTGGAGCGCGGCAGGCATGGTGCCAACTGTTGTTGGGCGGACAAGTTGTGAATCAGGGAGAGCGCTAAGACCTACTGCAAACGCTACGGATCTTTCTGGCAATCCGTATTGCGCAACGATTCGTGGATGCAACTCTCCTGCATGCGCTACTGCTTTGCCATTAACAATGAGTTCAGCGCAGCGGCCGGGATGCCATGGGGCGAAATCTGAGCGCTGCACAGTCCATTCGAGATTGCATAGTTGAAGAATGTCTTGGGCAAATGCAATCGCATCTTCCCAGGTATAGGAGCGCGCCTTACCTTGCCAATCTTCGTTCTCAGTCTTGCCAACCAATAAACCAGCAACGTGATAGGCCTGAGGGGGCACGCTAGCAAATATTTCATCAATCAACTTTTGTGACGGACGTGAAGATAAGTCAGGCGAGATGAATGGGATTAACTTCTGGGAACTGCGGAAGATTGATCCCATCTCGAATATGGCAAAATCTTTAGCTCCCCGGCTGATATTGCGTTGCGCCACTTCGATGAGTCCAGGGACTAGATGAACGCGCATTAAAGGGAACTCTTCCGACATAGGGTTAGCAATTCGATATGTTTTAGCACGTTCGCCAAGAAAGCCCATTGAATCAATAGTCTCTTGATTGGTGAATGGGAAAGTTTGCACTTCTGCTAATCCTCGACTAGCTAACATCTGCGCCACTGCACGACGACGCTTTTGCGTTGGGGTAAGCGATGCGTGCAACGGGCGCGGCGGTAGAATTGATGGAATCTTGTCGTACCCAATCATGCGAGCTACTTCTTCAGTGAAATCTGCAGCAGTGAGCAGATCTGAGCGCCACGATGGAGGGTCGATTTCAAAAGTCTTCTCATTAACATCACACCCGATAGTGCGCAGCACTTCTGCAATAGTGGCAGGTGCGACTTCGACGCCAAGAATCCGTGAAATATACGAAGGGTCGAGTTTGACGACAGGAGCGAAACGAGGTTCACCATCAACCACGGTTGCAACATGTACTGCAGAGGAGTTTTCAGTCAACAGCTGAACAAATCGTGCAGACGCGTATTGGGCAAGAGATGGATCGACGCTACGTTCGAGTCTGCGCGATGCTTCTGATGAGAGTTTGTGGCGACGAGAGTTCTTAGCTACACAGATTGGATCAAAGCGCACTGCCTCGAGCGCGATCTCTGTTGTTGTCTCGGAAATTTCAGAGGAAGCGCCTCCCATAGTTCCGGCCAGAGCAAGTGGCTGCGCATCATCACAAACCATTAAATCGTCAGGGTCGAGTTGGCGAATTTGACCATCGAGAGTTGTAAAAGGTTGCGCTTTTCCAGCGCGCTTGATGGTTAATCCACCTTTGATCTTTGATTTATCAAAAGCATGGAGAGGTTGGCCAAGTTCCAGCATTACATAGTTGGTGATGTCGACGACCAACGAGATAGAGCGCATTCCCATCTTTTCAATACGACGCCGCATCCAGAGGGGTGTGGTCGCCGCAGGATCGAAATTAGACAGAGTTCGTAGATAGAAGACAGATGATGTTGCTGGATCTGCGATCTTCGCAGTAACTCCCTTTCCGGTTTCTGCAAAGGACAGATTGCGCAAGGCATCAACCGGGTCAGTAAATTTCAAATGTAAAGAGCCAGCGACTTCCCGAGCGATTCCACGAATACTCAGTGCGTAGCCACGATCAGGGTTTACCGCAACATCGAAGATAACATCGTTGATCATGAGGCCAGCAATTGCATCAGCACCGATCTTTACTGTGTCTTCGCCGAAAGTCATGATGCCCGAGTGATCATCTCCCAATCCAAGTTCACGGGCCGAGCAGATCATGCCGTTAGAGGTTTTGCCATACGTTTCGCGTGCACCAATTGCGAAATTTCCGGGCAGAATCGCGCCAGGGAGAGCTGCCACTACGAGATCGCCGACAGCGAAGTTGGTCGCGCCACAGATGACATAGCGCGTCTCTTTCTCGCCGCAATCAATTCCAACGTAACGAACTGGCTTCTTAAATTCGGTGAGTTCTTCGATGCTGAGAACCTTGGCAAATACAAGTGGGCCAGTTAAATCAGCGCCCTGCTTGATGATCTCTTCGACTTCGAAACCAACGCGAATGAGTCCATCTGAAATCTGCTCAGCAGTAATTGAATCTGGGATATCTACGAACTCTCTAATCCACGATAACGGTGCGCGCATTTAGAGCCCCACTCCGAATTGGCGAGTGAAACGAAGATCGCCTTCAACGATGTCGTGCATATCCGTAATTCCGTGGCGCACCATTAGTGTGCGTTCTAGCCCCATGCCAAATGCAAATCCTGTATACACATCGGTATCGATTCCACATGTCGCCAAGACCTTTGGATTGACCATGCCGCAGCCGCCCCATTCGATCCAGCGATTATTGAAGAAGATATCAACTTCGGCACTTGGTTCGGTAAATGGAAAGAATGATGGGCGAAGTCTGGTGGTGACACCAGGGCCAAACATGTGTCGTGCGAAGTTGTCGAGCGTGCCCTTCAGATGCGCCATCGTGATGCCCTTATCGACGACAAGACCTTCTACTTGATGGAAGACCGGGCTATGAGTTGCATCGAGTTCGTCGGCACGGAATGTGCGACCCGGACAGATGACGTAGATAGGCGGCTCTTGTGTAAGCATTGTGCGAATCTGTACAGGCGAAGTGTGCGTGCGAAGTACAACACCTGACTCAATAGGTTCGATAAAGAATGTGTCCTGCATCGTGCGAGCCGGGTGATCTGCTGGAATATTGAGCGCATCGAAATTAAGCCAACCAGATTCCAATTCTGGACCTTCTTCGACTGCGTAACCTTGCTCGATAAAGAAATCAGAGATTTCATTTTTAATGATGGAGATGGGGTGGAGCCCGCCGCGGTGTGTGCGCTGAACTGGCAACGTAATGTCGACAACTTCTTCGAGGAGAACTTTCTGATCGCGTTCGGCTTCTAGCTTCGCTGTCGCTGTCGCAAGTGCGAGAGAGATCGCGGCTTTGGCATCACCGATGAGTTTGCCAGCTGTCGCTTTTTCATCTGGAGATAATGAGCCAAGGGATCGACTAGCTAGTGAGATCGGAGCTTTATCGCCGGTGTGGGCCAGCCGCGCAATCTTCAGTTGATCGAGGTCGGTAGCTGCAGAAAAAGCGTTGCTGGCATCGCTTATCCACGATGCAATCTCTGCCGGATTCATGGAGGTAATTCTAACCTGCCACCTTTGAAGAAAGGGTGAACATTACGATGGAAGCCGCTGCAGATAAGTTGAGACTCTCGGCACGTCCCGCCATCGGAATAGTTACTTCAGTGACGCTAGCCCCGAGAGTCGCAGCATCTACTCCCCTGGCTTCATTTCCAAATATCGCTATGCAATCACCCTGAATTGTCAGATCAGTGATTGATCTCTTTGCATGTGATGAGAGCAGGAAAGTTGAAATTTCTGGGAATTGCTGTGCGACGCGTTGAAAGGAGATTCCTTCATATACCGGTAAGTGCCACAGTGAACCCGCAGTAGATCGGACAACTTTCGGTGAAAACATATCAACGGAATCAGGTGATGTAATCACAGCAGATATTCCCATTGCATCAGCGGTTCGTAAAATGGTTCCGGCATTTCCTGGATCTTGAATCTCGTGGAGGTAGATAAAGATTGAGGAGCCAGCGCTAGTAAGTGAGGCAAAATCACTTTCGGGTTTGTAGCAGAGAGAGATTAGCCCCTGGGGTGTAACAGTGTCAGACATTGCCTTCATGACCGCATCCGTCACTTCGACGATTTCAACTGAATTCGTATCAAGTTCAGCGATTTTCGCTAACCCTGACTCGGTTGCGTAGAGAATCTTTAACTCTGGTCCATTCTTTGAGGTGAGCGCCTCACGGGCACATTGCACGCCTTCGGCCACAAAGAGACCTTGTTCGCGTCGCTCTTTCGCTCCCTTAGAACCAATAAGAGCCTTCACCCGCGCAACATGTGGCGAGTGAAGGCTCTCAATCATTGGGTGGGTTATTACTTAAGCTGCAGGAAGGTTCTTGCGTGAAACATCCACGAGAACTTTAAATGCAGCTGGATCGTTTGTTGCGATATCTGAAAGGACGCGACGATCTACTTCAAGTCCAGATGCCTTAAGGCCCTGGATGAAGCGGTTGTAGGTCATTCCGTTTTCGCGAGCTGCAGCGTTGATGCGCTGAATCCAGAGCTGGCGGAAATCGCCCTTCTTATCTTTACGATCGTTGAAGGCATAAACCATTGAGTGCGTTACTTGCTCCTTCGCCTTTGTGAAAAGACGTGAACGTTGACCGCGATATCCGGCTGCGCGTTCAAGAGTTGTGCGACGCTTCTTAGCTGCGTGTACTCCGCGTTTTACTCTCATTGGTCGACTCCCTTACTTCAAACCAAGCATGCGCTTGGCTGTCATTGTGACTGTTGCTTTTGCTGATGACTCTTGGCTCAAACGACGAGTAACGCGTGATGACTTGTGCTCCAAAAGGTGGCGCTTGCCGGCACGCTCGTGCATGATCTTTCCTGATCCTGTGACGCGGAAGGTCTTCTTCGCACCACTGTGGGTTTTCATCTTTGGCATTTATCTTCTCCTGTTACTTCGTCGTTGTTAAAAATTCTGGTGGAACTACTGCGCAGCTGCTTCTTCTTCAGCAGCTTTCACTTTGGCCGCTCGCGCTGCCTTCTGCTCTGCTACCGCTTCGGTCTTCTTCTTCGTTGGCCCTAGGACCATCGTCATCTGTCGACCTTCTTGCTTAGGAGCGAACTCCACGAATGCAATCTCTTTGACATCTTCGGCAAGACGTTGCAAGAGTTTGAATCCAAGCTCTGGACGTGTTTGCTCGCGGCCACGGAACTTCATCGTGATCTTCACCTTGTCGCCACCTTTGAGGAACTTCTCGACCGCTGAGCGCTTTGTCTCGTAGTCGTGATTTTCAATCTTGGGTGTCATGCGCACTTCCTTCACCACGATGTGGGTCTGGTTCTGACGTGCTTCGCGAGCTTTCTGTGCTTCCTGGTACTTGTACTTGCCGAAGTCCATGATCTTGCACACTGGTGGATTTGCCTCGGGTGCAATCTCTACGAGATCGAGTCCGATTTCATCTGCCATTGCTAGCGCTGCTTCGATATCTACAACTCCAACTTGTTCACCGGTGTAATTGATGAGACGAATCTGGGGTGTGCGGATACGGTCGTTGATGCGCGGTTCTGTTGTGATTTCTGCTCCTATGTTCGGTTCTTGAGTATCCAAGTCGCCGCAAAAAACTCGCACCGCATAGGCAGATGAAAACCTTTGGAGGTTTTCTTACCGACTAACCAATCCGCCGAAGCAGTAGAGGTGGGAGCGGTGAGCTCCTCTTGCAGCAGCTTGAGGCTACTGGTCTGAGCGTAAGGTTACCTGAGCAGGGGTAGAAAGAAAAATCCGTGCGTAACTAAGCGCCCATTCCGTATTGGGCGATGACTAGGGTCATGCGCCCACTCCGTGTAGCCCACCATCGACATGGATGATTTCAGCTGTTGTCTTAGGGAACCAATCGCTGAGTAGAGCAACCGCTGCCTTTGCAGCAGGGACTGGATCTGTGACATCCCATTCGAGTGGGCTGCGATCGTTCCATACCTTCTCGAATTCATCGAAGCCAGGAATCGACTTTGCAGCCATTGTGCGGATTGGACCAGCTGCAACAAGGTTGATGCGAATATTTTCTGCGCCTAAATCGCGCGCTAAATATCGTGAAGTTGATTCGAGAGCAGCCTTTGCAACTCCCATCCAGTCGTACTTCGGCCATGCCACCTGAGCATCAAAATCAAGTCCGACAATTGATGCGCCATCTTTAAAGGTTGGCTTACATGCCATCGTAAGTGATTTCAAAGAGTACGCGGAGATATGTACAGCTGTTGCGACATCTTCCCAAGCGGTATTGAGAAAGTTGCCACCTAAAGCTGCTTCAGGAGCAAAGCCGATTGAATGAACTACCCCATCTAGGTGCGGAACATGTTTCTTAACTTCTGCAGCCAGACCATCAAGATGCTCCTGATTTGTGACATCGAGTTCAATAATCGGAGGGGTTTGTGGCAGTCGACCTGCGATACGAGTTGTCAGACTAAGGGCGCGCCCAAAACCTGTGAGTACAACGTTGGCGCCTTCTTCTTGTGCAATCTTGGCGATGTGAAAGGCGATCGAGCCATCGGTGAGGACACCGGTAACGAGAATATTTTTACCTTGGAGGATGCCCATATTTAGTGACCCATTCCTAATCCGCCATCGACAGGAATGATGGCACCGGTGATGTAACTTGCTTGAGGAGATGCAATAAATGTGACGACATCTGCAATTTCCTCCGCTGAACAGAAGCGCCCGAGGGGAACTTGTGCCGCAATATCGTTACGACGTTTCTCGTCAAGATCAGCAGTCATATCTGTCTCGACAAAACCTGGTGCAATGACATTTGCAGTAATTCCACGACTGCCAAGTTCGCGAGCGTAAGAACGAGCCATGCCGACCAAGCCAGACTTAGATGCTGAGTAATTAACCTGCCCTGCTGCTCCTACTCCTCCAACAACAGAGCCGATAAAGATGAGACGGCCACGCTTCAATTTCAGCAGACCCTTCGTGGCGCGTTTGCTTACCCGAAATGCTCCGGTGAGGTTGGCATCGATAACACTTTCAAAATCTTCATCACTCATTCGCATGACCAAACCATCCTTAGTGATCCCCGCATTGGCGACAATAATTTCTGGTTGACCAATCTCTGCTTCAATCTTTGCAAAGCCCGCTTCAACGCTGGCCGAATCGGTGACATCCATCAAGACTGATTCGAAACCCTGTGGCGGAGTTCCACTGCGATAGGTGACGACTACGCGATGTCCGGCCACCTTGAGTGCATGTGCAATTGCTAAGCCGATTCCGCGATTTCCGCCGGTAACAAGTGCAATCGAGGTCGAGTCGCTCATGAGACAAAACTACCCTACTGTTGGACTATGGCTAAAGAAGATGACGTATATGACATCACAAGTGCGCCAAAAGGCTTATCTACTGACCAGTCTGCGAGACAACGTCGTTATTTCATCTCGATGATGATTCGAACCGCCTGCTTTATTCTCACTGTTGTTCTTCCTAGCCCTTTTCGCTGGTTTGCTCTACTCGGAGCTGTGACGCTTCCGTACATCGCAGTTGTTGTGGCAAATGCTGGTCGCGAAACAGTTATTCCAGGAGCATCTATCTTGAAGAAGAGGCCGCGAGGAATTGAGTAGTTCTGCACGAAAAGAAAAGTATTCAATCCTTAAAACTTTCATAGCAATACTTCTCATCATCGTCTGTTTATGGGCTGCGCAATGGCAATACCATCGTGGAGTTGCTCGTCACGCGCGAAACTCTCTGATTGAAACTAACTCGAATCTGAAGCCGATAGAACTGCGCGACGTTACCAATGATGTGAAAGCTCATGAATGGCAACCAGTAATGGTCGATGGAACATTTGATGTCACATCACAAATACTCCTTCGAAACTCTTACTCTGATGGAGTTTACGGATTTGAACTACTCACTCGGTTTACGGATCTACAGGGACAGACTTTCTGGGTCGATTGCGGTTGGGTGAAAGCCGGCGCCAGCGCTACAACTCGCCCTGAATTGCCAGCTATTCCGACTGGCCAAGTCTCAATCACCGGGCGATTGCGTTTAGATTCATCACTTCCACAAGGTTCGTTCTTTGCAATTCCACAAGGTTCAAAGACCGGATTGATTGCAAAGGCAAATGCCCAATCTGGAAAAAGTTCCGAGAATTTCTATATCGACCTACTGAATGGATCTGAGCCAGCGCTCACTCCTGCTGTCAGTGCGCAGTTACCAGAACTATCGGATGGCCCACATATGGCCTATGCGCTGCAATGGCTCTTCTTCGCCGGATTAATCGGTTACGGACGTTTTCTCATTCGTCGTGATGTCCTGTCGCGCAAAGAGCTCTGAATACAACCCACCTTGCGAGATAAGTTCTTCGTGTCGACCTCTTTCAACAATGAGACCCTTTTCTAGAACCAGGATCTGATCAGCTTCCATCACAGTGCTGAGTCGATGTGCAATCACAATGGATGTTCTGCCCTTAAGCGCCTGCTTGAGAGCTTCCTGCACGAGCGCTTCATTCTCTGAATCTAAGTGCGCAGTAGCTTCATCGAGAATCACGATGGCTGGAGCCTTAAGAAGTAATCGCGCTATCGCAAGGCGTTGCTTTTCGCCGCCAGATAGGCGGTGTCCGCGTTCACCCACCATAGTGTCAAAGCCATTAGGTAATGAAGAGATGAGCTCCCATATTTGTGCCGCCTTACATGCCGCAACCATCTCTTCTTCGGTCGCATCTTCCTTGGCGTAGCGCAGATTCTCAGCAATAGTTTCATGGAATAGATGCGCATCTTGCATCACAACCCCGATTGCATCGCGCAAAGATTGCACTGTGAAGTCTCGAATATCTGCACCATCAATTGTAATTGAACCTCGAGTGACATCGTAGAGACGCGGGAGCAGAGCGCTCATCGTTGTCTTGCCAGCACCAGAAGGACCAACTATCGCAGTCAGCGTTCCGTCGGGGGCCGCGAATGAAATTCCACGAAGAACCTCACCGCTATCGATTGTTTCTGGTCGCGAAGCGGATTCAAGGGATGCGAGTGAAATATCTTCTGCCTTTGGATATGAAAATGCGACATCGTTAAAAGCGATAGCCAGGTTCTTGCGATCTAAGACCTTCGCCCCAGGTTTATCGGTAATCATCGGATGAAGATCGAGAACTTCGAAGACGCGTTCGAAGGACACAAGAGAAGTCATCACATCAATCCGAACATTGGACAGAGCTGTAAGTGGTCCATAGAGACGAATTAGTAATGCAGTAATAGCTAGCAGCGTTCCGACAGAGATGCTTCCGTTAATGGCTAAGTGGCCACCAATTCCATAGGCGAATGCGGTTGCAACGGCTGCCACGCTCGTAATACCAACGAAGAAAACTCGGTTCAGCATGGCGGTTTGAATCCCGATATCGGCAACTTTGCGAGCTCTGGTTCGGAAGTAGTTCTCCTCCTTTGCAGGCTTGCCGTAGAGATTTACGAGAAGGGCGCCTGATACGTTGAATCGCTCGGTCATCGTGCTCGACATAGTTGCGTTGAGATTAAAGGCATCACGTGTCAGCGATTGAATCTGCTTTCCTACCCATTTGGTAGGAAGTAAGAAGAGTGGCAATAAGAGCAAAGAGACAATGGTGATTTGCCACGATAGAACCATCATGGTTGTGACTACCAAGACGAGCGAGACGATATTGCTTACGACTCCAGATAGGGTGCCCGTAAATGCTTGCTGCGCACCCATGACATCTGAATTAATGCGCGATATCAGTGCGCCAGTTTGAGTACGCGTGAAGAAAGCGATGGATTGTCGTTGGATATGTGCAAAGACCTCTGAACGAAGGTCGTAGATGAGCCCTTCGCCAATTCGGGCAGAGAACCAACGGCCAAAGATATTAAATCCTGCGTCGAGGACGGCTAACGCTCCAACCAAGATTGCCAGTTTGGTAACCAGCGCGGAGTTCTTAGGAATCACGCCTTTATCGATCAACTCGCGTAAAAGCAGCGGAGTAGTAACGACAAGAAGTGCTTCCACAATCACTGTAAGAAGAAAGATAGTGATGTGAGTTTTATACGGTTTACCGTAAGAGAAGATCCGCTTTACGGTTCCGGGCTTAAGTTTCTGAGATTTTACAGATGGGTCTGCGGTCATTGACCGAAAGGTTGCCCACACTGCATGTTGCGACAAAGTAGTTACCTAAAAATCAGACAGTGAAGCCGAGAGCGCGGAGTTGTTCGCGGCCATCGTCAGAGATCTTGTCAGGACCCCAAGGCGGCATCCATACCCAATTGATTTTTACATCGTCAGTAAATGGCGCAAGCGCTTGACGTGTTTGATCCTCAATCACATCTTGCAAAGGGCAGGCAGCCGATGTCAAAGTCATATTGAGTACCGCAATGTTGTTATCGTCGACCATCATGTCGTAGATGAGGCCGAGATCGACAACGTTGATACCAAGTTCTGGGTCGACCACATCCTTCATCGCCTCATTGATATCTTCGAGCTTTGCAACCATATCCCTATCCTACTTTCTTTTTAGTCTTGCTTTGCCAACGCTTGCACGCTCGCATCCTTAAATGCCATCCAACCCAGAAGTGCACATTTGATGCGCGCTGGATACTGTGAAACTCCGGCAAGTGCGACTGCATCTTCTAAGAGCTCCTCATCGCCTTTTTCGGTGCCTTTGCTCTGCATCAGATGCATAAATGAATCGGCAATCTCTTGTGCGCCAGCGAGGTTCTTTCCAATTAAGAGATCGGTGAGAATCGAGACACTTGCCTGCGAGATAGAGCAACCAACCCCATCCCACGAGACATCTTTCACAAGATCTCCATCTAAAGTCACGTTGAGAGTTATCTCATCTCCACAACTTGGGTTGATGTGGTGAACTTGCGCATCATAGGTAGGGCTCAGCTTCTTATGTTGCGGATTTTTGTAGTGATCCAGGATTACTTCCTGATAAAGATTATCGAGTTGCATTAGCGCCCAAAGTATTTCTGTGCGCCATGTACGCCACTGATCAGAGCATCAAGATCTTCTATCGTGTTATAGAGATAGACCGATGCCCGAGTTGTCGCTGGAACTCCTAGTTTGCGAGTCAAAGGCCAAGCGCAATGGTGACCAGTTCGCACAGCAATTCCCTGACTATCGAGGAACTGTCCTAAATCATGCGGGTGTATATCTCCTAAGGTAAAAGAAATCACTCCCCCACGATTATCGGTCGTAGTTGGTCCAATAATTCGAAGATCTGCAATCTCTGAAAGACCGTTGAGCAAATAGCGCGTAAGTTCGACTTCATGGCGATGGATGTTCTCCATGCCAATTTTTGTCAGATAAGTGAGAGCTGCCCCGAGTCCAACTGCCTGCGCCATATTGGGCACACCTGCCTCAAATTTACGCGGCACCGCGGCCCATGTGGCAGATTCCATCGTGACATTCTCGATCATCGAACCACCTGTGAGAAACGGTGGAAGTTCTGCAAGAAGTTCGGCGCGACCCCAAAAAATTCCTACCCCTGTTGGTCCTACCGCTTTATGTCCAGAGAAGGCGAGGAAATCAATATCCAAAGCTTTTACATCAACTTTCATATGTGGCACTGATTGGCAGGCATCGAGAACAACAACTGCCCCAACTGAGTGGGCGCGGCGCGTAATTGCATCGAGCGGGTTGATTGTTCCGAGCACATTTGATTGATGGGTAAGCGCTACAACCTTTGTATTCTCGTCGATCATTGAATCGAGTGTTGAGAGGTCTAAACGCCCTTCGGCAGTAACACCGAACCATTTCAGAGTTGCACCTGTGCGAGCTGCCAATTGCTGCCATGGAATCAAGTTGGCGTGATGCTCCATCTCAGTGACAACAATGGAATCACCGGCTTTAAGATGGAAGCGATTTCCGAGTTGGGCATTTCCCATCGCGTAGGCAACTAAGTTGAGAGATTCAGTTGCGCTCTTGGTAAAGATAACTTCATCGATACTCGCGTTGAGGAATTGCGCCACAATTTCGCGCGCACCCTCGTAGGCATCGGTTGCTTCCTCAGCCAACTGATGTGCTCCGCGGTGAACTGCCGCATTGTGCAATCGATAGAAATCACTTTCCGCATCGATCACTATATTTGGCTTTTGGCTGGTTGCACCGGAATCAAGATAGACAAGGCGCTTGCCATCGCGGATTGTCCGATCAAGAATCGGAAAATCCTTAGCGATAGTGCGAGCGTCAAAGGTCATAATTAAGCGGTGACGTACTCCGCATAACCATTTGCTTCGAGCTTATCTGCCAGCTCTGGTCCGCCTTCTTCGACGATACGACCATTTGCGAAGACGTGAACGAAATCTGGCTTGATGTAGCGCAAGATGCGTGTGTAGTGGGTAATAAGAAGCACGCCATGGTTATTGGCAGCTTTCGAACGAACTACTCCCTCAGAGACGATGCGAAGTGCATCGACATCTAGACCTGAATCTGTCTCATCGAGGATGGCAAATTTCGGCTTAAGAAGTTCGAGCTGCATGATTTCATGGCGCTTCTTTTCTCCACCAGAGAAACCTTCGTTGACATTACGTTGCGCAAAAGATGGATCCATCTTGAGAGACTCCATAGCGTTCTTCACTTCGCCAACC
>Ga0304729_1001454_pt1 | contig 15577 bp, 10 predicted proteins | sample C_131016_MF_Meta_FD_190475 | JGI IMG/M metagenome (GOLD analysis project Ga0304729, IMG submission 190475) | Freshwater microbial communities from Lake Croche, Canada to study carbon cycling - C_131016_MF_MetaG (v2) (version 2) | ecosystem: Environmental > Aquatic > Freshwater > Lake | place... | reverse complement strand
AAGACAGGTGATGAAGGAGAATGTTAAGTTGGCTGCACAATTACTTGTATTCTTAGAAGATAAGAATCGTAAAGATGCACAAGCAGCTAAAACTGCTGACATTCAAAACAACGGTCAAGTTCAGCAACAATCAGCAGCAGCAGCAAGTCAAGCACAAGCACAGCTAGACCAAACATTAACACAAAACAAGTTAATGATAATGCAAGAGCAAGCTAAAATTGAGATGGCTAAGATGCAAGCAGACTTCCAAATGCAAATGGAGTTACAGAAACTTAAAAATTCTGGAATGTACACAGTCGCTGAAATCAATACAGGTGGAAAGGTAAGTGTTCAAGAGGCTGCTAATCAAGGTAAAATTATAGCACAACAAGTAGCTAATGCAGGAGCAGTAGATAAAGCTCATGTAATACATGAAAGCGATATTCAAAAGGGTTTACTTAATCACGATAGCAAGATGGGTCAAATGATGCATCAAGGAATAATGGAAAAAGAAAACGCAAAAGAAAATAAAAAAGAAAAAGGTATTGAAGAATAACTTTAAGTAAACTATGTAACTAGCTAATAATTAGCAAAATAATTTGCAGTTAATAATAATAATATATAGTTTTGTAATAATTATAATCTAATCTAATCTAAAATGTCAGAAGAATTATCAGAGTTGGAAGCAGCTAGAGCAGCTTTCGCATCACAAAAAGGCACTCCAGTAGTTGAAGAGCCAGTAATTGAAAAGGTTGAAAATACAGAGGTTGTCAACGAAGAACCTAAAGCAGAAGCAGTTAAAGCTGAACCTGTTGCAGAGAAAGTTGAAGAGCCTACAATAACTAAAACTCTAAATGAGTTGCTTGCAGAAAAATCGGGTGGTAAGTTTCAAACTTAAGAAGATTTAGAAAAAGAGTTAAGTAAACCTATGAATGAATTTGCTGATGATGAAATCAAGCGTTGGAACGACCTAAAGAAAAAGGGAGTTAAATTAGATAAGGAGTTCTTTGAATTACAAGCAGAAGATTTTTCTAAAATAGAAAATCCTGTAACCATATTACAAAAAGATATGGAATTGCTAAATCCTGAAGGTAAAGGGTTATCAAAAAAGACCATTGAAATAGAAATTGTTCGTAAGTATAATATGAACGATTGGGCAGAGAAAGATGAGAAGGGGAATTGGATTGAAAGAGATGACGAAGAACTAACAGATGAAGCAAGAGCAGATAAAGAAAAGATGTATCGTGATGCTGGGGTTAAAAAACAAGGGTTAATTAACTACAGAAACGAGAGAGCATTTTTTAATGAGCCTGATGAGAATGCGTTAAAGCAACAGGCTGAACAAGAAAGAATAGCACAAGAGAATTGGGGCACAACTGTAAATGATGTTTACACTAAAGTAACAAGCTTCTCTACTATTATAGATGAAAAAACCAATGAAGCGTTTGAGTACAAATTATCCGAAACTGATAGGAAGGATATAGCTGAAGCGATGAAAGAGGGAAATATTTTCAAAGGCAAAGAGTACACTGATGAGAAAGGTCAATTACAAATTAACCATCAACGAGTGTTTGAAATGCTGGCGAAAGAAAAAGCATACAATCAAGCGATTAAAAACGCTTACAATGATGGTAAAGCTGTTGGAGCAAAGACTTTTATTAAAGAAGACTTAAAGAACGTAGGTTTCAAGTCAACTGATGGAACTCCTCAAACAACAACTGCACCGAAAACAGAACAAGAAGCAATTGCCCAAGCCATGAGAAGTAAGGGATTGCGATTATAAAAAACAATTTAATACATAAAAAATTATGTCATTTAACACACCATCAGGAGTACAAGTTGCTACTGAACACAATTGGATAGGCTCAAACGCAGCTTACAACATGATTATGCCTGTAATCGACCCGAAAGAGGCGAAAGTATGGGGAACACAAGACATCACAGGTCTTATTGATTTAATGGGAGGTAAAAACTTCATCAAAGGTATTTCTTACCGACACATGGAAGAAGACCGTATTCACGAAGTAATCGTTGCAGATGGTGCAGGGGTTGCAGTTGGTGCTACAGCTACATACACAGTAGATTCTACTGATTACTTAGCTAACTATCCAAACGCAGCAGTTGAGCCTTATATCGCTACAGGTACTCAAGTGAATTTATTACCAGTACGTTTAAACGAAGTATTGTTGTTTCCTAACGGAGCACAAGGTATCGTTACAGCAGTTGTACCATCAGCAGCTACATTTGATGTAGTTTCTACAAATGGTATCGCTTTACCAACTATTACTAATGTTGACACTATCATTAACTTAGGTGTTACTGTTGGTGAGGGTGCTGATATGCCATCTTCTTTCAACTACCGTGAAGGTGTTTATTACAATATGGCTGAAATCATGGAAGATTCTCACGAAACTACAGGTACAGCTTTAGGTGATAAAACTTGGGTTGAATATGAGTGGAAAGGTCAAACTCAAAACAAATGGTGGTTCAAAGGTCAATCGGCTACGTTCAAGCGTTTCCGTAACTTTAGAGAATTGAAATTTGTTGCAGGTGAAAAAGTTTCTGCTTTATCTACAGGTGCAGCAGCATACGATGCTACTTTAGTTCGTACTGAAGGTTTAATTCCTTTCGCTTCTAGCTACAATGCAACTCAAACTTTCAACTTAGCTTCAGGTTTAACTCTTGATGATTACCAAACTATCATTGTTGATAATATCGACAAAAATCTTGGTACTTCTGAGTATTCTAACGTAACATCTATCCGTAATCGTCAAGCGATGGAATCTTTCATCCGTACTGAAATGAAAAATGGTGGTGTTCAATATGGTGCTTTCTCAGGAGGTGAAAAACAAGCAGTAGACTTCGGTTTCGATTCTTTCCAAACTTTAGGTTACACTACTCACTTGTTCACTTACCAACCATTCAACAACCCAACTTTGTTAGGTGCTAGTGGTCATAAGTATTCAAACCTTTCAGTTTTAATTCCAATGAACAGAGAAATCTATGCTTTGGGAGAAACTAAAGAGAAAACAGAAGTTCCTTCAATGAGAATCAATTATGTAGATAATGGTTTTTCTCGTGAGTGGGAAGAGTTCTTGACAGGGGGTACAAATGGTATCTACACTAATCGTGTTGACAAGATTCAAATCAACTTCCGTTCACAGGGCGGTGCAGAATTTTTTGGAGCAAACAGATTTTGTGCTTTACAAGGCGTATAAACAGTGGCTTTTAGAGGGAGTGAGAAATTTATTTATCTCACTCCTTTTATTTATTTTTTAATAATTTAATCAAATCTAATCTAATAAAATCATGTCAAAAAAACATTCTCCTCAAAGAGGAACGTATGAAGATTACCTATCAGGTAATATCGCAGGAAAGAATTTCACTTTCCGATTAATCAACAGAAGAGTAAACTCAACAATGACAACCTCAAGAGGTAAGTTAGTTGAATTTCCATTACATCACAACATCGAAGCCTTTTCGGTAATAGTAGAAAAAGGCAGACAACGAATTGCTCGTTTTATTCCTGGAGAGAGTTCAATCTACAAGGATGAGCAAACGGATGATAAAGATGTTCCAAAAAAGAAATACAATTTACAATTTGTAAGAGGATTAAAAATAGTAAGTGGTGATAACGATGGTATGTTATTACTAGACTATATGTTTAAGGATAACTTAAATGGTTCTAACAAAAATCGCAGGTCAGATACACAAGCTTTATATGAGTTTGTAGATATACAAAAAATAATCAAGTCATCAATTGAGCAAGATGATTTAAAATACGAAACAATTAAGTTTTGTCGTGAGGCAGACTTTAGCTCAATTAAAATGGTTGCAAGAGTAATGAATGTAAATATGAATCAATCAGCAGAGGAGATTCGTTACGATTTAAGACAACTTGCAGAGCACATGGATAGAGTTAAGCCAGGAAGCTTTATGGAAGTAGCAAAATCATCATCAATGAAAACCAAGCACTATGTAATGGAAGCAATTGAAGAAGGTATTTTGGTAACTAATAGAATGACAAACTCTATTGCATGGGCAACAAACCCACACCAACCATTAGATACAGCTGCAATGGGCAAGGATATTGTTGATTCATTTGTTCAAAAGTTAAGCACTGCTGAAGGTAAATTAGTTTATGACACTATCGTAGATATGTTAACACCTGATAAACCAACAGCAAAGATGTCAATTCCATCAAGAGATGAGCAAGAAACATTGAAAGCAATTGCTAATCCAGTAGCACCAACATTGGTTGCACCTGATGAAACAGATGATGAATTGCTTGTTTTATTAGACAGAGCATTAGAATTAGGCGTTGTAACTTTTATTAAACCATTGTGGTATAAGTTTTCTGCAAACGGATACGATAAAAACAACAAGAAAAAAGAAGGTTTCATTGACAACTTAAAGAATGACCAAGAGTTTTACAAGGCATTCAAAATTGAGTTAGGCAAGAGAGATTAAGATAAGGTGTTGTATAAGTTGCAAAAAGAATTGTTTTTGTACCTTTAAAGACACATTAAATGATTGGGGGAGGCATTAATTTGCTCTCCCCTTTATTGTTGAATAAATATCTTTAACTAATTGCAAATCAACGAAAGAAATTTATTATATTTGTAGAAATAAATTCTTATCATGGCAACAATAAACTTTTTAACTACCTTTAGCTTAGATACAACACCTAAACAATTTACATTTGAGGATACATCTAACTATCTTGGACAAGATGCATACATTACAGGATGCTTTCAAATAGTAGCTCCAAGTGGTGCAGTTATATACAACAATACAGATTTTTCTCAAGGAGGATGCGATATTTGGTATTCTAACAGTGAATTTAATCAGCATTTAATTAATTTGCCAATAGGAACAAATGGGTTGCCTGAAATTGGAGTTTATACAATAACTTACACAGCAAAGGATAGTGATTTATCTCAAACATATACTCATGTTAACACATACACTTACGCTTATGTAAGACCAACTATAGCAATTGAGCAAACAGTTGATTGTGTATCACCATTGTTTACATCAACAGATGCAACAAACTATACATCAAACTTAGTTGTACCAACAGTATTAACAAGAACACACACGCTAAGCTATCCTAATGGAAGTGCAGGTCAAGGTTCACCAACGGTTTCTTCGGGAGCAGTAATTACAAGAGGTGCAGCACAATTCTTTCAAGGCGTTCAAACAACTCAAATATCAACGTATTTGTTTTACACATTTGCTGATGGCTTGATAGTATCAGATACAGTATCAGGAACACAAAACATAACAGTTGATTGTGTAAACATTTGTAACCTAAGATGCTGCTTAAATACATTAGAAGCAAGATTAGAGCACGAGAAATGCACTAACTACACACTATACTTACAAACAAAAGCCACTTTTGACTTAGTAATGGCATTAGTTGGATTAGTTCAGTTAAACATTAATTGTGGAAACGGAGCTAACGTAAACAATATGTTGAACTTCATTAAGGAGTTGACTAATTGCACAGACTCTTGTAACGAATGTGGAACAGACCCTAACGCACCAATCATTGGAGTAGGAACAATCCTAAACAATGTAGAAGTTATAAGTGGTGGAGTTCCAATAGAAGTAACATCAGTTGTAGCAGGTAACTTAACAACATACAGCGTTAAATTAAGCGATACATTCGTTAACTCAGTAAACATAGCTATATCTGATTTAGCTGCACTTACTATAGTAGTAGCTGGGTTATATAACACAGAAGTTGTACATGGAAAAGGTGGAGGAGCGATTAGTGATTCAGGCATAGTTGCTGGAACTAAAACATTTACAGTTGATTTTCCAACAACAACAGATGTTCATCAGTTTACAAAAAACTTTAGAACATTTGGTGATGGAGATACATTAACAATTACTGATGCTGAATCAAGTGCTATATTTGGAACAACACCAAAAGAAGATTTAAATATTAAAGTTGGAGCTTATGTAGGTGGAGAATGGATTAATTTTTTAAATGAAACAGGAGTTACTTTAGAAATAGTAGCAGGAGATATTCTTATACATTGCGATTTTGCACCTGTTGAACCAGCAATACCTGTAAAGGTTTGCTTGTCAGGACTTTCTACTTTATTGACTACAAGTCATTACGATTACGAAAATGAAATATCTGCTGCTGTAATTAAAACAGATGCTCAATTAACTTCTGAGTATAGTCGTGTTACAGCAGCTCCTACTACAGAATTATCTGTTCAATGTTTTAAAGCAATTACAGGAAAGCATCTTGTTATTAAAAATGATGCAGTTAATGCAATATACGTTTACCCTTACACAGGAGAATCATTTGATAATAATAGTGTAAATGCACCTCTTACATTAGGAGCTGCTGATGGAACGGAAACAGTATTTAACGGAACATTACACTTATTTTGTTTTCAAACAGGTAAATGGACACCTTTATTTTCATTCATGGTTCCTTAATTTTATTAATAAATGTCAGTAAATATAAACGATTTTAAGAACTTTGTAGAAGGAGTAAGCGCAAAGGTTCAGGTAGGTAACACATTGACTGTAGAGCAGTTCAATACCTTCTGTAATCAAGCGCAATTACTTAGATATGAGTACGATAGAAACATCTTTATTTCAAAAGATGAGATTAGTTTTTATCTAAGCTTATTCCTAAAGAACTTAACTACAAGTGTTCCTGTGGCAGGCGCATTACCATATCCTGCTGATTTAGAGCACATAGCATCTATAAGAAGTTACTACATTGATTCTAATGGAGTAGGAATTGAAGTTCCTGTGCAATCGGTAAGAAACTCTGATTGGGGAAAGATAACATCATCTCAATTGTTAGTTGCAACAAAAGAGTATCCAAAGTATTCATGGTTTGAAACAGACATACGTTTTGCACCTAAAAACATAGGAGTGGTAATGTTGGATTATTTTAGAACACCAGTTAAACCTGAGTGGAATTATACTATTGTAAACAACAGACCTGTGTACGACCCATTGACAAGTGTAAACTTTGAGTGGGATTCATTTGCAATGAACAACATCGCAGGGATATTTTTAGAATTATTTGCAACAACAATTAAGGATGCTGAATTAACAGCATTTGCACAAGCATTTCAACAACAATCTAACACACCTTTATAATAAATGGTTTCACTATTTAAAATTGCAGAAAAGTGCCAGGTTTTATTGGGCAAAGGAGATATACAAAGTTTAATATCTTCTGTAAAGGATGCGTATGCAACAATAGTACAAAAAGAGTTTTATGAGAATAAAGCTGATGGCGACAACAGCATAGCAGGAGAGCACATTTACACATTCGGGAAAAAGTCTGCCTTGACCCCTATATTAGACATCACAACAGACGAATATTATATTATTAATCCTTCTTCATTCATATCATTGCCTCATCAAATTGGGATACAATGGGTAAGTTTTGTAAAGGATAAAAGGAGTTGGATTGAAGTTTCTAATTGGGGGTTGTGGCAAGATTTAAAGGCAAGCATTTTAGGAAACAATAACACATTTAGAATTGAGGGAATAAGAATTTATTTCCCACGAATGACAAATGCATCAGTAGGAGATATATTATTAAAGATGGTAGTAGCGTTAGATGAAGTTGACTCAAGAGAGAACTTAAACATATCAGCGAATATACAAGACCAAATAGTGAGCATGGTGGTAGCAAAGTTTGCACCACAAGAGAAACCTATACCAACAAATTTAGCATAAGATGGGGTACAAATTATCAGAAATAGTAAATGAATTACTCATTGAGATGGGAGAATCAGGAGCAGGTACAAAGCCAGCACGATTCTATCAAATGGGTGTGTCTTTTTTAAGGCGTACTAACATGGATACTTCAGGGTTTCCAAAGATAGTAATACTTGACATAAGTAAAACTGATACAGCAAACTTACCAATTGATTATTTACAATACACAAAGATAGCACTGTGCGTTAACGGAAAAATGTTGCCATTAGGATTAAACAATAACATTTGCTTAGACAAGCGATATGATGACTGTGGTAATCTTATTGCAGATGCAGGAGGCAATGGAGTTGTTGCACAATACGGAAACAGCCTAAGCTATGTAAGCACATCAGCATTTGCAGGAAACGGAATTACAGGCTCACCAAACGTAGCAGATAACTTGCGTAACGGAGAGAATATGGGAAGACAGTTTGGGATTGGGGCAAACTTCAATGTATTAGGTTCTTACAGAATAGATGAAGCAAGCCACACAATACAGTTTGCTGACTTAGCAACAAAGGGGGATGTAGTAATGGAGTATTTGGCAGACATTGATTACGATTCTGTTACAGGAGATTTTGAGGTTCATCCATTTATGGTTGAGGCATTGAAGAATTATATCTTTTGGCAATACAAAGTAAGAAGCAGTAAACCATTGGGAGAGCAGCAGTTAGCTGAGAAGCAATTCAATGATACCAACAGAATAATGAGAGTAAGATTCAGAAGCAACACTATGTCCGAATGGTCAGATGCGTTTGCAACTGCAAATAGAGCTACACCGAAATTAGACTAAGATATGTTACAAACAAAAACATTTACTGCTGGCATGGATTCCGACACTAGCGATGAGCTTATGTCGCCTGGTTTTGACAGATACCGATTAAATACAAGAATATTAAGTAACCAAGATGGGAACATCGGGAATGCAGTAACAACTAATGGTAACTCTCCTCTTTCACCACCATTTATTTTGCCACCTGTCGATAATAAAGTAATAGGTAGTGTAGAAGACCCATTGAGAAAAAAAATCTATTATTTCGTATGGAATAGCACCAATAAACATAGCATCTTAGAATATGATTCTGTAACAGGTGGGGTAGAAATTGTATTTCAAGATGGAATTGCAAACAACACCCCAAACATATTAAACTTTGATAAAGACCATTTAATAACAGGAATCAATGTAATTAAGTTAACTAATGAAGCGCACTTATTGTATTGGACAGATGCTTATAATGAGCCTAGAAAGATAAACATTGAGAAAGGGAAGCTTTATATTTCAAGTGGTGGAACAGACCCAAACGGTTATGTTAATTCAATTCCATCTAATTCAGATGAAACATTATATTTTGACCCAAGAATACTTTACAGAATAAAACAACCACCATTGAATTGCCCTGATTATATTTGGGAAAATACTATAAGTAGTATAAATTTTATTGCAGGTTCAAATGTTGGCGACCAGTCATTTCCTTTAGGACCAAGAACAACAGTTGAGTTTAATACAGATGTTTACGACCCAAATAATGAATTTAATACAGCAACATATACATGGACTGTTCCTGCAAATCCACATCCAGGAACTACTGCACACTACAATGTATATGCAAGTATTACAAATACATCTTTTTCAGATGGAGAACTATATTTATCAATGCATAATGTAACACAAAATGTTGACTTAACTCCAACAATTACATGTTCAAATGCAACAATTAACACTGTATTTACAATTCAGGCTTCTAATTATGATAATTTAAACCCAGGAGATGAAGTAATAATACAAATAAATGGAAGCGACCCAATATTCACATATTTAAGTATAAACCCCCTTGAATTTAAAGCTGTTTATATAGCTGCACCAAAAATAAATCATTTATTTAAAAAGCTTTTCCAGTTTAAAGCACAGTTTGTTTATGATGATTATGAAGTAAGTGCATGGAGTCCGATAAGTAAATATCAGTTTCCAAATACTATAGCAGATATTGCAAGACCTGACGATTTTGTATTGCAAGATGATACAATTCTTATAACAGTTCCAACAGGGAGTAGTATTGTTAAAAAGGTTAGAATAGCAGCAAAAGAAGTTAATGCTTCTGATTTTTCTTTAATTACAGAAATAGATAAAACAGATTATTTATTAAAAGATAATTCAACTTATATTTACACATTTACAAACGAAGGGAATTATGTTCCATTAGAAGTAAATGAAAGTATTAAACTATTTGATAATGTTCCAAAATTATCTAAATCACAAGATTTAATCTTTGGGAATAGATTAGTTGATGGACTTATTGTTGAAGGATATGATAATGTAAATATAGATTTAGGTATGCGCCTTGCTTCTATTGAACCAGCAGGAATTACAGCAACATCAAATTTTCATTATGGATTATATACTGTTTTAAAAAAAGGAGGTCTTTACCAATTTGGTATTGTATATTATGATATGCAAGGAAACAGAAGTGGTGTAGCAAATATAACAAGTGGGTTGTTTAATCAAATACAGCCAAATGGATGTTTTGGAACTAAACTTAGCATTCCATTTCTTGGAGTTGAAAATCAAGTGTTTTTTGATATTTACAATACACCTCCAACATGGGCAACTCATTATCAAATAGTTAGAAGCAAAAACTTAGCAATTCAAAAATACATTCAATTTGTACCTAAAACTGTAAATTATGTTGGAACAGAAATACGGATTGATATCAGTAACATATATAGCGCAACTCCTGTATCTTATAAAACCAAATACCCATTATCTACATTAGTATATGATTGGACAAAAGGTGACAGAATAAGATTTATACAAACAACAGGAGGGTACAATGATACTGAAATAACATCATTTGATTCAGCAACAGGAATAGTAATTATTCCTAATAGTTATACATCTCCTCAGCCTGGCGATTTGTATGGAGATAAATTATATGAAATTTATACCCCTGCATTGCAAATTATTAATGACAATGAATTAGTATATGAATTTTGTACTGAAGGTCAATTAATAACAGATGTTAATGGAAATTTAGTTCATTCAGGGTCTTCGTTTAATGATAATCCTGCAATAAATCAAGAAATAATTCCAGCTACATCAAGTGCATTAGCAGCTCCACCTTATCCATTTTTACAAGCTATTATAGCACAAATTTCTACAATTTCAGCAGCAGCATTAATAATAGGTGCTAAAGTTAAAATATTTAATAATGGATATAGCGTATATGGAGAGGTGATAAGCACTACTACAAACAGTGTTACCATTGGCACTACAACTGCTGTTGTTGGAACATACAATACACTTGCTTGCACATTAATTCAAGCTGCAAATTTGCCATCTACTTCAGGCGATTGCTTTAATAGACTACAAGACACACTTCAACCTGCTCCATTTGATTCTATAATGGTTGAAGCAATGAATGCATCAAATATGTTTGCATCACAAGCATGGGATTATGGAAGACCAAACCGAATAGACAAAAACAATCGTGAAATAACACGCCCATCAACAGTAATATATTCAGAGCAGTTAGTTCCCGAAACATTTATTAACGGATTAAGTTCAGTGTTTGATACAAACTTTGAAACATACGAGAATAAGTACGGAGGAATCCAAAAGATGTATGCAAAAGACCAACGATTGATATTATTTCAAGAATTAAAGATTGGAGCAATACCTGTTTCACAAAACGTATTTGCAGGAACACAAGGAGGTTCAATCGTAGGTACATCAACACAGATTTTAAGTCCTACAGCGCAATATTATTCAGGAGAGTTTGGAATAGGTAAGAACCCTGAAAGTTTTGCAGTGTACGCTAATTCTATCTATTTCTTGGATATGCTTAGATGCACACCAATAAGACTTGGTCAAGATGGATTGATTTCTCTTGCAGAAACAGGAAAGATGAATGATTACTTTATTAAAAAGTGCTCAACAGCATTAGTGTTGCCATTCCAATTAAAAGTATATGGCGTGTTCGATGTTGAATTTGGAGAGTATATTGTATCATTTGAAGATGTGCCAACAGTATATCAAGGTGAAACAGTAGCATTTGATGAGGGCAATAATATCTTTAGCAGTTTCTATAGTTACTTGCCTGAGAATATGTGTAGCAACTCAGGAGGAATTGTAACCTTTAAAAATGGAAACCTTTGGACACACAACAGCAATAACACTCAAAACAATTTCTACGGAAATCAATATACAAGTGATATTTGGATGGTGTTGAATGAAAACCCAATGAACGTAAAGATATTTACTGCAATTGAAGAGGATAGCAAAGATGTGTGGGAAGTGCCATCAATATCAAATGATGAAGGTCAGGAATCCAATTTGATTAGTGCAGATTTTAGTGTTAAAGAAAATCAGCAATACGCTGCAATTTGGAAAGATGCAAACACTCCAAACGTACCATTAGGCACAGGATTATTTCAAGGCGACCCAATGAGAAGCAGAGCGTTCCGTATCAAATTAAAGTATTCGGGAACAGATAAATCAAAATTATTCTCCGTAAATTTGCGTTATATAATCAGTAATTTACACGCAAGGTAGAAGAATAAACAAAATATCAATATTATTACAATTAAAGATATAATTTATTATCTTTGTAAAATGAATGAAGTTTCAAACTTATCAAATGAAATAGCAGAACAAGAAAAAGCTGAATTTCGTAATAATGTTGTTGATTTTGAAGCTAATTTAAGACAGACAGAAGGCTCATTTATTGGAGATAATGCTGTTTGTCCATTAAAACATACGTTTGCTGATGGCATCTATGTAAGAGAAATATTTATACCAGCAGGGGCAGTATTAGTTGGAAAGATTCATAAGCATGGTCATCCAAACTTTTTAATGTCAGGAGAGGTTGAAGTGGTAACAGAAGGAGGAGGAGCAGAAAGATTAGTAGCACCATTATCAATGATTTCAAGCGCAGGTACAAAGCGAGTAGTTTACACTATCACAGATACAGTTTGGGTAACAATACACCACAATCCTACCAACACACAGGATTTAGCAAAGTTAGAAAAGATTGTGATTGCTGATAGTTATGAAGATTATGAAAAATTTAAGAAGATAGAAAGTAATAAATTTGTATCTTTATATAAAAAAATAATTAAAAAGTTAATATCATGACCTGGATAGCAGTAGGAGTAGGAGTAGCAGGAACGCAAGCAGTAATTGGAGGAGCTCAATATTTTGCAAACAAAAAAAGAATTGCAAAAGAAGAGGCTAATCGTGTTAAATATAAAATACCTGATGAGGTATATCAAAACTTAAACCAATCTCAACAACAAGCACTTCAGGGACTTCCTGAAGAGCAAAAACAACAATACCTTTCTAATCTACAAAGAAGCTCTAGTTATGCTTTAGGACAAGCAGGAACACGCAAAGCTGGATTGGCAGGAGTAAGTGCAATCAATGAACAACAAAATGTTGGTTATGGCAATATGTTAGCGCAAGATTCAGCAGCAAGAATGCAAAACCAAGATAAATTGATTGGTCAAAGAGCTAATGTTGCTGATTACAAAAATATGGCATTTTCACAAGAAAAAAATGCACAAGATGTATATAATGCAAAGGCGAATGCTAATGTTGGAACTTTAACTCAAAATTTAATGGGAGCAGCTGGTTCAGTAGCTGGTATAAAAATTCCAAAAAAAGAAGTAAAACCTCCGCCTCCAAGCAGCCCAAATTACGTTACACCAAATGACTCATACAATAGAGGGTATCAAGTAGGAACTAATGCAAATAATTATTACAATCCTGCAAGCATTCAATCTCAAAGTGGTACAATTGTGCCTGATAATTACAATCAATACAATAATATAGGTTAATATGTACGATATAAACGCTGGTAACGCAAGACCTGAAATGGCAGAAGTGGGTAAGGGGTCAAACCAATTGGCTGATTACAGACCTGTTGAGCGTGCTATTGAAGCTGATGCTGCAATGCAAGAGCGTAAAGCTATAAAAAAAGACGAAGAAGCTAAAGCTCGTCAAAAAGAATTAATGGATAAGCTTGCTCAAATGCAGGGCAAAGCAATTATGTCGCATGATACAACAGGAATTGCTGAACAACAACAGGATTTAAAAGATACTGTTATGAAAAATATAGATGCAATTAATAAGGGAGGAGCAGGAGCTGTGGAAGCAGAGTTAGCTGTAAACCAAAAGATTGCAACATTAAATCAAAACATTAATAGTTCTGTTGCAAAAAGACAGAGCGTAGAGGCTCTTGCAAAAGATATGCAAGCAAATCCAAATCGTTATACTAAAAAATCACGAAAAAACGTAGAAGATTTTATTATCAATGGTGGGATGGTTAAAAATCCTGATGGCACATGGGCAGTTAATCCTTATGATGAAACTCAGTTAGCAGAGCCAAGTACAGACTTACAAGCTGAATTAAAAGCTACAAGAGATGCGTTGCGTGAAACTTCACCAAAAATTAAAAAAGGATACACATTGCCTGATGGAACTGGAACTTATGTAGAAAGTGAAACTTATAACACTTCACTAGAGGATGTAAAAGATGATAAAGGCAATATTATTCAACCAGGAGTTCATTCTACATTAAGACAAATGTATGCAGATAATGAACGTGTTAGAAATAAAGCGCATGAATTATTTGAAGATGAATCAGATGATGTAAAAAAACAATATACAGACCCTACAACAGGAGAGGTAGATGCAGCAAAATATTTTGCTGAAAAATTTGCTTCACAAGTAGGACATACTGAAACATCTAGAACATCAAGAACTCCTCAAGGAAAAAGTGAAGGAGCAGGTGGAGAAAAGCAACCAAATGTAAATATGACATTTACAAAATACGGTAAAGGAGATTGGAGAGGAACATTAGAATATACTAAAGCTCCTGATAATCCATATCAAGCTCAAACTGTATTAGACCCTTCAACAGGTGAATTTATTCAAGCTAATGTAAAACCACAAGCAATTGTTAGTAAAGGTGGTAAGCAATGGATTGAAGCAATTACTCAACCTACTGCTGATGAATCAGGAATGAAAGTTCCACCTAAAATAGTTCAAATACCTTACGATGCAGGAGGGAAAGAAATGTTGCATGATAAGTTTGGTATAGATAATGTATTTGATATTGAAGCGAGTGGAGGGAAAAAGAAACCTGAAAACATTAAACTTAATTATCAAGACATATCAAAAGCAGGGCAAGAAAGGTCGCCTCAAACAGGAGCAATAAAAAGTTCTGTATCATCACAAGCAATTGGAACGCCTACAAGCACAACAACACCAGGGATTGGATTGCCAAAAAAACCAGCAGCTCAAGCAAAACAACCAGTTCAAGTGCAACAAGCTCAGCAATCGAATGATATATTGAGCTCTTTAGATGCAGAGCAAGAGAGATATTACAATAAAGGGTTAAATAATGGTAATAATCCTCAAGATATTAAAGATTTTCATGCAGGATATGTTGGCATTGCAAAAGATATATCTAAAAAATACTTAAATCAACCTGATTCAAAAGAATTGCAAAATAAAGAATTTGACGAATCTATAAATAAATTTATGGATTATGAACATGAAAATAGTGGAAGTGTTAATAATTATCACGGAGGAGGAAGTAATTGGGGAACTAATAATCCAAAAATTATAACAAAAGAGCAAGCTAAAGAATATTATAAAACATATTGGGATAGAGTTAAAGATTTGCCTCCAGGTGTTAGGACAAGAGCTTTTCAACTTGCAATTAATACAGGCGACCCTTATGGCGAATTAATGGTTGCAAATGGACTAATGTCTGTTGAAGAAAGGTCTAAATCAAAAGGTAGTAGAAAAAATTTAGACCCAAAAGATTTTAATGAAGAAGATAAAAAG
>Ga0304729_1001448_pt1 | contig 15625 bp, 21 predicted proteins | sample C_131016_MF_Meta_FD_190475 | JGI IMG/M metagenome (GOLD analysis project Ga0304729, IMG submission 190475) | Freshwater microbial communities from Lake Croche, Canada to study carbon cycling - C_131016_MF_MetaG (v2) (version 2) | ecosystem: Environmental > Aquatic > Freshwater > Lake | place... | reverse complement strand
TTGCTTGATGGCACTTCTGTTAGCCCGTTAAGTTTTGCCAGCGCCGAAGGTTCGCCTGATGGCTTAGTTTCCCTAATAGTTGACCACCGCGAAGCCTGGCTGTTTGGTACAAGTTCAATCGAAGTTTGGTACGACGCTGGCACGCCGGATTTTCCTCTCCAACGCATTCAAGGCGCGTTTAACGAGATTGGCTGCATTGCCCCCTATTCGGTGGCCAAGATGGACAACGGCCTGTTTTGGCTGGGCGCCGACGCCCGTGGACAGGGCATCGTCTACCGTTCCAACGGCTACACCGGCACGCGCATTTCGACGCACGCTGTGGAATGGCAAATTCAGCAGTACAGCAATATGTCGGACGCAATTGCGTACACATACCAGCAAGATGGCCACAGCTTTTACGTCCTTATATTCCCCACCGCTAACACGACTTGGGTTTACGACGTAGCCACTCAAGTTTGGCACGAGCGCGCAGGTTGGTTCAACGGCCAGTTCACCCGTCATCGTTCCAATTGCCAAGTGTCGTTCAATAACACAATTGTGGTAGGCGACTTTCAAAACGGCAATTTGTACGCCCTTGATTTGGATGTGTACAGCGATTACGACCAGCCTCAAAAATGGTTACGCTCGTGGCGCGCGCTGCCCACCGGCCAAAACAATCTCAAGCGCACAGCCCACCATACTTTGCAATTAGACGCTCAGTCTGGGCATTACATGGCGCCAATTGGCGGGTCGGATTTGCTGATTACCGAAGGCGGTGACAACATCATCACTGAAGCTGGCGTGTACTTAGCAGCTACTATTACTGAAGCAATTAACCCTGAACCGCAATTTATGTTGCGTTGGTCTGATGATGGCGGCCATACTTGGTCAAATGAACATTGGTCGGGAGGCGGCGCCGTGGGCGCGTATGGCCGACGTATTTTCTGGCGCCGCTTGGGCATGACACTTAAGCTGCGCGACCGTGTTTACGAATTGTCCGGCACTGACCCAATTAAGATAGCAATTATGGGCGCGGAACTTATTTTGAGCCCTACAAATGCTTGACATAACAAACATCCCTTCTGCGCGGGCGGCGTTTATTGACCCGCAGACTAACCTTGTGTCCAGGGCTTGGTATAGGTTTTTCTTTAATTTGTTTGTGCTTACCGGCTCAGGCCAACCGCCCGCTGCGCTTAGCGCCATTACAGTGACCGCATCGCCGTTTGTTTATGCCGATACGTCAAATTTGTTGGTGGATGTAATAATCAGCGGAGGCAGCGTCTCAAACTTGGAATTTTCCCGAGATGGCACTGCATTTTTTAATCTGGGAAGTTATTATGGGATGTTTGGCTTATCGCCAGGGGATCAAATCCGCGCAACCTATACCGCACTACCAACAATGACTCTTGTTCCGAGGTAACTATGACTACTTACTTGACCCCCAGCCCCAAGATTCAATTCTTTGACTCCAATGGCAACCCTTTGGTCGGCGGCAAACTGTATACCTACGCCAGCGGAACAAGCACGCCATTAACGACATACACCGATTACACGGGCGCGACCGCCAATACTAACCCTATTATTCTTGACTCACGGGGCGAGTGCAATTTGTGGCTTAGTGGGGCGTTGTACACATTAACTTTGAAGTCCGCTACCGACGTACTGATTTGGTCTGTAGACGGCGTAAACGGCTCTTTTACTGCAAACAACATCAGCTACACACCTGCGGGGCTTGGTGCTGTCACCACCACGGTGCAGGCCAAACTGCGCCAAACTGTCAGCGTCCAAGATTTTGGCGCGGTCGGTGACGGTGTAACCGATGACACATTGGCCATTCAAGCTGCAATTAACGCATTGTCAGTAAATGGTGTTGGCGGCACGGTATTGCTGCCTGCTGGCGCGTACAAAATTTCTTTAAATTTGAACATTACTTGGCCTGATTCCACAGATCAAAATACACCCGGGCGCGTCACACTTCAAGGTGAAGGCGCTGATTTAACGTATATCTATGATTACCGTTCAGATGCAGCGGCGGCTACGGGCGGCGCCATCACACTCGATTTTACGACCGGGTATGACAACAAATTCTTCACGATGTATTTTGGTCAGTTCAGTATCATCAAGAAGGTCAACGCGACAACTTACGCCAGCGGTAGTTACACGATTGGCGTAGGTACCGGCTTGTACCTAAAGAACATACCTGGCATAGGTGAATTTAACGACATTCGCATCATTGGTTACAACACTGGCGTTGTAATGAACGATTGCCTTGGATTAACGGTAGCCAACTTTAACGTTCAACTAGCCGACATTGGCTTTTTAGTCTCTCAGACATCTTTCTCCGAGCCTACCGCCATGCAGTACAACAACTGCACGGTGGCCGGTATTAAGTCTATTGGTTACCTAATTGTTGGCGGCGGCCCTGTTGCTTTTAACGGCGGCGTGATTGAAACCTGCGGCGTAATGAGTGGCAGCAGCCAAGGTACATCTGGCGGTATCTATTACCAATCCACAGCATTCTTGCCTACGCAATTGATTGTTGACGGCGTATTTTTTGAGAACAACGGCGGCAATGCTGACATCTACATCAACGCGCCTACTAGCGTTGCAGCCCGTTCTACAAGCAGCATCAGTAATTGTTTGTTTGCCCGTAACAGCGCAACCTTGTACACGACCAATAACATTTTTGTCAATAACAACAGCTCAACAGCCACGTTGGTTGTCAACGCGATTGGCAACGGCTTTAAGGGCTTTTCTCCTTACGTTGCAAGCAGCTCGCGCAAATACATTTCTGACGGCGGCTCTAACGTGTCGGCTGTCACTATTTACGGCTTGGGCAACTTTTACGACAGCGCCACCGAGACCCCGACGGTTGTCATTGACATTACAGGCGGTGGTGGCGGTTCGCAAAACCTGCAAAGCGTTACGACCATTGGCGCAACCACTACGGTCAATTCGACGTTTAACGGCGTCAACATCGGAACGTACTCCAGCACGCCGTCTGTTACGTCAACAGGCACAACAATAGCTTTGGCAAATTCCACCAACGCCGTTGGCCTTGTATCGTCGGCTTGGCAAGGCGCGGGAAACAACACCAATGATTTGGGTTCTGCTGGTACAAGCTGGAACAATGTCTACGCGACAACGTACCGCATCGGATCGGGCACCGCAACGATTACGGCGTCAGGAAACAACATCAACTTTAATGGTGTGGCAACGGCGGTGCCTACGGTTGGCTTTGCCCCAACCACTACTGACACTTATTTTTTGGGCGGCTCGACCCTTAAATGGAAATCGCTGTATTTAGGTACTGGCGTTATTGACTGGAATAGCTACGCAATCCCTGCGCCCGCTGGTTCAACGACAACATTCTTGCGTAATGATGGGACTTGGGCGACTCCTAGTGGGTCAGGTTCTGGAACGGTTACAACGGTAGGCACAGGCACTGGTCTTACCGGCGGCCCTATTACAACAACCGGCACCATATCCTTGGCCAATACGGCAGTCACGCCTGGTTCTTACACGGCGGCCAACATTACCGTGGACGCTCAAGGCCGCATCACGGCTGCTGCAAACGGCTCCGGCAGTGGCACGGTTACATCTATTACCGCTGGAAGCGGACTAAGCGGCGGCACGATTACCACGTCCGGCACCGTCTCACTTAACTTGGCCAACGTCAATACTTGGACTGGCAAACAAACCTTTAATGGCGAATTCCAAACCAACAGCGTAGGTTCTGTTAGCGGCGTAGGTATCAGTCCAGTAGCTGACAATACCTATTATTGCGGCGGCAGCGCCTTGCGTTGGGCGGGCGTGTATACAACCGCATTAAATGCAACGGGCGCGTTTACTTGGAACTCTTACGCTATCTCCGCGCCTGCTGGCAGCACGTCTACTTTCTTGCGCAATGACGGTACTTGGGCTGCACCCGCAGGTGGCGGCGGCACGACTACCAACGCCGTTACGTTTAACAGCGGCGGCTCTGGCGGCGGTTCGGGCAGCACATTTAACGGCGCGTCTGCGCTGACTGTTTCCTACAACACCGTCGGCGCTCCCAGCACGGGAGGCACCGGCGCTACCGGCACTTGGGGTATCAGTGTCAGCGGTACATCGGCTGGCCTGACTGGTTCGCCAAGCATTACTGTCACCGGCGTCACGGTGGGTTCTGCCACCAGCGCTTTGAGTTCTAGCGGCACCAATACAACGCTGGGCAATAACACGGTGTTTGTTTCTCCAAGCGTTGGGTTTGCACCGGCTGTGGATAACAGCTATGTCCTTGGCTCGCCGTCTTACCGCTGGACAACGGTTTACGCCACCACCGGCACGATCAACACGTCCGACGCCCGCCAGAAACAGCAGGCACGCCCTCTGTCTGAAGCTGAACGCGCTGTAGCCGTCCGCGTCAAGAGTTTGATTAAAACCTTTAAGTTCAACGAGTCAGTGGCTGCCAAGGGCGACGGCGCCCGCATCCACATTGGCGTGTACGCGCAGGAGCTGGCCGACGCCTTTGCTGCCGAGGGGCTGGACGCCACCAATTACGGAATGTTCTGCCGCGATGAATTGGAAGGCACCGAAATCTATGGTGTGCGCTACGAAGAATTGCTAGCTTTTGTGATTGCTGTGCTATAACTGTTTTAATTCCAGTCAACGCTAGTAGCGTTACATAAGGGGAAATGTATGAGTTTTTGGGATGATGTATCTAAATTTATTGGCACTGACCGATCAGACTCATTTATTGGTCATGTCGGTGAAGTTTTAGCCCATGACAATGTTGCATCTGCTGCGGCTACCGCAGTTGCTGCATATTTTGGTTTGCCATATGTGCCAGGAGGAAATGAGTTAATAGCTTACGCTAGTGAAATGGCTAGTGCTGCACCTACTGCCGTTGGTCCAGGTGGCGTAACTGCGGGTACAGCGTTAGCTCAAGCAGGCACTACTGCCGCTGATCTTGGAACTGTTGCATCAGGCACTGCTGCAGGCACCGCTGCTACTGGCGCAGGCGCTTTAACTCCTGCTGCACTTGAGTCTGCTGCCGGCACTGCTGGTTATGGAGTAAATGCAGCGGCTCAAGCAGCAGGTTTTGACGCGGCCGGATCGGGTGCATACGCCAATACTCTAGGCGCTACCATACCTGGCGCAGCTAACGCAGCTGCAGGAGCTACGCCTTGGTATCAAACGCCAGCGGCTTTGCAAGCAGGGGCTGGTTTAATCGGCGGCTTGGCACAATCAGCATCACAACGTCAAGCGGCTAGCGCGCAAGCTGATGCCGCGCAACGTGCTCTTGATATGCAAAAAAGCATTTATGAGCAGCAATCAGCATTAAATCAACCTTTTTATCAAGCTGGCGTTACGGGTCAAAACCGTTTAATGGATTTGCTTGGACTTAGTGCCAATAAAACAGGCGCAGACTATGGCAAATACGCCAAGGATTTCAGTATGTCTGATTTCCAAGCCGACCCAGGATACGCTTTCCGATTATCTGAAGGACAAAGAAATTTAGATCAGCAAGCTGCTGCACGCGGTGGGCTGATTTCTGGCAATGCTCTTAAAGCTGCCACAGGCTATGGTCAAAACATGGCGTCGCAAGAATATCAAAATGCGTTTAACCGTTATCAGACCAACCGCGCCAATCAACTTCAACCATTAGGTAATTTAATGTCGTCTGGACAAGCAGCGGCTAATCAACAATCTGGGACATTAGGAACTTACGGAACTAATGCAGCAAATTTGATTGGCCAGCAAGGCGCTGCACAAGCTGCTGGCAATTTAGGCACTGGCAATACAATTAACAACATGATTAACGCAGGCGTCAGCGCGTATCAAAACAATTCTTTGATCGACCAGTTGCGTAGACTCAATCCATCAATTTACACGGGCTAAATATGGCTGATCTAAATTCTCTTATTGCCCAAGGCGCGCAATTTAATGTGCCTGACCAATTGGGTCAGTTCGCCAAGCTGCAACAAATTCAGCAAGGTATGCAACAACAGCAACTTGGCGCGCAGCAATTGCAAGCTAGTCAAACGCAAAATCAAGTTTCGCAAATGCAATTAGAAGATTTGCAACGTGATCGTGCGGATATGCTGAAATTTCAAGATGAATTGGCCAAGTCAGGCAAACCAACTGATTTGCACGCTTACGCTGATTTAATGATGAAGTCGCCCAAACATTTCCAAATGGGCGTTGAACTTAAACAAAAACTTTTACAACAAGATCAATTTAGTCAAATAATGGGCGGCGGTGCTCCAACAGCGGCTCCTGCTGCTCCTGCTGCCGCGCCATTTCCTACTGTTCAGCCACCATCTGGCGCTTTAGGAAGCGGCACATTTAACCCTAATGCACCAATTAATGCTTTAGCACCAGCAGCAGCAACGCCTGCGGCTCCGACTAATGCATTAGCACAGCCAACACCTGTTGCGAATGTTGATACTGATGCATTGCGCAAAAAACGCGATGCATTTTTAGCTATGGGCACGCCTCAAGCCATTGCAGCGGCTAATTCCATTAATGAAGATATTAAAGCGGCATCTGTACAACACGTTGCTGGACCAGGAAGTAGCGTTTATGACTCAAGAGGAAATTTAGTAGCATCTACTCCAGAACGCACAGACACTGATTTGATTCGTAATTACAGAGCTGCTAAAGAGCAAGGCTTTAAAGGCGACATATTTGAGTACGAAAAAAGACTCAATGAAGCTAAACGCGCACCAGCGCCTGCAATGCCTAAAGCTCCTGCCGGTTATCGTTGGGATGCAACTGGTACAAATCTTGAGAAAATTCCTGGCGGTCCTGCGGATAAAGAAGAAAAATTAAAACCTATTCCACCGCAAATTAATACTGCAATTATTACTAATCAGCAATCTATACAGAAATTAAAAGATACGTTAAGTATGCTTGATAAAAATCCTGATGCAGTAGGCATTAAAGGACTTTTACCGCAAGGAATATTAAACAGGATGGATGAGCAAGGGATGCCTGTTCGTGCTGCAATTGCTGATGTTGGCTCTATTGTTTTGCATCAACGCAGTGGCGCTGCAGTTACTGCTAGCGAAGAACCTAGATTATTGCCTTTTATCCCGACTCCATCAGACACTTACGCAGCAGCAAAAACAAAAGTTAAGCGTATGCTTGATTACGCTTTGAGTGAACAAGAAGCATTAAAAGGAACATATAGCGAGGATCAAGGTTATAGGTCTAATCCTATATTGACTACTAGCAATGCTAAATCACCTTCAGGTGGCTCGGTGCTTGATGCAGCTGATGCAATCTTAGCGAAAGGTCGTAAATAAAATGGCAAAAGCTGAAGATTATGCAAAATGGATTGTTGAAAATTCAGATAAACAAGGCACTCCTGATTTTGAAACAATAGCAAAGGCTTATCAACAAGCAAAAACATTAGAAGCGACTCCAGCAAATCCAGCAAGCCGAGTTGGTTCTGCGCCGGCCATGCCAGCAGAACAGCCAAGGCAAGGTTACGATTTTGGAAAGACGCTAGCAAACGCATTGCCTAGTCTTTACCAAAACACCATTGGTGGTCTGTCTCAAGTAATAGCTCATCCGCTGCAAACCGCGCAAGCCTTGGGCGATGTTGTCGCCGGTGGTGTTTACAAAGCATTGCCAGGCCCAGTACAGCGCGGTTTAACAGCGATTGAGCAGTCGCCGTACAACCCTCTTGGCAATCCAGAAGCATTGCAACGCGCACAGAATGTAGCCGGCGCCATTGGTCAGGACTATGCAACAACATATGGAACAGGCGCAGGATTCCAAAAAACTATGGAACAAGACCCTTTTAGGGTTGTAGGTGATCTTTCTACTGTATTGGGCGGGACTGGTCTTGCACTTAAAACTGCGAATACTGCTGGAAAAGTTGGCCAAGTAGCTAATGCTTTGTCTAAAGCATCTGAGCTAACCAATCCTATGAACGCTTTAATCAAGCCAGCGGCTGCGGTCATTAGTCCAAATGTTTCACCACAAATTCAATCTTTGATGAAAGAAGGCGTTGTGCCTACTGCTGGGCAGATTTTGGGTGGCGGTTACAAGCGCGCAGAAGAAGCTCTAACTAGCGTACCAGTTATTGGTGATTTTATTAAAAGCGCACAAAATAGGGCTGCACAACAAGTCAACACTGCCGCATTTAATCGTGCTCTTAAACCTATTGGCGAATCATTGCCAGAAGGTGTTGTTGGCCGTGAAGCTGTGCAATTTGCATCCGACAAATTAGATGACGCTTATGGCAAATTGTTGCCCAAGATGACTGTTGTACAAGATGTACCATTTCAAACTGAAATTGCTAATTTGAAATCCGCAGTTCAAAATGGCGCGATTGATCCTAAAGCGGTCAATTTCTTCAACAACTGGCTGGACAGCAATGTGCTTGGTAAGTTTCAAGGACAAGCAGCTGTTACTGGCAAAACGTTAAAAGAAGTTCAGAGCGATTTGCGTGAGACTATTAATCGACTTGGCGCATCAACTGATGCAGATCAACGTCTTATTGGAGACGCTTTAAAAGAAACGCAAGACCAAATTCGCCAATTGGTTAAAAGAAGCAACCCTCAGTTTGCTGACGAGTTAAAAGCCATAGATACAGGTTATGCCAACTTTAAGCGCGTTGAACGTGCTGCTAGTGGCTTGGGAGCAGAAGAAGGAACTTTCTCACCAGCTCAATTGCAAAATGCTGTGAAGGCAATGGACAAAAGCAAAGACAAGGGTAAATTTGCCAAAGGCGAGGCATTGATGCAAGACTTGTCAGAAAACGCAAAAACAGCATTAGGCAACAAAGTGCCTGATTCTGGAACTCCATACCGCGCTTTGATAACGGCGCTTGCAGCGTCAGGTGGAGCTGGAGCAGCTGGATTTCCAGGAGTGGCTGCTGCTTTAGGCGGTTTGGCTGCATCTCCTTTGTTGTATTCAGGCCCAGGACAACAATTAACTGCAACTTTGTTGGCGAGAAGGCCAGCGGGCGCTAACGCATTAGCTAATTCATTAACAGCAAATGACAAAGTTAGATTAGCCGCATTACTGGCCGCGCAGGCTGGCAACAGACAAAACGCATTGGCCGAATAATGGACCAGCAGACTATCAACATCATCATCGGCGCGTGCTTGACCGTGGCCGGTTGGTTTGCCCGCGAACTGTGGACAGCCGTGCAAGAGTTGAAAAACGAATTGGGCAAATTGCCGTTGACGTACGTCACCCGCGCGGACTACAAAGACGATATGCGCGAGGTCAAGGAAATGCTGGGTAAGATTTTTGACCGGCTGGAAAACAAAGCGGACAAGTAATGGATCCCATAACGGCCTTCGCGGCGGCTCAAGCGGCTGTTAAGGGCGTTCAGGCAGCCATCAAGCTGGGCAAGGACATTCACGCCATCACTGGCGAGGCCATGAAATTCTTTGAGGCCAAGGATGTCGTCCAGCGCGAAGCGTCCAAGCCCAAGGGCACCTTTGCCAAGTCGGACACGGCGCAAGCCTTTGAGATCGTCATGCAGGCCAAGATGCTCAATGACGCTGAGAAGGAATTAAACAATTGGATGGTAATGTCTGGCCATGCCGACCTGTGGCAGCAGCTATTGATCGAGCGCAACAACATCATTCAAAAGCGCAAAAAGCAAGAAATCTTAGACGAGCAGAACGCTGCGGCTAAGAAAAAGGAAATGGACGAATTGATTAACTGGTTACTGGGCGGCGGCATCGTCGTCATGGTGCTGGGATTTATCGTCTGGTGGCTGACAATTTTGATGGAGAAACACTAATGTTTGAAATGCTTGGTGGTGGTATCTTGGGTTCTCTGTTGGGCGGCGTGTTCCGGCTGGCTCCAGAAGTGCTTAAATGGATGGACAAGAAAGACGAACGCGCCCATGAGCGTTTGATGTTTGAGCAGCAGTGCGCTTTGGAGCAAGTGCGCGGTCAGCAAAAGCTGGCCGAAATCGGCGCCCAACGCGAGGCGACCGTAGACGCTGGTGTAATGAACGCCTTTAACTCTGCGATAGAACAGCAAACAGAAATGGTTAAAGCAGCAGGCGGCTGGGTAGCTAGCCTTTCCGCATCTGTGCGTCCTATGGTGACGTACTGGATTTTGCTAATCTGGTCGTTCATTCATATCTGGTTTGCGTGGAACGCCTGGGCGACCGGCGCGCACCCTGACGCCGTGTTCAAATTAATGATGTCCGGCGACTTTAGCGCGCTGGTTAGCGGCACGCTCAACTATTGGTTCCTTGACCGTACATTGGCAAAGCGCGGGCTATGAACCTGGACATCGCCGCCGCGCTGTGCAAACGGTTCGAGGGCTTTTCGTCGAAGCCTTACCTATGCCCAGCCGGTATACCAACGACAGGCTTTGGCTCGACCTATTACTCTGACGGGCGTAAAGTCACGCTGCAAGACCCGCCCATATCTGCCCAAGAGGCAGAAGCGTTGCTGTTGCATGAGTTGCAGCACACTTACCTACCTGGCGTCCTACGGCATTGCCCCATTCTGCTGACAGACGAACCCAAGTGCAATGCTATTGTGGACTTTGCGTACAACTTAGGAATTGGCCGTCTCCAGACCAGCACATTGAAACGTAAGATCAATGAGCAGGACTGGGACGGCGCAAAAGAGCAATTAATGCTCTGGACAAAAGGCGGCGGGCGCGTACTGCCAGGTTTGCTTAAACGCCGGACTGCGGAATGCGCTCTTTTCTAATCCGCATAAATTCATCGGCCAAATCAAACGCTACTGGAACAATTACATCGTATGAACTTTTGCGCATTAGCAAGCCCGTCATGGCAAGCAATGCCGCAACGTCGTGCAGGTTTTGTTCGTACTCTGTAGGTTCAATTTCTTTTTTCATACTTTACTCTTAATGTTTTTGTGGTCATGGGCGCCAGCGCGTGGCGTGTCCATGTTTGGTGATTTGTAGACCGGCTGTTGCCAGATGCTGATAGATAGCGGTGGCGCCTCACCTGGTAGTTTTTTGCGCGGTGCCCAAGGCATCATTAAATTAAGGGCTTTGCGCTTAGAGTCAGAACCCTGCGGGAAACGTCCGTATTCAGCCATTGTTTTTCTCCTTGAGTTTGGCTTCAACATAACGCACAAGTTCATTGGTTGCCCATGTGCAATCTTTCCAATTATGAAACTGGTCTACTTCCGCATCCGTCAACCCCACCCAAGGGCGCTGTGGTGGTGTGGTGTAGACAGGGAAGCAGTCTTTGCAAGCCTTGTGAGTTGTTGGTAATTCAAATAAGCCGTTTTCGTCTGGGCTACAAAGATACGCCACCGGCTCCTGCGCCAGCTTGTCCCGCGCTGCTGCTTTTTTTGATTCGTAGCCTGTCATTTAAACACCGCCGCGACGAGCATGGACGCCCCCACCACCACGATTACCCACACGATCAAGCCCTGAATCTGCCTCACAAACATTGCGTAGTCGCTATGCTCGGGGGTGTCGTACTCCCAATCCTTTTGCTTCGGCTCCATGTACTTTTTATCCGCTTCAGTCATTGCTTGTACTCCTTCAATCGTTCGTTAAGGCGTTCAATACGGGCTAGGCTGAGTTGGAGGCAAGCCTTTGCGTATTCGGTGGCGTTCTCTGACTCAAGCCTCTCCAGATGCGCCTGGGCCAAAGAATGAGTAATGACCTCCAAGGGGGTCAAGTCACGCCAGTAATCTTTAAAAAATTTTAAGAATTTCATTCAGTTTTCTCCAATATTATCCGCGCCTTGCGGTGTTTGATTTCGTCTTTCACAATGTCGATTGCCTTTTCCATCACCTCAACTGTTGTCACTTCAATCTGGGCGTCGTGTATTTCCATACCCAAGTTAATAGCGGTCAATTCCTGACCCTTTACAACAAACCGATACTCTCTGTCTATCCCGCGCCTAGAGACGGCGTAAAGGGCGTCCTGTGCCTCTCTGAGCTCCTCTGTGTACTCATCACCAAGGCCAAGACGCTGCAATGCCTCGGCGACGTTAAAGGCGCCAATGATTGCGTCAATGTCCTCGCGGTCGGCAATACCCTTTCTCAGCGCGTCAATGGCGTGATGATTCTTAATTTGCACGTTGACAATGCCAGCTTGCGATACAGGCTTAAAACCATTAATGACCCAAGCCACGGGATTGGGAAACTGGGCCCGTGGGCGGTATGAGCTGCGCTTTCTCATCGTTTCAGCGCCATGATTTCCATCTCTAAATCTTTGCAATGCGACTTGAGCTGGTCATACTCATAGTTGAGGTCGGCTATCGTGCGGGTGGTCTGCGTCCTGGTAAGACGTTCACCGGCAACGTAACCGATCAGCGTGCCCTGGGTGGCTGCTTTTCGCACCAGATCGCGGACATCTTTGCTAGTCATCAGGCCGACGGCGCCAGCAGGCGGGGAAAGCTGGTCAACAAGCTCATCAATTTGCAGTTGCATAGATTCGGACATATTCAAACTCCATAAACAAGTAAGAGGGCTAAGCCGACGCCGATGGCCGTAGCCAAGGCAACGTCTAGCCATTTTCGGACGGTGGGCTGGATGGTGTAGTGTTCGCGGTAGCGCATGGTTTTCTCCTGTTGGCGGGTTGTTGATAGGGTGCATCCTAAATGCAAATTGACTAAGTAATCAACACATTGTAGTAGGTGTTTACCCTAGTTTGTGCAAAATAATTGTATTTGTAGTCAAAAAACTTCGCTAGAATGGACTCATTCGTCAATTAAAGGGGTTAAGGCACAATGGTTACAACAACTGAGCAAACAATCGGCGCCCTGCGTCAAAAAGCCAAGGAGCATGGGTTTCGCATGGCAGACATAGCCCAACAGGCAGGCGTAGACCCAGCCCAGCTATCGCGCTGGGCCACGGGTAAGGTAGTCCCGCTGCACTCCAACATCGTCAAGCTAGAACAGGCCGTGGACGCAATGATTGCGGCAAAGGCACCGGCATGATAGTCATGTCAATCGACCCAGGTCTTAGCGGCGCTGTTGCGGTATTCCACGACGGCGAGCTCATGCAAACCATAGATATGCCCACGCATACCCTGACGCGCAATCAGGCGACAAAGCGGCAGGTGTCGGCGTCGGGGCTGGCTGACCTGTTCATAGCCCATAAGCCTCGGCACGTTGTAGTTGAGAAGGTACACGCCATGCCTGGTCAGGGCGTCACGTCTATGTTTTCCTTTGGGCGCAGCTTTGGGGTCATTGAAGGCATACTTGCAGCCCTGATACTGCCAGTTACCTACGTCACGCCATCAATATGGACAAAGGCGATTGGCAGGGGCTACGGAAAAGATGCGTCACGGGCTCGGGCGTGCGAGCTGTTTCCCCAGCATCAGAAGATGTTTGCTCGGGTCAAGGACGATGGCCGCGCTGATGCTGCTTTGATTGGGGCATGGTTTTTAAAGGGTGAAAAGTGAACTTGCACGACCTACGAACACTGCGCGAGCACGCTGTCTACTTAGGCCAGCAACTGGAATCCGAGCGCGAGAATTCTAGAAACAAAACTGAATTCCTAAAGCGACTTGTCCACCCCGAGGACTTGGGGCACGCCGTATCAGCCGAGGTACGCAACCTCGCGTATCAATTACTCATTAACGAAAGCAGCGAATGAAACAACTGATCCTACGCCCATCATCAGCAGCACGCTGGATAGCCTGCCCTGCCTCTGCCCGTCTATCGGAGAACGTACCCTACGAACCGGCAGGCGAGGCCGCGCAGATAGGTACAGCAATCCATGCCCTGTCAGAGCTGTGTTGGCAGCTTGATCAAGACCCTGAGTCCTACGTCGGCAAGATGATTGAAGGCATAAAAATAACAGCGGAGAACGCAGCGTTTGCTCGGGCGCACGTTGAAACCGTCAGTAACCTCAAGCAAGAATTGGGCACGGTCAAGGTGGAGCAATACGGCGTTGCCTATGAAAGCCTAGCAGCCAAGGTCGGCGGGACTGCGGACGTTGTGGCATACAACCTTAATCAATCCATTATGGAGATCGCCGACCTCAAGACGGGGCGAATGTGGGTGGATGCAGATTCAGCGCAGATGAAGATTTACGCGCTAGGCGTAATGCGCAAGCTGGTCAAGACGTTTGACACTGTGCGTTTAACGATTGTGCAACCCCAGGCTGGTGTAAACCGCACGCATGAAATGACGGGCGATGAGCTATTTGCATGGGGTGAGACGGTGCTGGTGCCTGCCATCAAGGCTGCAGTGCTGGGCACTACAGAACCTACGCCGTCAAAGGATGCCTGCCAATACTGCCCTGCTAAGATGATCTGCCCAGCGCAGACCAAGGCATTGGCAGAGGTGCCGGTAACAATGGACGTTAAAGCATTGACGCCTGACCAGATGGCTGACCTGCTGGACAAAGCCGATCTGATTGAGGACTTTATTGCAGCCCTGCGCAAGCAAGCCACTAAGACGCTGACAGAGGGCGGTGTACTTAGGGGCTGGCAGATGGCGCCCAAGCGTGCAACTAGGGCATGGTCTAAAGAAGCGGATGCAGCGCAAGTGCTGCGCGATGCTGGCATCCCCGAGAATCAGATATACGAGACATCAATTATTTCACCTGCTGCCGCAGACAAGTTGCTCGGCAAGGACAGGAAACAAGTTTTGGATAGCGTAACCACGAAAGTAAGCAGTGGGCTTACGCTGTCTAAATCCCGTGGGCTAGGCGAGAGCACAGCCCTTTAACAACTCTGAAAGCTAAATGCAAATGCTAAATCTATCTTCATCTTCTGGCTCGGGCAATTACCTGCGCTTTTCTCCACAAGCCAATATGTGGACAAACAATAACAACGAGGAAGTGCAACTCAAGAAAGTTGTATTTGACATCGACAACATCAAGACCGGCTGGTTGCTTTTAGGCGTAGGCGTGCGAGATTGGGTGCAAGATGATTCGGTCGGCAAGAAAGGCCCGCAACCTAGCCCCGAGCACAAGCGCGGGTTCATGGTTACGCTGTACAACAAAGAGATCGGCGCAGCCGAGTGGTCTAGCAACGGTGTTGGCCCCAACATGGGCTTGGAAATCATGTACAAGGATTGCGCAGCCCAGCGTGCGGCTAATCCTGGCAAGCTGCCGGTTCTGGAGTACAAGGGCTCCAAGGCTGAGAAGATTGGCAAAGGCACAACACGCATCCCTAAGTTTGACTTAGTGTCGTGGGTTCCTCGGCCCGCGGGATTGGATGCCGTAGCCGAGGAATACGCACCCGAGCCAGAGCCAATCCAACAGCCAGTGCGTAAGCAGGCGCCCAAGGCTGCTGTCGTGGAGGACGACGAGATTTTCTAAGCGGTAAAGTGCCGCGCCGGTGGATTGATCTCCACCGGCTTTTTTTTCCTCTAAAAAGTACAAGTATGAAATATCTTTCAGTTTGCTCTGGAATTGAGGCTGCAACAGTAGCTTGGCATCCATTAGGGTGGCAGCCAGTAGCTTTTGGCGAGATTGAAAAGTTCCCTTCTCAGGTGCTTGCGCACCATTACCCCAATACCCCGAACTGGGGTGACATGACTAAATTTAAGGAGTGGGTAGATGCAGATGTCAATGTTTTCGTTGGAGGAACTCCCTGCCAATCCTTCAGCGTCGCCGGACTTAGAAAAGGACTGGACGACCCTCGTGGCAACCTCATGCTTACATACCTTGCCATTGCTGCAAAGTATCGGCCCCAGTGGCTGGTTTGGGAGAACGTCCCCGGCGTCTTATCCTCT
>Ga0304729_1001443_pt1 | contig 15653 bp, 13 predicted proteins | sample C_131016_MF_Meta_FD_190475 | JGI IMG/M metagenome (GOLD analysis project Ga0304729, IMG submission 190475) | Freshwater microbial communities from Lake Croche, Canada to study carbon cycling - C_131016_MF_MetaG (v2) (version 2) | ecosystem: Environmental > Aquatic > Freshwater > Lake | place... | reverse complement strand
AAGAGCTGACGGATTAACGCGCCATTTTTGTATAGTTGTCTAAACTATGGCACTGTCCACCAAATCTGGCAAACCGATAGCCGTTGTTGCTGGCGGCGACGACGATGGAATGAAGGTTTTCTTGGCGCCGGCACCCAAAACAACAAAAACTGCTTTAACAGCGGCACAAAAAGCTTTGGTCGCAGCATCGCTAAAGAAGGACGGATTCGACCCAGAAACGTCTGAGCCCGCGCGCTTGATTGAGAGAGCACTCGCTGGCGAACACTGTAACAGCATTCGCGCACCGGCTGGTGGCACGTTCTCCATCTTTCCATCGGCGACGCCAGACCGAATCTTTGTCGGCGGGCCATCCGGTTGCGGCAAATCTTCCGTGACCGCCCAGTATGTCCGCGAGTGGGTCGATGAGCATCCCAACCAGAAGGTCTACCTCTTCTCAACACACGACGGTGAGAAGGCTTACGCAGAGCTGCCAATGATTCAAATTGAACTCGACGACGAGTTCCTTGAAGACCCACCCACGCTCGAAGAGCTCAAGGGTAGCCTGCTGGTCTTCGATGACGTCGACCAATTACAAAATCGCCAGCTCCAGAAGGCAGTTTCGGCCGTCATCGCTGACGTTCTAGCGAATGGACGCAAGTATGATATCTGGGTCGTCAGTCTAGCGCACATGATGTGTAACGGCCATCAAACGCGCCTGCAGATTCTGGAGAGCACTCGCATTGTTATCTTTCCGGGCGGTGCGGCCAGCTATCACAACGAGCGCCTGCTGCGGACGTATTGTGGACTGTCGAAGAAAAATATTGCGGCAGTCTTGTCATCTCCGAGCCGATGGGTTTGTATTTCTCGGACGGCGCCAATGTATATTCTGACCGAAGACGAGTGTTACCTGCTCCAGTAACATTTGCGCTCATCTGCTATAGCAGCCATGGTCTACGAATGGATGCCAGTCGAAGAAGTCGAGTCACTGCTGCCAACTATTGTGGCTGCCGGCGTCAGCGAGGTCGCTCGTGGGCGCGACGGTTTCCTAACAGCATATCGCCGCATCCGATCGCCGCTGCGGATGGCTATCGAACACGTGCCCGATCACCCGTCGCAAACATGGGCGCAGCGACGTGACAACTTTATTGATCGCACCCTGCCAGCATACCTAGCAGCACCCACACATCGCCGCGCGCTATCACTGATAGCGTGGGGATACGCACCACCTCTCAAAGTGTTAAAAAAGTGAACGAAAAATTTGGCGACCTCCTGCCGCCTAGAGCAAACGTTTTTTTCTCACATCTCGATACCCAACGCCGCCATCAGTTCGTCGAACTCGTCGTCCGTTAGCTGGCGCACTGGTGGTGGCGGTGGCGGCGGTCTAAAGCGTGCGACCCGCTCGGCGGTTGTCTTAGCTCTGTGTTCCTCGATGAGAACTGGTTCGACATTGGTGAAGTGGAATCTCGAAATAATTGTTGCCTGATCCGGACGGTCGCCGTCAGCGTTGCGTAGCATGATTGGCACGATGTGATCAAGTTGCCAAATGACCCCGTAGTTGGCCAGCGTCATACCATCACGCAACTTGCCAATGATGTAGAACGAGTAGTCTCGGGTGCTACAACCGAGCAGCTGCCTGCGTGATATCGGCAGCTTTGTCGTGCCGAGAGAATTGACTGCGCGACGGACCGTATAGCATCCGAATGCGGATGCCGGATTACAGACTAGGCAGCGATTGCGCTGCTTGTCGTGTTCGCAATGCGGGCGATGTCCGCGTATCGCAGCCTTCACGCGCTGCGCGGCGCGACAGGTGTCACAGCACTTGAACTGGACGCCACGGTCAGACATCGAGAACTGGTCGGTAGGTGCGAGGTGTCCATTGTAGGCGCACCTCAGCATCATTGAGATCGTTGATATACTGTAGCATAACCATCCTCTAATTGAAAGTTTTGACCATCAGCAAAAATATCGTTTGCTCGTCAATCTCAGTAACTCATAGCATGTGATTATCTGCCTCTGGAGGTATTGGCACCAGCCGACATACAAGCCTGTCTAAAGTGGTGCGATTGCTCTTAGCTGTCCGTCGCATTACGTCGGCGAATTGTTCAGCGCTCATGTAGTTGCTGGCGGCACGGGCCACACACCAGCGTCCGCAGGTCGAGATTCCAGGCCGCAGCTGCTGCAGACGCGTCGAAGAATACGCGACGTTGTTGAACGGTAGGAGCAGTCGGGCCAGGAATGGTCGTCCTTGTCCGCTAGCTTCCAAATAATCTTGCGGAATCCAGCTTCGCTGTTTGTCAGGCATCTCGCCGTATGAGTCAAATACCTCGACGCACGGTTTCCCAGTAGCATCGCGTGTATCGATAACAGCCGTCCAATGTCCACTTTTGTCAGCGGACTCGTAAAGTAGACCGAACGGTCTCTTGGGCAACTCTGACATCCCAGCCAGCTCCTTGTAGCGGTATACGGGTCCACCAATTCTTTCAGACACTTCTGATCCGGATAGTGGACGAGCGAGAGCCACATCAATGGGTCCAGGCATAAAGGTTTTTGCTCCAGCTATTAATAGGCGGCGCAAAGATGTCGGCGATCACTGATCCGAAGGATCTCGTCTACTACAACGGCATCATCGTCAACGATAGTGACCAACCAATTGTCGCAGAGATTGTCGATATCCGTGCGCAGGCACTAATTGAGCACCCAGAGGACTGGGACATGTCTGTTGTTCGATTCGACATTAGCAGTCTGCTCTTACCCTTCGCCAAGATGCCGATGCTGCCACCGACTACCCCTGGCCTGTATAAGACCGCGCTACAGGTCAATATGATCGCGACGACGGGAGATGCGATTGGAAACGTATATGCTGAAAATCCTGAAGGCGAATTTAGTGACCTTTCTGGATTGATTCGATACTGGAACTTTGGTTATCAAGACGCGTTCTCAAAGCTGCCAGCGCCGACCCAAGCCGTGTTGCTCAATGCGCCACAGTTCTATGTTGCGCCGAGCGGTAAGTTGCGATTGATCTTTCCGGCAATCTGGCGTCAACCGGGTGCGCCAGCACCGCAGATCCGCGTCAACGCTTTGTGGGCGGCATATCTTACTGGGTTCCCGTTATGGAAGAGCCCAACCTTTGGCTACACTCCTGCTGGCGCAGATGCTCGCATCCGGATTGAGGATGACACCTTTGTCATTCCACTAGCTGATCGCACAGGCCTGCCACTAGCATTTGCGGCTGCGTCATATGGTGTCGGCGGCGATCTCTACTACATCGAGGAAATGTTCGAAAGCCCTGGAAGCTTCAGTGCTGTCCGCTCGATTACTCTGACGACAACAAGTCTGCCAGTTCAGTCCGAGGTGACACCAAACAGCAGCAGCAGCAGCAAGCAAGGAACAACGTCAAATAACAGCGCAAGCATTATCAGCGACTACCTGATGTCGACGACAGAATACACCGACCAGAACCGGATCGAATACTTGCCGCAAGCCGAATACCGCATGTCACATCTGATGGGTCGTGAGGGCCCACGTCGCATCGCCATCCAGGCGTGGTGGACCGATCATTTCGGCGGAAGGTTCGCAATGAGACTACCACAGTATGGCACCTTTGCTATCAAGATCCTCTTTAAGCGCCGCACGCCGATTGTCTAAAAAAACGAGAAATAAGTGCTGTTGTGTCAACGTAACCTTTTTGCGCCTCTTTCAATACAGACATCAGTCATGAGCATCTCTGTTCAGTCTCTCGATACCGTGCGTGTGGTCGACCCTCGCTGCGACCTCAACAGCGCAGCCCGTCGCACCTACCGAATTGTAGACGGTCCGCAGGACATTAGCTACGTGCGCATCGCCGCAGATGGCGGTGCCTCCTCCAACATGACCTTCACGGTTAACCCTCCCAGCACGAGGGTCCTGGTCAATCGCCACATGCTGCTGTCGACAACGTTTACGTTGAGATTTACAGGCACAGCTACGGCAGTTGGCCAGTATCTTATCAATGCCTCTGGCCTCAAAGGTGGCGTCGGCACGCAGAAGTGTGACGGGCCTCGAGCATACCCGATTGCCAATGCGCTACGATCGCTCCAAGTAACGTTGAACAACGATCGAATGACTCAGGGCGTCAACCGATACTGGCGTGGCCTCACGCGTTACGCGAATTCGTTCGACCAGCAGAATTTGGATCAGTCGTCGACGCCGACGTTCTTGGACCAGGCGCAGACATACGCGCAGGCTGGTAACGGCACTGGTTCTCGCGCGCCGCTCGGTGACTACACCGATAACCTTGAGGTTACGCCTCGTGGTGGATGGACGGACTGCGAGATTACGCGTAACGATATTTCAACTAATATTGGTGACGTTCTCGGCGCAGTTGTTGTATTGAAGTGTGCCGAGCCGATCTGGCTATCGCCTTTCCAGTATCAGCGCCACAGCCAGCACACTGGCTTGATCGGCATCCAGAACATGACAATTCAGTGCGACTATGGTGGGCGCTCAGCCGGCACTGCTACATCTGTTGGAGGCCTTGCGGCCGCTCTCTGGTCGCACGATGTTGGCGCATATGGTGCTGCGGCTGATCCGCTCCAATCCTGCGCTGTTGAGGTCAGCGAGGCATTCATCCACGCATCCTACCTGACGCCGGACATGTTGACTGTCATCCCGCCGGTCAACAGCTATCCCTACTACGAGCCGCAAGTGTATTCGCCAGCTGTGTTGGGCTCGACGGCTACTGGCGCATTCACCGATCTTTCCATGAATGCCGTTCAACTGAACAGTATTCCTTCGCGCGTCTACATCTTTGCGACGAAGGCAGATACTGACGTGCGTATCACCGATACTGACACGTTCGCATTCCTGGAGAACGTCAACATCTCCTTCGACAACCGCGATAGCATTCTTTCCAACGCGCAGCCCTACGATCTCTACCAAATCGCCGTCAAGAACGGAACTAACCTCTCGTGGCCGCAATGGTCGGCAAAGGTTGGCGGCGTGTTGGCGCTCGACTTTGGCGAGGACGTCCCTCTTCGCGCTAACCAGGCGCCTGGCCTTCGCGGCAGTTACAATCTCTCAATGCGGGTTCGCGTCCAGAATCTTTCCCCAGCTGCTCAGAATCTTCAATTGACCGTTGTCGTCGTCAGCGTCGGCGTCATCACCATCGCAAACCAGAACGTTGTGCGCTCTGTCGGCGTGCTAACTACCGACGATGTGCTCGCCAGCAAGGCGCAGGATGCTATTCCGTGGAGCCCGTCCGGCGATGTTTATGGCGGCGGCATCTGGGATGACATCAAGAGCATGTTTGGCAAGTTTATGAAGTTCGCGAAGCCCGCCGCTGGAATGGCTGCCAAGGTGCTGCCGCTGGTTGCCCCTGAATTTGCGCCTTATGCCACTGGAGCGCAATCTATCCTCAACACCATTGGCGACATGACGGGCACAGGCCTCGTCGGCGGCAAGAAGGTTAGCCGCGCGTATCTCAAGAAGATGCTGAAGAACTAGAGTAACGAGTGTCGGGTAAACGAGCAACCTTTTTGCGTCCTCTTTTATATAGATCTCAGTCATGGATCTCGACTCCATCAATGGCGGCACAATCGACAACAAGTCGTATTTGAACCCCGTCGTTGGTGTTCTCCGAGCTAAAAAGATATACTGCGACGACATAGAGGGCAGTGGTGGCGTCCCGACAGTGTCCAACCTTGGATGGAACAGCCTGTTCCCTCCACAAACATCCCAGCAGGTGTCCAATGGTCTGGGGCTCTTGTTCAATACCAACATTTCTCCGTCGGCCTCAGTTCCTGCCGCGGAGCTAGTTCCCGGCAGTGTCTGGGAGATCTACGCGACTGGTATCATTACGCCCAATGTCGGCAGTGGTGTCCTCGGAATGGGTATCCACTTCAACACCACTACGCCGAGCTCGGCCCTCTTTGGGGTGGCATCCATCGCCTCGTATGTCAACACAGCGAACACGACGGCGCAATATGAGTATCACGGCACGTTCCGAGTGCTCACTTACACAGACAACATTTCGCTAACAATGGCAACGTCTGCATCACTGGTGACACTGCGTAGTGATGGTGTTACCCAGACCAACCTTGACACGTCCCAAACAACTGCCGCTGCGCCCATTGTGGACGGCAGAATATCGGTTATCCTGTGCGCTGGCGCCGATGGAGCAAACTTCGGCATCACACGCCGCCTCGCATACCTGCGCCGCATCGCGTAATTTGGCGACCACATCACATAAGAGTAATCGCACAGACGAATATTTTTGCTCTCCTCTCTAATAGCTTACCATGGATCTCGACTCCATCAATGGAGGAACAGTAGACAACAAGTCATATTTGAATCCAGTCGTTGGCACCCTCCGAGCCAAGAAGATATACTGCGACGACATCGAGGGCAGTGGCGGAGTCCCAACAGTCGCCAATCTGGGATGGACGCGCACCGGGTCCCCTAGTCAGCTGACACAGATCACCGCGGGGGAGAATGGAAAGTCATTTCTCACGGGCGCATCAACACCCGATGCCTCTATTCCAGATGCTGAGCTCAGTGTTGGCAGTTCCTGGGAAGTATACAACTCGGGGGTCGTCCAAAACAACACTGCCACACTAGGGCGCCTCCAGATGGGTATTACCCTCGATGGAGGATTAATCGCGCCCATTGACTCGCTATATAATCTCGCAGGGAAGCTTGATTATGAAAATTCGGATACGGCAAACGCATACTACGAATACCGCTGCGCCTTTCGCGTGCTGGCCATTGATCCGATACTTCAAACGCGCGATCTGTCAGTGACTTCGACGCTCTCGACATTTAGATTCGGGATGGGCATCACAGCCGAGCAAAAATACGTAACTGGGAGCGCAGAGCTCATTCAAGTCTGGTATTATCTGCCTACCCCGAGCACATGTATTTGTGCGCCTGCGATGCGCATCCTCAGTTCGGCCGACTCAGACTTCAACATTACGCAGCACGTCTCCTACGTAAGGCGCATCGCATAAGCGCGCCACCACAGAGCAAATGGAAAAACGTTTTTCGGTGTCATCGCTAACCGAGCTGTCACCGAGCGAAGCGAGATGACACGCGAGATTGGTAGTCGCCAACGCGCAACCGAGCTGTCACCGAGCGAAGCGAGATGACACGCGAGATTGTAACCGAGCTGTCACCGAGCGAAGCGAGATGACACGCGAGATTGATCCACCATTTTGCGCGAATAATAATAAAGATGCCGCGCCATCCATGGATCTGTGTCAATAAGCTCGCCGACATGCTACCAACATTGGAAGCTGAAGGTATAAAGATTGACTACAAGCTTGTGCTCGCATATACAGCGACGCGCAAAATTGCGGACGACTGGACCGACGTTCAATCCATCAACGACCTGTATCAACTTGGCGGTCCTGGTCAACGACGGGACGCTGCGGTATCCAAGATGCTAGCACGATACCTTAAGGATCCATCTTCCCGTGCGCGACTAACTCTTGCTGCGTGGTGCTACGATGTAGACGATATTGTAGATCCTGAGCTCTAGATGGCTGTTGAGGTCAAGTCCAGCTCGCTGCTGCTTGCGCGGAGTGCTGGCGGCGCGTCACTTTTTGGCGACGCCTTGTTGGCCAAGGATATCGGCTTGTTGACCAGATCAATACAGCCCCAACAACAACGCACTGTCTGGCATCTGCTCAGACGGATGGCGCCGAAGAGTCCTAGCACGAGCGTCGTGATGCCACCTAGGATGGCAAGAATATCGGCGGTGCTGCTAACTACGTTGCCCATCGCGCTATTATCCTATTAGAAGAGCAAGAATATTCTTGCTCCACCTATTGAATACGCTACTCATGGATCTTGATAGCATCTGTGGAGGAACCCCTGCGACTAAAGGTTGGTTCGCACCAGTATGTGGGGATATTCATGCGCACGATCTCTTCGCGGATCATCTTTATCTTACCGACGGTGGCAGCGGCATTCCAGGTCCACCGGGTCCACCAGGAGAGCAGGGCCCACAAGGCCCGCCCGGTCAAAGCGCTAGCATCTCGGTGGAGAGCGTCACCACTGGCGCTCCAGGATCTGCCGTCATATTTCAAAATATTGGCGCAGGACCCTCAGCCGCATTTGTAGTGAGCATTCCACGTGGGGATCCAGGTGTTGGCGAGCAAGGCCCTCCTGGTAATATAGGCGCCCAAGGACCTGCAGGCACGTTGCTTATCAATTCGGTGGCGACTGGCATACCTGGGTCGGCGGCATCTGTCATCAATGTTGGCACTGTGGAGAATGCGAGTCTCAATATTACTATCCCACGTGGTGACAGAGGGCTTCAGGGCATCCAAGGCGAGATTGGACCAGCTGGGGCTCAGGGGACAGCGGGCATACTCTCTGTTGGCACGGTTACAACTGGCGAGCCGGGCACTGCCGTCAGTTTCGTTAATGTTGGCACTTCAGAGAACGCCACGTTTGACATAAGCATTCCACGTGGAGATGTCGGCGCTCAGGGCCCACAAGGCGACACTGGCCCAGCTGGCGCGCAGGGGCCAGCAGGCATACTCTCTGTTGGCACGGTAACAACGGGTGATCCAGGCTCGGCCGTTAGCTTTGTTAATGTTGGCACTCCAGAGAATGCGACGTTCAACATCAGCATCCCGCGCGGAGATACGGGTATCACCGGAGATACTGGGGTTGCTGGCCCAGCTGGAGCACAGGGACCTGCAGGCATACTCTCTGTTGGCACAGTGACAACGGGTGATCCAGGCTCGGCAGTTAGCTTTGTCAATATTGGCACTCCAGAGAATGCGACATTCGACATCAGCATCCCTAGAGGCGATATAGGACCACAGGGCCCTCAGGGAGATACTGGGCCAGCTGGTGAACCAGGCGGCAGTGCGTCGATTCTATCATATCATGCTAATACGACGACGCATCTACCAGCTTCGACAATTGGCGATTTGGTCTGGAATACCACTGAGCAGATCACGGCTACTATCATCTATCTCTCACATCGCCAGGTTGGGGGGCAGGATGTTGAAAGAATCCTGGAACTGGCAACTGTTAGTAGCACCATATTAATCCAGGCACAGACCAACAGCGCGCAGTATATTGACTACACTCTGCTCGAGCCGCCAGTCGTCACAGCAAATGAGTATGTCGCATTTCACGTTGTTGCGTCATCATTCGGCGGTAGCAGCTTTGCTAACAATAACAACCTACTCGTCTCCATCATTACCGCTGGGGCACCTGGCCCTGCTGGCCCACCTGGGGAAGCTGGCCCAACTGGCGCAACAGGCGCGCAAGGAGACCCCGGCCCGGCTGGCTCTAGTGCGACCATTACTGTTGGGACAACGACGACTACCGCAGCAGGCACTAATGCGAGTGTTACGGCAGTTGGCACGACTTTGGCGCAGATCTTCAATTTCAGCATCCCACGCGGGGATACTGGCGCGGCTGGTGGCACAGGTGCGCAGGGAACCCCTGGCCCTGCTGGCACTGCGGCGACGCTTACGGTTGGAACAACGACGACTACCGCAGCAGGCACTAATGCGAGTGTTACGGCAGTTGGCACGACTTCAGCACAAATCTTTAACTTCGATATCCCTCGTGGTAATACCGGAGTGGCCGGACCAACTGGCGCACAAGGAAATCCTGGGCCAGCCGGCTCTTCGGCAACCTTAGCTGTTGGCACTACAACTACCACAGCAGCGGGCACCAATGCTAGCGTTACAGCAGTCGGCACAACCTCGGCGCAGATCTTCAATTTCGATATTCCCCGTGGTAACACTGGCGCAGCTGGACCAACTGGCGCACAAGGAGACCCTGGACCAGCCGGCGCTAGTGCGACCATTACTGTTGGCTCAACGACGACCACGGCTGCTGGCACCAGTGCTAGCGTCACATCCTCCGGCCCCTCGTCGGCACGCATCCTAGACTTTAGCATCCCACGGGGGGATACCGGCGCTGCCGGGGCACCTGGGGATCAGGGTAATCCTGGCGCGCCTGGAGCTGCGGCAACATTGGACGTTGGTATCACGGCAACGCTCCCATCTGGTAGTTCAGCGACTGTGACGCAGAGTGGCACGAGCTCGGCGCGTATCTTCTCGTTTGGAATCCCGACAGGCCCACAAGGCATACAGGGTATTCAGGGCATCCAAGGGACAGCTGGCAACACAGGAGCAACGCCAGTGATCGCAATTGGCTCAGTGACCGCTGCCGACTATCCGACCTGCTCGGCAACAATGGACGTCACCAATCCAGCAGCCCCAGTGTTATCGTTGGTCGTGCCGCGAGGGCCTGCAGGCGTTGGTGGAGTAACGGTTAATAATACCGCGACATCTCTGACGCAACGCCTTCTATTCACAAATACGGTGACGGGAGGAACAGCGACCGCCCTGAATACGCATGCTAGCTCGCTGTCATACGTGCCGTCCACAAACATCCTAACGAGCACTGGCAATATAACGGCAGCGTCCTTCACTGGCCCATTAACAGGCAATGCCTCAACCGCGACCCAGATTACATCCACAACCAGCAGCTCGACGAATGCTCATTACGTCACCTTCTCAGACGTGAACGGTGGGTCCACCAATCTGCGGACCGCGACGCTGCTAACCTACACGCCCGGCGAGACGGGAGGTGCGACACTGCGGGTGCCAAAAATATTAGCAACTGGCGACATTACCGCACCGACCTTTACTGGCCTCGCATCTGATGCGTCGCAGGTTGTGACAGTGAACACCAGCGCATCAACCATCCGCTATCTATGCCTTACGCCAACCAATAACACGGCAGGTGGCAACCCCGCAGACATCCAGACCGCAACGGCGCTTTCATACGTGCCATCGACTGATGTCCTAAGCGTGGGGACCGTAACGGCGACAACACTCAATGGCTCACTCACAGGCAATGCGGCGACGGCGACAAAAGTGACATCCACAAATAGCTCAACATCAACCGCACAGTATGTCACGTTCGTTCCAATTAACGGCGCCGCGGCCGCTACAGACATCAGAACTGGGACGCCATTGACCTACACACCATCGACGGGGATGTTAACCGCAACTGGGGTCACCGCAACTACATTAGCTGGCGCACTATCGGGCAATGCGTCGTCGGCAACACAAGTCTCGACTATTCGTAATGTCACGAACTTGAACCGCTATATCATCTTCTCGCCAAACGACAATGCGGCCGCCACCGCTGCAGATCTCATGACTGCGACACTGCTGACCTACAACCCGAGCGCGCAGACTTTGACAGTGCCAAATCTCACTGTTAGCGGCACGTTGTCGGCGACGGTGGCAAGCGCCAATAATCTGTCAGGCACATCGGCTGGTAGCATTCCATATCAGTCAGCGAGCGGCACGACGTCGTATGTTGCCAATGGCACGAGCGGCTATATTCTTAAGGCAAATGGAGGGACCTTAGCACCGACATGGTCAGCGCCATCAGCAATCATCCGTGGCTATACGGTTCCATTCTCAAGCGGCGGGACTGTGGCGGGCTATCAGTATGCGAACGTTGGCGCGGCTGGACGCACAGATGTGGCGGCCAGTGGAGTGTTGACCAAATTTATTGTGCCAATCGCTGGCACCATAGAGGCAGCGACCGTGGTCTGGTCCACAGCGGCTGCGGCGTCAACGTTCTCAATAATGAAGGGCGCAGCAAGTGCCTATACGTCTGGAATAATATTCACTGCTGCGGGCGGAACGGCGACCATTACGAGCGGGCTGCTTGTTAACGTGGTAGTAGGTGACGTCATTGAGGTCAGGACTAACACTCTCAACTTCGGACCTATGACGGTGGTCCTCTACATGACCTAAAGAGATACTCTAATTAGAGCAAACGATTTTTTGCCCCCTAGGTAAATACGGTTCCATGCCACGAGCCGCTGTGCCTAAGAAGGCGACGGCCGCTAAGCCAAAAAGTCCAAAGAAGCCGAAAGCCAAGAAGAAGGCGACAGTTAAGAAAGCTGCTGCGCCTGTTCGACGCGTTATACTACAGCCGTCGTCTGGTGAGACCCTAAAGCAGAATGCTACACAGTTGGAAGTTGCTGAGCGTATGCTTGCGGAAATTGCTAGTCGAGAGCAGGCAGATACCGATCCAGCAGTGGCCGCTCAGCGCGCTCTGCGAGCAGCCATCGCATCTGGTGCGATACCAGCAGGTGCTACTATCCTTAAGGCATCTCCAAAGTTTCCTTCTCAGAATGAATTAGACGCACAAGCTCGTCTTGATGCTCAGAAGGCCGCTGCCAAGGCTGCCCGCGATACGGCAAAGGCGCAGGCTAATGCTCGCGAATGGGAAGCGATGTGGCGTCGTGTTGGAGGGCCAGCACCACCAGCCATTGCGCTTGGTGCTCCAGTGATGGGTGGTCCAATTCCAGCACCAGCACCGCCTCCGCCTCCACCTCCGATAATGCCACCGACTGGGCCTCCAGTTCCACCAGCAGGACCTCCTCCAGCAGTTCGAAGAGTGCCTCCTCCAGTTACTGCGGACGCACTAGCAACTGCGATGGCGGCGCTAACATCAGCAACCCCACGCCCCGCAACAGCGCCTGTAGGGCCAGACCCAGCAAGTTTAGCTGCGCAGGCCGCAAAGTTAGCACGCAAATTTGGAAAGCAAGAAGACCGCTTAGTAAGAATTGAATCGCAGAGGGCGGCTCGTCAAGCAGGCATTCAAGCCGCTGCTAATGAGCAAAAGGCTCTGGAGCGAGAGTTAGTAGCTGCGGTAGCCCGTCGAGAGGAGGCCCATCGAGAGGAAGCTAATGCTATCGCACGTGCGCGGGCAATAGCTGGCGCAAATGAAGCCGCACTTGAGGCAGATGCTTCAGCTCCACTACCGCCAAGCCCAGTTGGGCGCCCACTCCCGCCAAGATCATCGACCGAGAGCAATAATTTGGCGATTCAGCAGATGGTAGATCGTGCCTTCTCTAATATTGAAGCGCCTAGCACAGCTCCACTGCCGCCAAGGCCAGCGCCCGTAGCTATTACTGGCACAAAGGAGGAAATGCTAGCTCAAGTTGCGGCGCAGAATGCAGCCCGGCTAGCACGAGTTCGGGCATTAGGGAGTTCTACCACTATGGCGCTGCCCGTTGCGACGCAACCGGCAACTGGTGGGCCTCTTGACGCAATTGTCGACTTTGCCAATAATGCTAATGCGGCTCGCGATCGTCGAATGGCACAGTTTGCGCAGTATCGGCCAGGTCAGATGACATCGTCTGGAACACAAACAGGCGTAACTGGCCCACCGCGCGCGTTTGCGGAGACTATCACTATTTATGATCAGCTTGGTGTCCCTACGTCTAGTTTCAAGTTTGATTCAAAGCCGTTGAAAGATCATTTGGAAAAAGGAACCATATACCAAGAGGCTGAAACTGGTAGATACGTCTGGGCGCCAGGGGTAAAGATTCCACATCAAAGCAAGATCAAGTCAGTGTCATTCGACGATCGCCTATCAAATATACCAGAGGCTAGTCCAGAAGAGCTTGATGTAGTTCGACAAGAACTTGAAGGAGCTGGCCTCTATGGTTATGGCGATACGCCTCCTCGCCCGAAGACTTCAGCCAGTAAGAGCGGTCGTCGTGTGTTGCCAGGATATAGCCATGCGGATACAATGGCCGCACTGCGAAACCTTGTTGCTCAGACCCATGCGCAGGCGGATGCTGCAGAGAGGCAGAACCAGAGACTACAGGCCAATGCTACAACACTGCGTGCGTTTACGCCTAAGGCATATGCGACTGTCACCACGCAGACCGATCCAATGATGCCAACAATGACCGTCTTCAATTCTCGAACTATGGCGCCGTATACAGTCTCAATGGCAACGTATCAGAAAAACTACAACAAGGGCAATATTGCTATGGATGCTGATGGTCGCCCAGTCTTTGTTGTTAAGGCGCATCGTGATGCTAATCAAATGATTGCGGACCAGGAGATGACTGACTACATCAATGAGTTGCTGGCTGAAATGCCAGAGCCTGAGGGTGCTGGTCATAGTAGCAATGGTCGCAGCGAGATCCAGGCCGTTGGGTTTCCAGCGGATGAGTGGACACCGGCACAAGCGCGCAAGTGGATGTCGGCGCATGGGGCAAAGCCAATCAAGGGTATGCGTCGCGAGGGCACATGGCTACGATGGCGTATTACTCCGCCAGATCTGTATCGGTCGTATACGACAAAGACGCTGAAGAGCAACGGCAAGACAGTCCATCTTATCCTTGGCTGGCTCTAGATACATACATAACGATTAATTGTGCTGACGAATATTTTTCGCGCGCTATATACAACAGACCATGAACAAAGTGACAGCACTCGAGTTAGTGCCTGGGGCACCTATTGGACAGTTCTTCCAGAGTGCGCCAGAGTTTGCTGACATGGATCGTGGCAATAGAACTCGACTTCGTGCGAAGATGCTGACGAGAGGCTTTAGCGCTGAAGAGGTGGCAGCACTACTACCCAACATGTCCAAGAAGAAAGACGAGGTATGGCTCAATCTATCACAGCCAATCTTGACACACGTCGCAGAGATCTTTGATATGACAGAACTACCAACAGATGCCGAGTGGTGGACGGAAGATCGAGCGGATGTGGCAGCTACTGCCCTAGTTGATTACTACAAGACACCGGCCGGTGCCAATACAAACCTTGCTAAATTTCGCAACGCGCTTCGCAGTATTGGAGTTGCTTCAAATGCGCTACAGGCGACACTACGCCGAGATGTATACGACACAACGATTAAGAACGATGAGGCAAGCCGCAAGCAGCGGGCAGAGGAGGGCATAGATATCCCAGTGGTATTCCGCAACCTTACCAAGATGGACGAGCGAGTCGACAAATTTATTCGCGACAAGGAGGCAACACCGCAGACCCTCGCGGACCTAATCGTCCTGCTCTCAGCTCGGCCAAGCGAAATCAATACGCTCGAGATTACAGACGTGGGTGGCACGCCAATGATTACGGCTGGGGTCTTAAAGAAGCAGGGCGCTCAAGGTCTGATGTATCCTATCGTCAGCGCGCTAGACAGTGACAAGGTCGCAGCATTCCTCACAACATGGCGGTCCCTTCCTACAACAGTCCAACGGCGAGTAACAACGCAACTGCGTCCGCTTGTCCATAGCTGGGGGCTACAAGTCCGAGACCTTCGAGCAATAGGAGCGACGCAGGCAGTCAACGTTCGCAGGCTCACAGGAGCAATACGCAATGAGGCGACGGCGCGCGATGTCCTTAGGGCAGCACTGAGGCATGATGGGTCGATGGATGCTAGCGCCCGGTATCAACGAGTCAACGGATAGACAGCGGCGAACTCTCTGAAATACATGTGAAAACGAGCCTTTTTTGCCTGCTGTTGGGGCAAGTGTAAATTGTTATGGAAAGATTATAGGGAAATTTACACTTGCCCCAGGCCGAGGTGCCTGCTGTGGGTGAAGTGTAAATTGTTATGGAAAGATTATAGTGAAATTTACACTTCACCCAGGCCGAGGTGGGGGTGACGAGGGGGTGGCACGAGGACCCGCGCCCTGGAAAAAAATAATTAATCCCCGTCGTGGTGAGCGCGCGGTGAGCCGCAACTCCGCGCCGCCCGAAAAAATAATATTAATTAATTGCCGCCGTAGTGCGTCCGCTGTGACGGGGGTTGGTGAGCAGCAACTCCGCGCCGCCTTGATTTTTCAATTAGAGAAAGAAGTGCGACCGTCCATTTAGAGAAGTGCGAGCCGC
>Ga0304729_1001442_pt1 | contig 15671 bp, 14 predicted proteins | sample C_131016_MF_Meta_FD_190475 | JGI IMG/M metagenome (GOLD analysis project Ga0304729, IMG submission 190475) | Freshwater microbial communities from Lake Croche, Canada to study carbon cycling - C_131016_MF_MetaG (v2) (version 2) | ecosystem: Environmental > Aquatic > Freshwater > Lake | place... | reverse complement strand
ATGCGCCGTTATCAAGTAATGGTGGAATCAGATTTTCCTGCCGAACTCGGTGGAACTTTCCGTAACTTAGAACAATCAGGTAACCCATGGGGTGCTAATAAAAACGATCGCGAAGCTTGGATCGCTGAATGTGATTTCCCAATTCGCGTAGTTGAAGGCGTCTTACCTGATGAAGTTGAATATTTATTCTGGGTCGGTTGCGCCGGTGCTTACGATGAACGTGCCCGCAAAACTACAAAAGCTGTAGCTGAACTGTTGTACATGGCTGGTGTTGAGTTTGCCGTACTTGGTAAGAAAGAAACGTGTACTGGTGATCCTGCTCGACGTGCCGGCAACGAATTTTTGTATCAAATTTTAGCGGCAGAGAATATTGAAACTTTTAAGGAAGTTTTTGCCGAGCGCCCTAAAGGCAAAAAGAAAGTTGTAGTTACTTGTCCGCATTGCTTTACAACTATCGGTCGCGATTACGCACAAAGTGGTTTTGAATTAGAGATGGTTCACCACACACAACTTCTCAATCAATTAATTCGTGATAAAAAGTTGTTACCAATCAAGATGAGTCATACTGCAATGACTTATCACGATCCATGTTACTTGGGCCGTCACAATGAAATTTATCAACCTCCACGCGAAATTCTTGAAGCAACTGGTGCAAACCTGACTGAAATGCCGCGCAATAAAGAGCGATCATTTTGTTGTGGCGCAGGTGGCGGACGTATGTGGATGGAAGAAAAAATTGGAACGCGCATTAACTTAAATCGAGTTGATGAAGCGATCGCAACCCAGGCCGATGAGTTGGCCGTTGCCTGTCCTTTCTGCCGCGTTATGACAACCGATGGAATGAGCGCGCGTGAGTCAACCGTTGAAGTCTTAGACGTAGCCCAGATCTTGCTGCGCTCAGTTAAGGGCTGAATCTAGGTCTATTCTCAGATAACTCCCAGCCTATGGGAGCATGGTTGCTCCATGACAACAACTGCCGAAAAGACCATGCAACGCATTCTCGTCGTCGACGATGAATCCAGTATCAGTGAATTGATTTCAACCAGCCTGCGTTTTGTTGGTTTCGATGTTCGCACCGCAGCAAATGGCGCGCAAGCTTTAGCAATGGCTGAAGAGTTCAGACCACATGCAATGGTTCTAGATGTCATGTTGCCGGATTTAGATGGTTTTGAAGTCTGTAAAAAAATTCGCAATGAAGGCGTTGATACCGGCGTTCTTTTCTTAACCGCAAAAGATGGCATGGAAGATAAAGTTAAAGGTCTAACCCTTGGCGGCGATGATTATATGACTAAGCCTTTTTCACTTGAAGAACTTGTTGCACGTTTGCGTGCATTGCTGCGTCGTACCGGCGTAGATCAGATTGAAATCGATGATGAGAAAATGCGTTTCGCCGATTTGGAACTTGATGAAGCAACCCACGAAGTTCATCGTGCTGGCCACATGCTCGATCTTTCTCCAACCGAGTTTGCTTTAATTCGTTACTTAATTATTAATGCCGATCGTGTTGTTTCTAAGTCACAGATTTTGGATCACGTCTGGCAATACGATTTTCGCGGCGATGCTGGAATTGTTGAAACTTATATTTCTTACTTACGCAAAAAGATTGATGCTTTTGATCCACCACTAATCCATACTGTGCGTGGTGTTGGCTATCGCTTACGAATGCCGCCTAAGTAAAAACACCAATGAACTCTCCCCTTCGTAACTGGTCGCTACGCAACCGCTTAACTGCGGGCGTACTTGTCTTGTCTTCGATTGGTTTTATTGGTGCGGGGTTTGTTGTACAAAGTACTTTGCGCGGTTATTTAATCGGCCAAGTTGATAATCAACTTTTAAGTGTTATTGGTGGAACTTCAGCACGTGTTGGTAAAGCCGGAATTGCACATGATGAAAATGATGAAAACACTGTGCAGACCACCGCGGCAGTTACACCTTTAAATCGAGTGCCCACCACGGTTTCTGTGACTCTGTTGAACTCATCAGGCAATCTTGTAGGCGGTATTGGTGGCGATTTAAACGCTAATCGCATTACTGATTATGTGATTGGTTGGCTTCCAGCCGATGTTCAAAAATATGGCAGCCAGCCATTTACGATTAAAACTTCCGGAGCTGATTTTCGCGCAGTCGCAACCGTCTTACCTAACTCGGTAGGTTCAGTAATCGTTGCGCAATCATTATCTGATTTTGATAACACAACTCGCAAAATTGGCAGCATCTTGTTATTCATAGGGCTAATAGTTCTATTCCTTATTGCTTTTGCCGCGCGTCAAGTTATTCGAATCAGCATGAAGCCATTAGAAGCTGTTGAAATAACTGCGGAAAAGATTGCTGCCGGAGATTTATCCGCGCGTTTAGATAACTTTGAACCAGGAACTGAAGTTGGTCGCTTAAGCACATCACTTAACACGATGTTAGGGCGAATTGAAGAGTCGTTTGCGGTTCGTACTGAGAGTGAAAGTAAATTACGCCGATTTGTTGCCGACGCCAGCCACGAACTACGCACACCGCTAACGGCCATCCGTGGCTTTGCCGAACTACACCGTCAAGGCGCAGTGCCGGATGGCGATAAAACTAAAGAGCTACTCGGGCGCATTGAAAAAGAATCTGTGCGTATGGGTACGTTAGTTGAAGATTTGTTACTACTGGCACGCCTGGATCAATCGCGCGCAATTGAATTGAAACCGGTAGATATCGCACATGTCATTGAAGAAACCGTTGCATCGGCGCAAGCAGCTGGACCACAACACCCGATTCATATAGATATGCCTAAGGAGTTATTTGTACTTGGCGATTCCGATCGTATCTATCAAGTATTCACTAATTTATTAGCTAACGCCCGCGTACACACTCCTGCCGGTACCGCGATCACTATCCTGGCGCGCAGTGAAGTTGACGGCGTCTACGTTTCAGTTTCAGATAATGGTCCGGGGTTAAGTGAAGAAGACCAAAAGCGAATCTTTGAGCGTTTCTTCCGCGCCGATCCTTCGCGCCAACGCACTAGCCATGAAGGTAGCGGGCTAGGTTTATCTATCGTTGATTCAGTGATGCAGGCACATGGTGGAAAAGTAGGCGTTGTTTCCAAACCTGGACAAGGCACAACTTTTACTTTATTTTTTCCAACAACTACAGCTTAAGAGAGCGATTCCATAGCTTTCAATACATTGATTCGTTCTTGAATCGGTGGATGTGTAGAAAATAACTTCGACACTGATTTTCCATCTAATGGGGATTCAATCCAAATATGTGCAATTGAATTTGATTTCTGTTGCACCACAGTTGAATCTGCAGCTAAAACTTCTAGCGCACTGCGCAAACCGGCAGGGTTACGTGTAAAAGCCACCGCAGTTGCATCGGCTAAAGATTCACGTTTGCGCGAAATCGCTGACTTTAAAAGCATGGCAGCTAGCGGCGCCAAAATTAAAATTACAAGTGATGCCACTAAAACTATTGGGTTGCCGTTGTTATTACGATCGCGATCTCGCCCGCCGCCGAACCACATCATTCGCGTCAACATATCGCTCAAAATTGCTATCGCTCCAGCGGTAGTGGCCGCCACCGCGGAAACTAAAGTGTCGCGGTTAGCAATGTGCGCCATCTCGTGAGCGATTACACCTTGCAGTTGATCACGATCCATGGCATCTAAAATTCCAGTGGTAAAAGCAATGAGTGCATGGTCTTGATTTCGCCCCGTTGCAAAAGCATTTGGCGCACTATCTACAACGACGGCCACTTTAGGCATAGGCAAACCACTGGCAATAGTTACTTCTTGGATCAGACCAAACAACTTTGGATTATCAGATTCTTGAATTAATTTTGCGCCGGTCATTGTTAACACTAATTTATCGGCGCCGTAATACGAACCCCACACTGAAACCAAAGCGATACCCACTGCAATCGGAACAATTGCAGTAGTTGTCTGGCCAAAATAAGTCAGTGCAGCAAAAGCCACAAGCCAAACTAGTACGCCCATTCCCATGAGCAAACCAATTGTCTTGCGGCGATTAGCCGCTTGCTGGGTTCTAAAGTTCATTAAAACTTAACGTTCGGTGCTTTGCGATCTTGTGGATCTTCAACTTCATAAAACTCGCGCTCGGTAACTTTTGCAAAGCCTGCAAAGAAGTTAGTTGGCACGGTCTTTACAGCAGTATTGAGCGAGCGCACATTGTCGTTATAGAACTGGCGACTGAATGCAACTTTGTTTTCAGTTGTAGATAGTTCTTCTTGCAAAGCCATGAAGTTAGAAGATGCCTTTAGATCTGGATAAGCCTCAGCTACGGCTAACAATCCGCGCAGGGCCTGAGTCAGCATTCCATCGGCAGCTGCAGTGTCAGCAACAGTTGTGGCTGTTGTGGCCTTTGCGCGCGCAGCAACAACTGCATCAAAAGTTGATTGCTCGTGCTTTGCATATCCCTTGACTGTTTCTACCAAGTTAGGAATCAAATCTGCGCGACGTTTTAACTGCACTTCAATCTGTGCCCATGCTTCATTTACTGAGATGTTTAAACGGATAAGGCGGTTGTATTGAGCAACGAAAAATAAAATGGCGAGAGCGATAACTCCAAGAACAATCAGTGTTGTGGTCATACCTAATTAAACCCCTTTATTGGCGGTTTCATTCCGCGGATTTACTGAATTTTTGATTTATGGAAGTTTAGAAATGAGCGTGAAGGTGTTGGGCCACGCTGACCTTGGTAGCGGGAACCATACTTTTCGCTGCCATAAGGATGCTCGGCAGGTGAAGAAAGTTTGATTAAGCAAAGCTGCCCAATCTTCATTCCAGGAAAGAGTTTGACCGGCAAGTTAGCCACATTGGAAAGCTCCAAAGTAATGTGGCCGCTAAAGCCTGGATCGATGAAACCTGCAGTTGAATGCGTAAGTAATCCGAGGCGACCTAGTGAAGATTTTCCTTCTAAGCGGCCAGCAATGTCATCAGGAAGAGTTATTACTTCGTAGGTACTTGCTAAAACAAATTCTCCTGGGTGCAAGATGAAAGGTTCATCACCTTCGGCAATTACTTCGCGAGTTAGCTCTGGTTGTTCAGTAGATGGATCAATAACGCTGTACTTGTGATTTTCAAAGACTCGAAAAAACTTGTCGAGGCGAACATCCACCGATGATGGCTGAATCATGGCCTCATGGAAGGGTTCGCAGCCGACGCGGCCAGCTTTGATTTCGGCGAGTATGTCGCGATCACTTAGTAACACGGGCAGAGCCTATAGGTTTTAGGCTTAAATCAGTGGATCGATGGCCCAAAGCCAGATATTTCGATCCTCTGGTTGACCCTCCATTAGTTCAAGAGCAAAAGGGCCACCGTTTTGGCGTTGCCAATCATTGGCCGCCAAAAGTCGCGACAGTCCGGCAAGGGCCACGGGATCAGCTAACTCATCTGGTGTTCCATTAAATACAACAGGTCCTGCGTGATCAAAGATCACTGTGCCGATTGCGATTTTGCCGTTATTGGATTTGACGATTTCAATTACTCGAGATTGTTGTGGCCAATCAATATGCGAACCAGTGCGGATCTCCCAAAATGCATGAGACCCGTCACTGTTTCGACTTTGTGTGATTTTGTGATCATGTACGTGTCCCGAGAACCACAAAATAACATTAGGGTGTTTTTCCAGAAGTCTACGAACCTCTTCTTCAAGTGCTGGAGCACTTACTTCATCTGGAACATATCCGTTAAACAAATTCTCTAATGGATGGTGTGATGTCAAAATTACATACTTGTCTTTGGATTCATCAAGTAAGTGTGACAACCATTCAAACTGTTCGCGATGTAAACATCCTTGCCATCCGCCAAAATGATTGACAGTATCTAGTGCAATCAATCGCACGGTGCTATTAATATTTCGGTACCAGTAGGAAGTTTCTGGTTGCTCTGCATCTAAACCGTGATCATGTCCGCAATTAGTGTGAACATTTACCCAGTCCTGCATCTTCACTAGTGCACGACGAGAATCTGCAGTTACTTCATTTGTCTCCATATGATCTAATCCTGGATAGACAGCAGGACCAACTTCACCAAATCCAGAAAAAAGATCTGCTAAATCAGCCATGTTTTTAAGCGCAGCCAACTTTTCTGATCCTTGTGCAAGTGCATCTAGTTCGGGCGTTGTAGCTGCCGTCCCTTGCAAAAGTGCATCGTGGTTACCGTGCACTGCAAGCCATTTGTGTGTTAAACCCTTTGCAATAAATTGACGCTCTGATGCTTCCAGTGCACCTTTAAAATGTGGAAAATCATGTAATACATGGGGGCGGTCTGCAGGCATTCCAGTTGGCGGGCCATCTGGGTGGTAATAATGAGAGTCATACAAATCGGCATTTGATGAATGAGAGGCTTCAGAACGGTGTGGGTCACCGCTTTTTGGGGTCACGACACCGCCATCTAAAATCTTTTTATACCAATCAAGTTCATTGCTCTGAGCGTTATCAACAACATCTCCAGTAATAACTACCGCATCAATTGGTGCGCCCGTCATTGGGGCATGTGTAATTTCATTTGCTGCTCTGACCATCGCTTCAAGAACTTGTGTAGTTAAGAACTCTTGCGCACGATATGTACCAACGTATGGAACTAGTGCAGAAAGGGGGCTATCAGGATCTGCGATGCGATCAAGAAACTCTAAACGCGCTGGAGAAGCAGCATCACAGATGTGCAAATCGCTCAGGTGAATAAATGTTGCAAGCGCCTTACGTTCGCGAGGTTCGCTACCAACTGCAATTTCGCCACTATCCATGACCAAATCAGTCCACTTTGATTCTGGGGTTGCTTTGGAACGTACGATCTTTCCATCGAGTGAATTAGACATGTGAAATTAATACTTCGTGAATTGAAATGTTTAGGTTTACCTCTTCACCAGGGTGTAACTCGCCCGAGGCGTGGCTAGGCATGAGCGCTTGAATAATCACACCGTCTGGTAGTTGGCAAACTATTTGCGAAGAAGCTCCTAGGAAAGATCGCGTAACGATTTTTGCCTGGCCGTTACCTTGAACGCGTGAAACTTCAATAGATTCGGGGCGAACCAATGCTGAGACTTTACCTATTTTGCCATCTGGGTTCTTGATACGAATCTTCTTACCGAATATATCTACAGCATCCTCTGAAGCAATTGCTGGGATGTGATTCATAGTTCCGACAAAGTTTGCAACAAATGTCGATGCAGGATTGTTGTACAGAATATCTGGGATATCAATTTGCTCGAGGCGACCATTACTCATCACCCCAACGCGATCTGAGATTGCCATAGCTTCCTCTTGATCGTGAGTAACGAATAGCGTTGTAGTGCCTAATGAAATTTGTAGTCTACGAATTTCTTCTCGAAGATTTGTGCGAACCTGAGCGTCAAGTGCAGATAATGGTTCATCAAGTAGAAGAACTTCTGGCTGGATTGCCAGAGCTCTCGCTAGTGCGACTCGCTGTTGTTGTCCTCCAGAGAGCTGATGGGGAAAGCGCCTGCTTTGCGTATCAAGACCTACAAGCTCGAGTAGCTCAAGCGCAGTCTTCCGGCGTGAGGCTCTTTCAACCTTACGCATCTTTAAACCAAATTCAACATTTTCGACTGCACTCAAATTTGGAAAGAGTGAGTATGACTGGAAGACCATTCCCATATTTCGTAAGTGAGCTGAAAGATTTGTTACATCGCGACCTTTCAATGCGACAGTGCCAGCATCCGATCGCTCAAGACCTGCAACGATACGAAGGGCTGTCGTTTTACCGCATCCTGATGGTCCTAGGAGAGCAACAAGTTCGCCTGCGCCAATCGTGAGGTTGAGATTATCGAGTGCGACTGTTTGGCCAAATCGACGCGAAATTCCTTCGAGTTCAAGCGTTCCAGATTTCATTCTGTAGCATCCATTCGTTTTTTTGATCTAGAGGAGGAAAGGCCGGCAAAGAACACAACAAGGAAGGCAAATGTTAAAGAAAACACTGAAAGGGCAATCGCTCCAATAATGTTCTGTTGCGAAACCGATGTTACCCACGTTGGGAATGTGTCCCAGTGCAAAAGAGAAGTGAGGGTGAACTCACCAAGTGAAAGAGCAAAAGTTAGAAAGAAAGCACCCGCAACTGCTCTACGCATTACTGGTGCTATGACATAAAAAATAGTTGCAAACCAGTTTGCCCCTAGACCACGAGCTGCTTCAGATATCGTCTTCAATGGAATCGCTTGAAGCCCGTTATCCAAAATTCTGAAAGTAAATGGGAGTGCAAGAATCACGTACATCAGTGGAAGTTCATATTCTGTTGATTGCAGCCAGTCTGGAAATGCTGTTTGAACTCCAATTGAAAGGGCAACGACAGGAATCACTAAGGGTAAGAGAGTAATTAGCTCGACAAGAGGCCGGAATAGTTGGGCCTTCAAATGTAACCAGGCAACAGAAGGAACCACCAGAATCGCAGTAAAAATTACCGCAAAAAGAGCAATTTTTAATGAGAGTAATAAATGGCTCAAAAATTCCGGTTGCTCAACAATCCATCTGTAGGGTGCAAAGGAGTGCATTAACTTGCCGTCTTGTGAGTAAGAGCGGAATGAAAATTCTGCTGAGGATCCAAAAGGTAGGAATATAAAGAGACTTGCGACTGCAAGCGTGAGGGGTAGGGCAAAGCTAAAGCGGCTCCTCATTGCTGCCATCTCCGAGCGCGACGTTGGATTATCAAGTAAGGGATCATCGCAAGCGCTGAGATAAGAACCATCCCGACAGCAAGGGATTTACCAACATTCGCCTGATCTACTTGAACATTTCCATCGACCAGTGTTCCGATTACCAATGGGACGAGGGCGATATTTCCTACAGTCATAGCTCTTGCAGTTGCGTATGCCGCGAAACCGCTAGCAAATAACAGTAGAAATGAGGCTGCGAAACTAGGAAATAGCAGTGGGATTCCGATTGTGGTCCAAAACTTTTTGGGCGTGGCCCCCAAATTCTTCGCAGCATCTCGCCATTCGTTACGGACGCTATGTAATGCTGGAGAGAAAATTATTACCATAAGGGGAATTTGGAAATATAGATACACAAAAACAATCCCAGAAAATGAAAATAACGTAAACCCACCTGAATAAAGGTCAATGCCTAAGGCTTTTAAAATTTTAATGGCCGAGCCTTGTGCGCCAAAAGTTGCGATAAACATAAAAGCGAGTGGGACGCCGCCGGTATTTGCAAGAACACCACTGAGTGAGGTGACTAGAGATTTGAGCTTCTCTGATCCGCGAACTTCAATCACGTACGCGAAAATCGCTCCCGGTATTGATGCAAACAGTGCAGAAAGTGCCCCAAGCAGAATGCTGTTCTTGAAAGCGGTGCTATAAGGTTTTTGGGCAATAGTCGTGAAATTAATGAGTGACCATTGATGATCGTTATTTTTAAGGGAATCAACCACAACCGCAAACATTGGCCAAAAGAAGAAGAAACCCAAATAGGCAAGCAGTGGTAGGAGTGGTGCGGCGAGAATTAAGTTACGTCGAGCAAAGGTGCCCCCCTTTCGGGAGACACCTTTGCTTGAGACGTAACTGTTAGTCATTGATTATTGGATGACTGATGGCCACATTGTCTTGACAACAGCTTGCTGTGGAATCTGTTGGTCAAGGGTTGGGCTGTAAACCTTTACACCTGCTGGGATTTCAAATCCTGCTGGTGGTGCGATTAATGTGCCCTTCTTAATCATTGCTGCTTCTGTAATTGGGTGAGCTGCACCTGAGTTAAAGATGTTCTGTCCGCCCATAATTGTTGCAAATACCTTCGAACCTGACATCTTGATATCTGCAGATGTTAGATCCTTAGAGAACTTGCCCTTGTTCTCGGAGAAGAGGAATTCTTCCCAAAGACGAGCTGCAGCACAGTGTGGTGCCTTCGCATTGATTGCTTGGATGTATGGGCTTCCCTTAAGGACTACGTCCTTAGGAGTTACATACTTAAGATCCTTGCCAATACCCTTTGCAGCTGCGATAAATCCTGGACCGTTGAAGCTCCAAGAAAGCGCAATCTTGAAGGCGCCTGTAGCCAAGTTGGCGCCAGTTGCAGGAACAGTCACGAAGTTACCTGACTGCTTCATTGAACGGAAGAATTCGATTCCTGGCTTGATGTCGTCAACTGACCCACCCTTTGCAATCGAGGCTGCAAAGACTGACATAAATGACTCTGTTGCAGCTGATGGGTCTCCACCAAGCGCAACCATTCCCTTGTATGCAGGGTTCGAGAGGTCAGAAATCTTTGTTGGTGCTGGTGTTACAGATGAGTCGTAAGCGATGTTGATTGTTCCCTGGTAATCGCCGTACCACAAACCATTTGTATCTTTCCATGTTGGTGTGATGTCGTTCCATGTTGCCACCTTGTAAGGTGTGAAAAGTGAGCGACCAAGTGTGTCTGATGCTTCAGCGCCAAGGTGTGTAGCTCCAATATCAACAACATCTGGCTGCTTTGCAGCTGGAGCTGTCTTAATTGTCTGAAGTTCATAAGCTGAAGAACCATCTGGATTATCGTTAACGATCTTAATTCCGAATGCCTTCTTGAAAAGTGCAATTGCTTCGTCGTAGTTTGCCCAGCCTGAAGCTAAGGTAATTACGTTAAGAGTTCCCTCTTTTTTCGCAGCTGTTACAAGCGCATCCATGCCGCCTGCTTCAGTAAGGTTCTGAACTGTGCAGTAATTGATCTTTCCTGCAGCCTGAGCAGGTGCTGTTGCAACTACTAGACCTGTTGTGAATAGAGCTGCAATTGTTGCAGCAATTACTAGACGCTTTGCGCGCATATGTGGGATCCCTTCCTAAGGATTGTGAGCGCACTCTTTACCTGGAAAGGAAACAATCGGTGTTCTGGAAGTGTCGAAGTAAAGTCATGAAGGTGAACTCTCATGAAAAATTCAGGGTTAAATAAGTGTCTTTAAGTCGGCTACAGAGTTAATAACAGATGTCGCACCGGCATCATGCAGTAGGTGTTCATCATGTGCTCCTGTTAAAACGCCGATCGCCTGACCAGCACCAAATGCAATTGCGGCTTGCATATCGGCTGCGGTGTCTCCACAAACAATTACGTTTGCAGGATTGGTAACGCCTAAAGTATCTGCAGCTTTTTGCAACATATCTGGATGCGGACGACCTCGACCAGCTTCACCAGGTGTTACTGAAATATCAATTAGGTCTTTCCACCCAAGCTCAATTAATAATGTATCCAAGGTAGATCTGCTAAACCCTGTAGTAAGTGCAATTGCAATTCCTTTGGAGCGCAAGTACTTAAACAATTCCACTGCACCAGCAATTGGGACTGCACCAACTTCAGCTATTTCACTGATGTAGGACTCTTCAAATGCAACATTTGCAGTATGTGCCTTTTCTGCATCGCCTAATAACTCTGTAAACACATAGATCTTTGATTGACCCATTGTGTCGATTGCATATTGGGTCCATTCAGCACCGTGAGTAGGCCATAAATCAGGCTGTGTTGCTTCAAATGCATTTTTGAATGCTGCAATGACTAAACCATCATCGTTTAGAACAGTTCCAGCCACGTCAAAAGCAACCATTTCTACGTTCATTACAGCCCCTTAATTGTTTCTTCTGCAATTGCCGGGGCCAAAGTATTTCCTCGACCTCCGGGTCCTGTTACTGAAATTACGTTGTGCGCCATTTGGCGGCGATCGCAAACAGCACCATCAGTACGTTGGCTATATACGCCATCCCAACGCTGTGCAATTGCTGGCAACTTCTTTCCTAATAAATTGCTAGCAACTTCATGCAGGTATGTGTAAGGGTCCTCATCTAATTTAAATTCAAATGGTTCAGCGTATTCATGAGTATCACCAATAGTCAGACTGCCATCTGCACGCTGCACCATAAGAAGCTGCATATGGTTCGTTGAAGCGATGTGATGCTGCGGAGGTAAATTCTCACGTGTTGGTACTTCATATCCTGGGTAGTAACGCATTGAATCACCGTCGGCAATTGATGTAGTTAAGATTTCATCAAGTGGCTCTGTACTCATCATCTGTAAGCGCACACGCCGAATAGGCGCTGTATCAAACTGTTCTTTAAACAATGATGTGTGATCTGCTCCGGGGCACACAATGACAACATCGCCTTCAAAGATTTCACCATTTCGTGCAACAACAACTGCTGTGCTTGCATCACTTCGAACATCAACGACATCTAGATTATTGCGCCAAATATAATTCTCGTTGCGCAGTAAATACTCACGCATAGAATGCAAAACTGATCCTGGCTCAACCGTTGCATCCAGTGGACACCACAGCGATGCTAAGTAATTGCCACGAAGTGCCGGATTGATTTTTTGTGTTTCAGCTCGGTCAAGTATTTGCCATTGACGATCTGAGGCATCTTCTTTCTTCAAACACTCTTCCATGACAGCAATTTCTTCTTTATTAATTGCAAGAGTTAATGATCCATTTGCCCGAAAGAGCATTTCCGGAATCGTGGTGTGTATTTCATCCCAGAGTTGGCGAGCGCGAACCGCAGCTTGTAATTCAGCGCCACTTTTTCTACCGCTGACCCAGACCAAACCAAAGTTTCGAACTGATGCGCTTCGGGCAACTTCATCTCGTTCCAGTTGGATTACCTGGTGGCCGCACTTGATCGCCTCAAAGGCATGGGCGGTTCCGATGATCCCGCCGCCAATGATGACAATCTTCATGGTTGGCACTCTCCTCTACCCGCCTGAACAGCGGGTTTATCCCACGCGAAGGTTAGGCAAACTGTCGCGCTTTATCTTGCATAAGTTACTGGCGGGTAGCATTATTTGCCCATGAGCCATTACACCGCCAATCTGCGCGATATTGAATTCTGCCTCTTTGACCTACTGGGTCGCGAAAAAATTATGGGTACCTCTTTGTACTCAGATGTTGATCGCGAAACCGCAGTTGGAATGCTGGAAGAGATGAAGCGTTTGTGCGAAAACGATCTTGCCGCCTCTTTCGTTGAAGGCGATCGTGTTGGTGCGATTCTTAATAAAGAAACTGGCAACGTTACATTGCCTGAAAGTTTTAAAAAGTCGTACAAAGCATATGTAGATGGCGAGTGGTGGCGTCTAGACGCACCAGTTGATCTTGGCGGAATGAAAGTTCCACCTTCAGTGCGTTGGGCAATGGCTGAAATGGTTTTAGGTTCAAATCCAGCAATTCATATTTATGCATCGGGTTATGCCTTTGCCCAAGTTGCTTATGTGCTTGGAACTGCAGAACAAAAGAAAATCGCAAAGTTAATGGTTGAAAAGCACTGGGGTGCAACGATGCAGTTGACTGAACCTGATGCAGGTTCAGATGTCGGCGCAGGTCGAACTAAAGCTGTACAGCAAGCCGATGGAACATGGCACATCACTGGAACAAAGCGTTACATCACTTCAGGAGATGCAGACTTCTATGACAATGTCGTGCACTTTGTTCTTGCACGCCGTGAAGGTGGCGGACCGGGAACTAAGGGTCTTTCATTGTTCTTAATTCCTAAATTTATGTTTGATTTTGAAACTGGTGAGATGGGAAAGCGCAATGGCGTTTTTGTAACTTCACTGGAAGATAAAATGGGTCTCAATGTTTCAGCAACATGTGAAGTTAACTTGGGCGAGCATGAACCGGCTGTTGGTTACTTATTAGGTGAAGTGCATGAAGGTATTGCACAGATGTTTAAAGTTATTGAGTTTGCGCGCATGATGGTGGGAACTAAAGCCATTGCAACGCTATCTGCGGGTTACCAACAAGCATTGTCCTATGCCAAGGAGCGCGTGCAGGGCGGTGACATGAAAGTAATGAATGACAAGGCTTCACCGCGTGTGACCATTATTAAGCACCCAGACGTGCGCCGTTCTTTAATGGTTCAAAAATCCTATAGCGAAGGCATGCGCGCGCTAGTGCTGTACACCGCCTCTATCCAAGATGAAATTGAATTGGCTGAAACTGCGGGCGACAAAGATCGCGCAGCTGACATGATCGCACTCAATGATTTGTTGTTACCGGTAGTTAAAGGTTACGGCTCAGAAAAATCATGGACTCTCCTTGGAACTGAATCATTACAAACCTTTGGTGGTGCCGGCTTTACTCGTGATTGGCCGATTGAACAATATGTTCGCGATGCCAAGATTGATACGTTGTATGAAGGCACGACAGCAATTCAAGGTCTAGATTTCTTCTTCCGCAAAGTTGTTAAGGATGGTGGACGTGCACTTGGTCTGCTTGGAAAAGAAATTCAAGCATTCGCTGAATCTGGTGGGGCCAATGCCGAAGAAAAAGCGGCGCTAGTTAAAGCCCTTGGCGATCTCAACGCAATCGTTGGTGTTCTTGTGGGACATGCGATGGAATCTCAAAGTGAATCGGCAAAGATTTATGAAGTTGGTTTAAATACTTCACGTTGCTTAATGGCCGTGGGTGACATTATCACTTCATGGTTGTTGCTACGCCAAGCCGATATCGCAGTTGCAAAACTACCAAGCGCAAGTGCTAAAGATAAAGATTTCTATTCTGGCAAAATTGCTGCGGCGCAGTTCTTTATTAAGAACTATTTGCCACACATCACTGCTGACCGAAAGATTGTTGAAGCAACTAACGGCTCCATCATGGATCTACCGGAAAGCGCTTTCTAAACCGCTATCCTTGCTAGATGTTCACCCGCTATAAAGGCGAAATTCTTACCTTGCTGGGTGCTGTCTTTTTTTCATTTAATGGCGTGGTCTCTAAATTAGTTTTAACTTCTGGGCTTTCATCCATGCGTTTAACACAAGTGCGCTGCGGTGGAGCATTTTTAATTCTGGGTACATACATGGTGCTTGCCCATCGCGAAAAACTCAAAGTCACTAAGGCCGAAATCCCCATCCTCTTTACTTATGGAATTTTGGGGTTTTTAGCCGTGCAAGCTCTGTATTTCGTAGGTATTGCGCGGCTGCATGTGAGCATCGCCTTGATCCTGGAGTTCACCGCGCCTATCTGGATTGTCTTGTGGCTGCGCTTTGTGAAGAAAAAAATTGTGCCCGCTCTTATGTGGTTAGCGATTTTCTTAGCTTTTGGCGGGCTGATTTTGATTGCGCAAGTCTGGAAAGGCCGCACGTTAGATCCCATCGGCGTTATTGCCGCACTTCTCGATGGAATTGTTTTGGCGGCGTTTTTCCTTATCGGTGAAAAACTCAGTAGCAAACGCGATGTGGAATCGTTAATGGTGTATGGATTTGGTTTTGCTTCACTTGGTTTAGCCATTGCAATGCCGCTGTGGTCATATCCCACACACATCTTTACGCAATCATTAAATTTACAAGGGCGTTTTGCCGCGCACAATGCACCAGGTTGGATGTTGATCGCTTGGATAATTGTTATGGGAACGATTGTGCCGTACACATTAGTTGTTAAAGGTTTAAAACTTTTATCGGCATCTACCAGCAGTGTGATGGGAATGGCAGAACCCGTGTTAGCTGGAGTTTTTGCATGGATTTGGTTAGCTGAAAAATGGAATCTGATTCAACTTGTTGGCGGAATAATTGTAATAATTGGAATTATCTTTGCTGACAAAGCCCGATCAGCTGCGCATTAATTAATTTCCGAAGTTGTTATCGTCGGGTGCCGCAGAGTCGCGCTGTTGAGTCCAGTCAGTTCCGCCGCCAGGATTTTGTGGCATATCGAAGAAGCGTGCATAGTGCAGTTGAGCAGAGACAGTAATTGTTTTCGTTGGTCCGTTACGGTGCTTAGC
>Ga0304729_1001439_pt1 | contig 15695 bp, 4 predicted proteins | sample C_131016_MF_Meta_FD_190475 | JGI IMG/M metagenome (GOLD analysis project Ga0304729, IMG submission 190475) | Freshwater microbial communities from Lake Croche, Canada to study carbon cycling - C_131016_MF_MetaG (v2) (version 2) | ecosystem: Environmental > Aquatic > Freshwater > Lake | place... | reverse complement strand
GAAAAACACTATTCAGAGCAACAATACTTCAACAAAAAATATTGAATAAAATTCTAAACTTTACAATTACAGTTACTTAATCAAAAAACATCCCCCCAATGCAAATCATCAAACGTGAAAATGCAAATGCAAAACAAAAAATACAGAAAAGCAACGTAACGGAAAATAAAATATGTAATCAATAAAATTTTGACTTAAGACCTTTTGAAGTAGAATATCTTTTGACAAACTTAACCAAACCTCACCAAACCAAAAGAATGTTTTCACAATTATGTCCATTTAAATGTACCAAGAAGGAATTTCTGATCTAAGAATTATTCATGATAATCAACAACCCAACTTTACAAAAATCAGAAATTACACAGCCAACCCAAATCAGTAATTATCCTTGCAAGAAATACATTCTCTAACGTCAACATAATCCCACATTACTTATAACAACCAACAATAACGATTTTAGCTAACCTCCAAACCTTTTACTTGACTTGCATAATCAAGATTTAACAAATTGTGTAAAGCAGTCAAAGTAATAACCACATGCCAAATCCCGAAGATTGATATTGTAATAGTTGCTACAAGTCAGATAGAGTATTTCCAAGGGGTCAACGAATAATTTGTAACATGGATGGTCAATTTAGAGTCAGAATTTTCGTAAAATACACCGATGTAAAATTGATAAAAAATATGGATATTATGAATGATATAGTCGATGTATATTGATTTAAACTTCATACACTATCTAACAAAACTAAATATGATATTTATAGTGTTATTTGAATGTTATACTATGTATTAGGCTAAATATTATGATAGATGCAATTACTAATATTCATGTGATTATAGCTAATAAGGTAATAATTATTATTCTTCCAATATGTCTAGCCTATCTTATACGAGCTAAATAAGGATATTATGCATTGCTAACTAATATTAAAGCGCAAGCAAGTTAGTTAGAGTATTGAGCTAGAATAGGGGATAAATGGCAACCTAACAAGCTATGTAGACGAAGCACACGCAAAATGCATAGCGTAGTCAGCTCATAAAGCTTAAGCATGATATAAGGGAAGTTTATAGAGTATTATATTATATAAATATATGTAGATAAGTATGTTTGGTATTATAAATATGGCGAAATATAGAGTATAGCGAAGTAGTAAAGTATAGTATATTATTATAATAAGTGATATCATATAAAGTACAATTAAAAAGGTATTCAAATAAATACTGTTATAATAAAGCCAACTAATCGACAAACCAATGAAACAACCATACCATACTACTGCCTTCTTTATAGTCTGCAGAGTACGCGCTGCAACATTACTCACTTTCCCGTCTCTCCTCCGGGAATATCCAGTTTATAAGTATAATATTATGAAACGACAGTTGCTATTGATTATAGCTTAGTTCTCCAGCATTAATCGGCCAGTGATCAGTAAATATCAAAACCTTAGGCTTAAGGCTTTCTGGATAGCCTCTTGAGTACCTCATTTTTAGGCTTAATCTCCGGGTGCACGTCGAAAAATGTAGCGTCCAGCTCAACCATATCTGGGGATCGCATCTTAGTACTGGCATAGAAAGTAACAAAATAGTTATCTAAGTTAGAGCACTCGAAATTGAAGACAGCGATTGAGCCGCCAATGAGCTTACGACTGCGAGGAACCTTCCAGTGCTTGTATGAAAGCCTAACAACATACTGGGTATGGTAAATGTCTGCCAGAATATTCTCCAACGAGTCATAGTAATAGGGACAGAGAGCCTGTAGTGACACATATACCTGGTCTCCCGGGACTACCGCAGTGATGTCTTGAGAACGCACAGTTGTTATTTGTTTCCTAGCCTCTGAGACAGTGAAAAGTAAAGGGAAAAGCTCACGACGCTCCCTACAAAAGGCTTCATAGTATGTCGTATCAAATAAGTCCTTACTCCAAGGCAGCCAAAGCTTACTCCCGTCCCGAAACTCAACCTCGAACTCACACGTTTGGCGCTTAGAAGGGTCCCCAATATAAGCACAAAACTTTTCTATTTGATGCTGATCCGCATCCGTCATAGAAACTTGGAAGGCAGCAGCCCGATCACCAATAAAGATTTGTACCTCATCAACATGAAAAGTTCGAACAGTTCCCATACAGACATGTCGAGCTTCTACTTCATTTTTCTCATGCTTGATGACCTCGTAAGGACCTAGTTGTGGAGATGACAATTTCGTAGGCTTTGGCTGGTCCTTGGGGTAATTGTAGAGGATGAAATCGCCAGGTTGGTAGCGATTCTGCTTGTTCGGGAGTGGGTTTGCTGCGGTCCTCTCTTTTATGAGACTGTCCTGATGCTTCTTACTGACTGCACGCACGTGAACTAAGTCTGTATTCAAGTTTCTAAGCCAAGCACTGGTGAGTTGTACAGAATCGAGAGTCTCTGGAAGTCTGCAGTACGTCCCATCAACGCTCCCATACTTTAGCTCAAAAGGACGAAATCCAGTTTCGGAATTAACACTGTCATTAATAGCAAAAGTAACCAAGGCTAGCACCGTAGGATCTGACCATCGTTTCTCGAAACGCAAGTCGTGACAAAGCAACCTCAAATGGCGCAAGATCTGCTTATTAGTTCCTTCGACACCATTACTCTCGTGTCGATCGACTAAACTAACAACGTGATGTACTCCAAGCCACTCATTAAGTTGAGAAACTACCTCTGACATCAAATCTGATCCAGGATCCGACCATAACTCATCGAAGAGTCCGAAAGTGCAAGTGTGCTGGAAGAGAGCAGTGGCCAAAGTAATCGCATCATAATGTTTAGTGGGATAGGCAGAGACGAACTTGGTGAAATGCTCTACTACAACGATTAGATTGCAGTTACCTTGTTCATCAACCGGCGTCACCGTTAGGCGATCTACCCCTATCCTCGACCTCTGGTGTTCAGGTTTTAGATGCCTTGTAATAGAATCAATCTTATTTGACATCTTAAGCCTATCCTTCTGGCAACCAGGACATGCCATGATATATTCTTCGACGAAGCGCATTGGAATACTGTGACCCGGAAAGCACTTGTTCAGTCGGTGCCACGTCTTTCGAGCGCCCGGATGTAGTGACCGATCACCATGTACTTGCTTTAAGTAGAATTCTGGGGGATGCAACTCCTCCGGCATGTTGGCAGCTTCGTCTAAATTAATGCCATTAGCAATATCCTCATCGATGTTAGCAGTATCGTCGACAATATCATCTTCCTCTGAGCTTGAGTCAACCTCGAACACTGGCGATTCTTGCGTGCAATCAATAGCAGGAGATGGTGTCTTTGTGACAGTGTTAATCTCATCAATAACCTCCGCATACCCTGTCTCCTGGCTGTGTGGATCTTCCACATGAAACTCTCTATCGCTATCTTGTCTTGTCTGTAAGCGCTTTAGCGATGCCTGTAGCGCGAACATGCGGCTCATCCAATCAGCTACAACATTCTCTTTACCCGCGATATGCCTGATAACTATCTGGAACGACTGCAAATAGATTCGCCAACGGATAATCATGGGTACCTGGGATTTCTCTATGTACACCCAATTTCGGTGATCCGTCTCTAAGACAAAAGATTTTCCACGTAGGTAATATGAAAGCGAGAAAACACACCAGAAGAGTGCGAAACCTTCTTTCTTAGGTCCATCCCATCGCTTTGCTTGTTCAGTGAACTTTCGAGAAACAAAAGCCAGCGGTTGCCACTGCTCTCTACCTTCATGCTTCTGCAGCTGCATTAGCACGCCTCCAACTGCAGCGTCAGCAGCGTCAACACGGAGTACCCAGTCAAGGTCGTAATCTGGAAAGTAGATAGTAGTAGCCTTTCGCAGCTGCGCTTTCATGGCCTCAAAATCTTTGGTAAAGTCTCTGTCCCACGACTTTGGATCCCAATTAAAACGACTTTTGCACATGTCATGCAACGGAGCAGCAATCGCCGAATAATTTGGAATAAAACCCTTGAAGAAAAGAGCCGCACCAAGAAATCGCTGCATCATCTTCTGTGTCGTAGGCATGGGCATAGAGCAGACTTCTTGAATTCTCTCCTTCGTTAGCTGATACTTCCCAAAGGAAACTTCATAGCCAAAGAAATTGACCTTTTTGAAACCCAGCCAGGACTTCGCAAACTTTAGTACAAGACCTCTATCATGGCAACGTCGTATGACTAGTTCCAGCTTCCTCCTGGCATCAGCATAATCATGACACAAGACCAGAAAATTATCAAAGATAACTACCATCCAGTCCATATAATCGGCAAAAATACTGGATACCGTTTTCTGAAGAAGCTGGCTAGCGGGAGCGATACCTTCAGGCAAGAATCGTGGTCTAAACAAACCCCAGGGAGTCTGGACGGCTAGTTTAAGACTACTTTCCATATCTAGCTTCATCTGATGAAAGCTGTTAGTCATGTCCAGGTCAAGAAACACTGAAAATCCAACACACTTCTCGAGCATATGTGTTACCTTAGGGATTGGGTAATGATTTCTGGCTATATGTTTGTTGATCTCAACATAATCCCCACAGAACCTAATGAAAGGTTTTGTGGCCTTAGGGGCGATGACTAATGGCGATGCAATAGGCGAATCGCACGGCTCATAGAAATATGTTCGCATTCTCTGAAACTCGCTGTTGGCTGTCTCGAACAGTCTCGGATTCACCGGTCTGGCCCTAGGTCGCATGCTGGTAGGTAGCGTATCTCTGAATTCCAAGTGTATCTCAGGTATACCTTTAACTCCTTCCCAAGTACTCGGAACAAAAACATCCTTAGCCTCCGCTGTGAGCAGAAGTTCTTTAATCCCGTATTCTGCTACGTTGAATTCTGGTGCAATGTGCGAGTCAAACAGTGACTCATACTCCTTTAACGCTTCTTCCCGTCCTATGTTCAGATAATGCAGAGGACCAGAAAAAGAGCAAGGGTCTGGGGTCAAGAGCTCCTCTTGAGACTCACACTCGGGGCCTGGTAGAGTGATCTCCATACCCTCTTCTGCCAATAGCTTCAAGTCCCCAACTAGGTTACTCTGTACCTCCTCCAACATTTCCATGAAGAGGCACTTGAAATGACGAACAATGTCCTTCAACCCGATAATCATATCCAATCCGGGCATGCTAAATACTACAAACCGTAGGTCAGCGGAGTGTAAGGTACCATCATGCCCTACAAACTGAACTGTAATTACCAATGTCTCTGAGACTTCAACCGTTGTCTCGTTATCTCCCAAGCAAACATGCCCCCTAACTTTTCTGATACAGTGCCCTAGACTACCACGATGCTTATCCACCAAAGTCTGACTGATGTAGTTCGCGCTCAACGCACCGGTATCAAATAATGCTCGACTTACCTCTATAGGAGGTTCCCCGTAAAGTATCACCTTACCGCTTCGATGAATCTTGTCTACATATTCAACCTCCGGAAACGCAGACTTCATAAGCATCTCTACCAATTGAGGACTGTCTTCAAAAACAGGGTCGTCTAGGCATTGAGATTTCTCTTGCATCGGCTGAATAGGAGAGCAGCGCGCCCTGGTCAACATCGTCACCTTGCCTGGCAAGTCCTTATAGGTCTCAATCACCTTGGCCTTCGAAGCTCGATAGGGAGAGTTGAAAAAACGTCGTGCATAGTGCCACCAAGTAGCCTGCAAAACCGTAGGGTCGTCGTGGATGTACTTGCAGCCTGGTTTCTTGCAGCTTCCCAACTGTACCAATTGAATGCAACCGCCGGGGCTCTTCTCTATGTCCTGTTGTGATTTATTCATCAACTTGGATGGCGTCGAGCTATGACTTACTGGTCCTAAAGCGTAGACATGGTCATCTAAATCGCCCTCCATCTGCGGCTCCATTTCCAGGTAGGCGTCTTCTTCGAGATCGTCCTCCAAATGCTGAACTCTACTCTTCCGCGATTCTCGTTCTTCTCGATTGCGCTCGGAGTAAACAATCGTGTTCAGAAACTGCGCCTTACGATGACACTCCATGAGATATTCCACTTGCTTGAAAAACTCTCTCAGGAATTGTTCGAAGTTGTTACCACAATCTTTGACAGTCTTAAGTGGTATGTTCTCGAGAATAGCCTTACCAATTCCATAAGGTATGATGTCTGTAAATACTTGAATCATCCCGATCTCATGCTGTCTCTTCTGCAAGGGTAGGTGAAATGACTTTGGTGTCTTCTTCTTAAGAAATTTCCAGCGGGTGACAAAAACCATCTGGAACTTAGCGAGTGCATCACGCATTAGCTTGAAATTAGAGGCTGTTGGCTGGTAGTCCTTGCCAAGGACATCCATAGGGAATCTCGCTCGCTTTAACTGCTCAAGATACTGTTTCTTGTTTCCGACTTCAGCTGCAATGACGGCATGGTGTATCATAGACAATACCTTCTTTGTGGTCAACTCGTACAGACCATCATAGCTCTTGTAGATTTTCCCTTTGTGAGCTGCTTTTGCGGAGACTAAAGCCTGCTGCACATTCAGTGGTATAAAGCGACTAATATGAGGCACTAGCTGATTATGAACGGAGCATAAATTGTTGTACTTCTCTAAAAATCGAACAGCATCGTCGACAGTCAATCGTTCTAACTTGAGCTCAGCAAATTCTCTGGGCTCTGATTGGATGTATCGTATTGCCACATCATCTCTAGGCTTTCTTGATCTGTTATTCTTGGAACTGCTGCGCGGATTTTTATTCGCCTTCTTGGGATTCTTGCGTGTACGTCGTTTAACAGATCTTTCACTGCCAGTAGAAGAAGACTCCGTACTTGACCCGGAATCGTCACTCTCACTTTCGCTGTCACTGTCACTCTCATCTTCGTATTTGGAATCTCTTTTCTTACCATTGCCACCACCTCGGACACTCCTGTATGAAATAGAGCTATCACTGGAACTGTCAGAACTGTCACTTGAACTACTTGATTCACTCGAGCTACTTGATGGCTCATCGTCGGAATGGTGATTCTTCCGGAACTTATTCTTTCCACGCTCATTTTTGGAACTCGATTTTTCCTTCGTTCGTGAGCCCTCCCGAGGATGTATTCTCTCACTTTGCTCAGATTCGCTATCGTCACTCTCATACTCATTGCGTAGTTTTAACCGCAACGACTCCTTCGAAGTCGAATGGCTTGTAGGAGTTTTAAACACACTAGTGATGGAAGGCTTATGTCTCGTAATAGCCCGCGTTTCTAGACTTCCACGCTGAGAATTGACAGATTTGGAACCTCGTGGTGACGATTCAACCTTAATGTTGACAGGCGGATTGGTCAGGTTCTCCCTGGAGTTGGAACTTGATTTCGAGAAACTGGTTTCCTCTCCTCGTTGATAAATTTTTGCAGCTGAAAAGACTCTATTCCCGCCTTGTAGTGAAGTTTCAGGTGCATTAAGAGTAGGTTGTAAAGTAGTTGTCGTTGTCAACGTAGCAGAAGTTCGCGGAAAAATATCAAGTCTAAGTCTACCATCTTCCTTTCCTTGTAATGTTTCGAGGGATGACACTGGTGCCATAGCTCTCTTTTGATGTGATGGTGTTACAACACTCTCTGAAACGTTTTGGACTTGTAAATTGGACCGAACCAGTGGATCCGTTCTTAACGTAGATTCCTCAAATTTTTCGCTTCCAACTGAACTCTTAGAAGGCATGACAGGGGTTTTAGCCAAATCTGACTTCTTACTTACAACAGGGGTATTATTTGAAACTACAGGGTTATCTGAATTTGTTGAAACAACCGAAGTTTTATTTGAATTCCTAGTATTTCTTTTATGAGAATTTCCAGAATTTGAAGAAGTATTCATGAGACTAAAAATTCGTGTAAACTAAGAATTTGTAAAGCAATATGAAATCTTGGAGTTGAATATCGATATTATGGCAACTTGGCGTCAATTAAAAATAAATTAAAGCCAATGATTCCGCCTTACTAACAAAACAGATATAATCGCGCTTTCTTCAGCAAAAATACTGACTGAATACGCAGAAATGTAACTAGGCTTAAATACCAGCTAGTATGGGGCCACTTACGCTATGGTGCTCGATGTATCTTAATGAGTTAAGAACACAAAAAACTCTTTGCTATAAAAAGAAGCAAAAATTATATAAATTACTAAGAGAAAGCAAAAAACAAAGCAAGTCCTCAACAAAAGAATATTGAAGAACAAAGATCTCCAACTATTTCCAAAGCTTCAACGGCAAATCGCTTACGATTGAACTAGAATCACACTTACTTGCCACTAAATAACTTCAAGAAAATAAATTTCCCTCTCAATCACACCACCAGACTTGAACTCACACTTTGAATTATCTCTTCTATCACAAAATTATATTGTTTTATATTTATTTATTTATTTTATTAGAATATTACAACTTCGTCGTTACATAAATCAAAGCAAAATACAGCCCCCCAATAAAATAAAACAGTTCAAAATTAGAAAAAATCAGCAAATTTCTTTGTAACTGTAATTATTTCAATATTAGACCAAAAATAATTTTCAACTAAGGAAAAGCTCATCATCTCATTGTATAGCTCATTCAATCAATTCAAATTAGTCAATTATTAGATTATTTTTACACGAGTACATGGCAATTAAACACAATTCCAAACACAAACCAATTTACGATATCCGACAAATCAGAAGTGGCGAAATCCAAAATCACAAATCAGCCAATGCACAATCTGAGATAGAGTGAAATACAATAAGACAAAGATCAATAATCATTGTACTATGCTTGAAAACCCATTCTGACCATTCGTCTCTTTGATTTCCAAATTATTTGACACTTTGACATAAAATCCTAAGTTGGAATTGCTAAATTTTGGAAATGTGGAAATGAATGTAAAGATAGGAAATATTGTTGCCAAGACTCATGTAGTGATTCAGCTGACTATATGCAATGATTTGAATAACAAAAATCCTTGGAATATTCATGATATTGTAAGATCATATGTGGCGACAGAGCAATTTATTTCATAAATAGTTCCATAGATATCTTTGTATGTAGCTAAGAATAATGAATAATATTTTGGAATAATCCCTTTTATAATTGCTATTGTATTATTAACTAGTAAGTATAGTGAAATATAGTGTTAATAGAATGTTATACTATGTATTAGGCTAAATATTATGATAGATGCAATTACTAATATTCATGTGATTATAGCTAATAAGGTAATAATTATTATTCTTCCAATATGTCTAGCCTATCTTATACGAGCTAAATAAGGATATTATGCATTGCTAACTAATATTAAAGCGCAAGCAAGTTAGTTAGAGTATTGAGCTAGAATAGGGGATAAATGGCAACCTAACAAGCTATGTAGACGAAGCACACGCAAAATGCATAGCGTAGTCAGCTCATAAAGCTTAAGCATGATATAAGGGAAGTTTATAGAGTATTATATTATATAAATATATGTAGATAAGTATGTTTGGTATTATAAATATGGCGAAATATAGAGTATAGCGAAGTAGTAAAGTATAGTATATTATTATAATAAGTGATATCATATAAAGTACAATTAAAAAGGTATTCAAATAAATACTGTTATAATAAAGCCAACTAATCGACAAACCAATGAAACAACCATACCATACTACTGCCTTCTTTATAGTCTGCAGAGTACGCGCTGCAACATTACTCACTTTCCCGTCTCTCCTCCGGGAATATCCAGTTTATAAGTATAATATTATGAAACGACAGTTGCTATTGATTATAGCTTAGTTCTCCAGCATTAATCGGCCAGTGATCAGTAAATATCAAAACCTTAGGCTTAAGGCTTTCTGGATAGCCTCTTGAGTACCTCATTTTTAGGCTTAATCTCCGGGTGCACGTCGAAAAATGTAGCGTCCAGCTCAACCATATCTGGGGATCGCATCTTAGTACTGGCATAGAAAGTAACAAAATAGTTATCTAAGTTAGAGCACTCGAAATTGAAGACAGCGATTGAGCCGCCAATGAGCTTACGACTGCGAGGAACCTTCCAGTGCTTGTATGAAAGCCTAACAACATACTGGGTATGGTAAATGTCTGCCAGAATATTCTCCAACGAGTCATAGTAATAGGGACAGAGAGCCTGTAGTGACACATATACCTGGTCTCCCGGGACTACCGCAGTGATGTCTTGAGAACGCACAGTTGTTATTTGTTTCCTAGCCTCTGAGACAGTGAAAAGTAAAGGGAAAAGCTCACGACGCTCCCTACAAAAGGCTTCATAGTATGTCGTATCAAATAAGTCCTTACTCCAAGGCAGCCAAAGCTTACTCCCGTCCCGAAACTCAACCTCGAACTCACACGTTTGGCGCTTAGAAGGGTCCCCAATATAAGCACAAAACTTTTCTATTTGATGCTGATCCGCATCCGTCATAGAAACTTGGAAGGCAGCAGCCCGATCACCAATAAAGATTTGTACCTCATCAACATGAAAAGTTCGAACAGTTCCCATACAGACATGTCGAGCTTCTACTTCATTTTTCTCATGCTTGATGACCTCGTAAGGACCTAGTTGTGGAGATGACAATTTCGTAGGCTTTGGCTGGTCCTTGGGGTAATTGTAGAGGATGAAATCGCCAGGTTGGTAGCGATTCTGCTTGTTCGGGAGTGGGTTTGCTGCGGTCCTCTCTTTTATGAGACTGTCCTGATGCTTCTTACTGACTGCACGCACGTGAACTAAGTCTGTATTCAAGTTTCTAAGCCAAGCACTGGTGAGTTGTACAGAATCGAGAGTCTCTGGAAGTCTGCAGTACGTCCCATCAACGCTCCCATACTTTAGCTCAAAAGGACGAAATCCAGTTTCGGAATTAACACTGTCATTAATAGCAAAAGTAACCAAGGCTAGCACCGTAGGATCTGACCATCGTTTCTCGAAACGCAAGTCGTGACAAAGCAACCTCAAATGGCGCAAGATCTGCTTATTAGTTCCTTCGACACCATTACTCTCGTGTCGATCGACTAAACTAACAACGTGATGTACTCCAAGCCACTCATTAAGTTGAGAAACTACCTCTGACATCAAATCTGATCCAGGATCCGACCATAACTCATCGAAGAGTCCGAAAGTGCAAGTGTGCTGGAAGAGAGCAGTGGCCAAAGTAATCGCATCATAATGTTTAGTGGGATAGGCAGAGACGAACTTGGTGAAATGCTCTACTACAACGATTAGATTGCAGTTACCTTGTTCATCAACCGGCGTCACCGTTAGGCGATCTACCCCTATCCTCGACCTCTGGTGTTCAGGTTTTAGATGCCTTGTAATAGAATCAATCTTATTTGACATCTTAAGCCTATCCTTCTGGCAACCAGGACATGCCATGATATATTCTTCGACGAAGCGCATTGGAATACTGTGACCCGGAAAGCACTTGTTCAGTCGGTGCCACGTCTTTCGAGCGCCCGGATGTAGTGACCGATCACCATGTACTTGCTTTAAGTAGAATTCTGGGGGATGCAACTCCTCCGGCATGTTGGCAGCTTCGTCTAAATTAATGCCATTAGCAATATCCTCATCGATGTTAGCAGTATCGTCGACAATATCATCTTCCTCTGAGCTTGAGTCAACCTCGAACACTGGCGATTCTTGCGTGCAATCAATAGCAGGAGATGGTGTCTTTGTGACAGTGTTAATCTCATCAATAACCTCCGCATACCCTGTCTCCTGGCTGTGTGGATCTTCCACATGAAACTCTCTATCGCTATCTTGTCTTGTCTGTAAGCGCTTTAGCGATGCCTGTAGCGCGAACATGCGGCTCATCCAATCAGCTACAACATTCTCTTTACCCGCGATATGCCTGATAACTATCTGGAACGACTGCAAATAGATTCGCCAACGGATAATCATGGGTACCTGGGATTTCTCTATGTACACCCAATTTCGGTGATCCGTCTCTAAGACAAAAGATTTTCCACGTAGGTAATATGAAAGCGAGAAAACACACCAGAAGAGTGCGAAACCTTCTTTCTTAGGTCCATCCCATCGCTTTGCTTGTTCAGTGAACTTTCGAGAAACAAAAGCCAGCGGTTGCCACTGCTCTCTACCTTCATGCTTCTGCAGCTGCATTAGCACGCCTCCAACTGCAGCGTCAGCAGCGTCAACACGGAGTACCCAGTCAAGGTCGTAATCTGGAAAGTAGATAGTAGTAGCCTTTCGCAGCTGCGCTTTCATGGCCTCAAAATCTTTGGTAAAGTCTCTGTCCCACGACTTTGGATCCCAATTAAAACGACTTTTGCACATGTCATGCAACGGAGCAGCAATCGCCGAATAATTTGGAATAAAACCCTTGAAGAAAAGAGCCGCACCAAGAAATCGCTGCATCATCTTCTGTGTCGTAGGCATGGGCATAGAGCAGACTTCTTGAATTCTCTCCTTCGTTAGCTGATACTTCCCAAAGGAAACTTCATAGCCAAAGAAATTGACCTTTTTGAAACCCAGCCAGGACTTCGCAAACTTTAGTACAAGACCTCTATCATGGCAACGTCGTATGACTAGTTCCAGCTTCCTCCTGGCATCAGCATAATCATGACACAAGACCAGAAAATTATCAAAGATAACTACCATCCAGTCCATATAATCGGCAAAAATACTGGATACCGTTTTCTGAAGAAGCTGGCTAGCGGGAGCGATACCTTCAGGCAAGAATCGTGGTCTAAACAAACCCCAGGGAGTCTGGACGGCTAGTTTAAGACTACTTTCCATATCTAGCTTCATCTGATGAAAGCTGTTAGTCATGTCCAGGTCAAGAAACACTGAAAATCCAACACACTTCTCGAGCATATGTGTTACCTTAGGGATTGGGTAATGATTTCTGGCTATATGTTTGTTGATCTCAACATAATCCCCACAGAACCTAATGAAAGGTTTTGTGGCCTTAGGGGCGATGACTAATGGCGATGCAATAGGCGAATCGCACGGCTCATAGAAATATGTTCGCATTCTCTGAAACTCGCTGTTGGCTGTCTCGAACAGTCTCGGATTCACCGGTCTGGCCCTAGGTCGCATGCTGGTAGGTAGCGTATCTCTGAATTCCAAGTGTATCTCAGGTATACCTTTAACTCCTTCCCAAGTACTCGGAACAAAAACATCCTTAGCCTCCGCTGTGAGCAGAAGTTCTTTAATCCCGTATTCTGCTACGTTGAATTCTGGTGCAATGTGCGAGTCAAACAGTGACTCATACTCCTTTAACGCTTCTTCCCGTCCTATGTTCAGATAATGCAGAGGACCAGAAAAAGAGCAAGGGTCTGGGGTCAAGAGCTCCTCTTGAGACTCACACTCGGGGCCTGGTAGAGTGATCTCCATACCCTCTTCTGCCAATAGCTTCAAGTCCCCAACTAGGTTACTCTGTACCTCCTCCAACATTTCCATGAAGAGGCACTTGAAATGACGAACAATGTCCTTCAACCCGATAATCATATCCAATCCGGGCATGCTAAATACTACAAACCGTAGGTCAGCGGAGTGTAAGGTACCATCATGCCCTACAAACTGAACTGTAATTACCAATGTCTCTGAGACTTCAACCGTTGTCTCGTTATCTCCCAAGCAAACATGCCCCCTAACTTTTCTGATACAGTGCCCTAGACTACCACGATGCTTATCCACCAAAGTCTGACTGATGTAGTTCGCGCTCAACGCACCGGTATCAAATAATGCTCGACTTACCTCTATAGGAGGTTCCCCGTAAAGTATCACCTTACCGCTTCGATGAATCTTGTCTACATATTCAACCTCCGGAAACGCAGACTTCATAAGCATCTCTACCAATTGAGGACTGTCTTCAAAAACAGGGTCGTCTAGGCATTGAGATTTCTCTTGCATCGGCTGAATAGGAGAGCAGCGCGCCCTGGTCAACATCGTCACCTTGCCTGGCAAGTCCTTATAGGTCTCAATCACCTTGGCCTTCGAAGCTCGATAGGGAGAGTTGAAAAAACGTCGTGCATAGTGCCACCAAGTAGCCTGCAAAACCGTAGGGTCGTCGTGGATGTACTTGCAGCCTGGTTTCTTGCAGCTTCCCAACTGTACCAATTGAATGCAACCGCCGGGGCTCTTCTCTATGTCCTGTTGTGATTTATTCATCAACTTGGATGGCGTCGAGCTATGACTTACTGGTCCTAAAGCGTAGACATGGTCATCTAAATCGCCCTCCATCTGCGGCTCCATTTCCAGGTAGGCGTCTTCTTCGAGATCGTCCTCCAAATGCTGAACTCTACTCTTCCGCGATTCTCGTTCTTCTCGATTGCGCTCGGAGTAAACAATCGTGTTCAGAAACTGCGCCTTACGATGACACTCCATGAGATATTCCACTTGCTTGAAAAACTCTCTCAGGAATTGTTCGAAGTTGTTACCACAATCTTTGACAGTCTTAAGTGGTATGTTCTCGAGAATAGCCTTACCAATTCCATAAGGTATGATGTCTGTAAATACTTGAATCATCCCGATCTCATGCTGTCTCTTCTGCAAGGGTAGGTGAAATGACTTTGGTGTCTTCTTCTTAAGAAATTTCCAGCGGGTGACAAAAACCATCTGGAACTTAGCGAGTGCATCACGCATTAGCTTGAAATTAGAGGCTGTTGGCTGGTAGTCCTTGCCAAGGACATCCATAGGGAATCTCGCTCGCTTTAACTGCTCAAGATACTGTTTCTTGTTTCCGACTTCAGCTGCAATGACGGCATGGTGTATCATAGACAATACCTTCTTTGTGGTCAACTCGTACAGACCATCATAGCTCTTGTAGATTTTCCCTTTGTGAGCTGCTTTTGCGGAGACTAAAGCCTGCTGCACATTCAGTGGTATAAAGCGACTAATATGAGGCACTAGCTGATTATGAACGGAGCATAAATTGTTGTACTTCTCTAAAAATCGAACAGCATCGTCGACAGTCAATCGTTCTAACTTGAGCTCAGCAAATTCTCTGGGCTCTGATTGGATGTATCGTATTGCCACATCATCTCTAGGCTTTCTTGATCTGTTATTCTTGGAACTGCTGCGCGGATTTTTATTCGCCTTCTTGGGATTCTTGCGTGTACGTCGTTTAACAGATCTTTCACTGCCAGTAGAAGAAGACTCCGTACTTGACCCGGAATCGTCACTCTCACTTTCGCTGTCACTGTCACTCTCATCTTCGTATTTGGAATCTCTTTTCTTACCATTGCCACCACCTCGGACACTCCTGTATGAAATAGAGCTATCACTGGAACTGTCAGAACTGTCACTTGAACTACTTGATTCACTCGAGCTACTTGATGGCTCATCGTCGGAATGGTGATTCTTCCGGAACTTATTCTTTCCACGCTCATTTTTGGAACTCGATTTTTCCTTCGTTCGTGAGCCCTCCCGAGGATGTATTCTCTCACTTTGCTCAGATTCGCTATCGTCACTCTCATACTCATTGCGTAGTTTTAACCGCAACGACTCCTTCGAAGTCGAATGGCTTGTAGGAGTTTTAAACACACTAGTGATGGAAGGCTTATGTCTCGTAATAGCCCGCGTTTCTAGACTTCCACGCTGAGAATTGACAGATTTGGAACCTCGTGGTGACGATTCAACCTTAATGTTGACAGGCGGATTGGTCAGGTTCTCCCTGGAGTTGGAACTTGATTTCGAGAAACTGGTTTCCTCTCCTCGTTGATAAATTTTTGCAGCTGAAAAGACTCTATTCCCGCCTTGTAGTGAAGTTTCAGGTGCATTAAGAGTAGGTTGTAAAGTAGTTGTCGTTGTCAACGTAGCAGAAGTTCGCG
>Ga0304729_1001437_pt1 | contig 15735 bp, 17 predicted proteins | sample C_131016_MF_Meta_FD_190475 | JGI IMG/M metagenome (GOLD analysis project Ga0304729, IMG submission 190475) | Freshwater microbial communities from Lake Croche, Canada to study carbon cycling - C_131016_MF_MetaG (v2) (version 2) | ecosystem: Environmental > Aquatic > Freshwater > Lake | place... | reverse complement strand
CATTCGGCGCAGCCCGTCTTGCATAATGTGCGCAATTTCGAAGCTAAAGGCTGGGTCATATGAAACGACCGCTGGATTGGTAGCAGCAAGCAAGATGGAGTGACCATCTTCATGCTGCAAACCTTCGCCGTTCAGTGTGGTACGACCTGCAGTCGCGCCAAGGACGAATCCGCGAGCCATCTGGTCACCGGCTAGCCAGAATGCATCACCGGTGCGCTGGAAGCCGAACATTGAGTAGAAGATGTAAATCGGAATCATCGGCTCGTCTTGAGTTGCGTAACTCGTTGCGACTGCCGTCCATGAGGCGACTGAACCAGCTTCATTGATGCCTTCATGCAAAATCTGACCGATCTCAGACTCTTTGTACGAGAGCATTAACTCGCGGTCAACCGACATATATTGCTGACCATGAGGTGAGTAAATCTTTAGCGTCGGGAAGAAGCTGTCCATACCAAAAGTGCGTGCTTCATCTGGAATGATCGGCACAATGCGCTTGCCAATGTTCGGGTCACGAAGTAGATCGCGCAGCAATCGAACGAAGGCCATGGTTGTAGCCACTAGTTGATTACCAGAGCCACCCTTAACGTCTTTGTAAGTGTCATCGCCAGGTAATTCGAGTGCCTTAGAGGTAGTGCGACGCTGCGGGGTGTAGCCACCGAGTGCTGTGCGGCGCTCCTGAAGGTACTGAATGTGCGGATGGTCTTGCCCTGGGTGATAGTACGGCGGCAAGTACGGATCAAGTTGCTCGTCAGATACCGGAATCTCAAGAGTGTCGCGGAATTTGCGCAAGTCGTCGATGGTTAATTTCTTCATCTGATGCGTGGCATTACGACCCTCAAAGTGTGAGCCAAGTGTCCAGCCCTTGATTGTCTTGGCCAAGATGACGGTTGGCGCACCCTTGTGCGCGAGGGCACCGGCATAAGCCGCATAGAGCTTCTTTACGTCATGCCCACCGCGACGCAGTGCCCAAATTTTGTCATCAGACCAATCAGCAACGAGTGCCTTGGTGCGTGGGTCGCGACCAAAGAAGTTGTCGCGGATAAAGCCGCCGCTTTCCGTTTTGAACGTTTGGAAGTCACCGTCAGGTGTGCGATTCATTAAGTCAATCAACGCACCGTCGGTGTCTTTGGCCAGTAACTCATCCCATTCACTGCCCCAGACAACCTTGATTACATTCCAACCAGCACCACGGAAGTGAGCCTCAAGTTCCTGAATGATTTTGCCGTTACCGCGAACTGGGCCGTCAAGGCGCTGCAAGTTGCAGTTAATTACGAAAGTTAGGTTGTCGAGTTCTTCACGTGCGGCAATACCTAGTGCGCCGAGTGATTCAACTTCATCCATTTCACCATCGCCAAGGAATGCCCAAACATGTTGTTCGGAGGTGTCCTTGATTCCACGATGCTGCAGGTATCTATTGAAGCGAGCCTGGTAGATCGCATTAAGTGGTCCAAGTCCCATGGAGACAGTCGGGAACTGCCAGAACTCAGGCATCAACCGTGGGTGCGGATAGCTCGGTAGGCCATGCGGTGCGCCGGAAAGTTCTTGACGGAATGCGTCGAGGCGATCTTCGCTCAACCGACCTTCGAGGTAGGCACGAGCGTACATGCCAGGGGAGGCGTGACCCTGGAAAAAGATTTGATCGCCACCACCCGGATGATCTGCACCCTTGAAGAAATGGTTGAAGCCAACTTCATAAAGCAACGCACTTGACGCGTAGGTGGAAATATGTCCGCCTACTCCAACGCCAGGACGCTGTGCGCGATGGACCATGATCGCGGCATTCCACCGAGTGTATGCACGGATGCGACGCTCATATTCTTCATTGCCAGGAAATTCTGGTTGCTCATCTGGAGCAATGGTGTTGATGTAGTCGGTCGCGGTGATGTTGGGCATCCCAACATTTATCTTTGCGGAATGCTTCAGCAGCGAAAGCATGATCTGACGAGCTCGATGTTCGCCGTGCACTGTGATGAGTGCATCGAGAGATTCACGCCACTCACGGGTCTCTTCTGGATTGCTGTCAACGTACTGAGTTGAGATTGCGTTTGCCAGTAGGGAATCGCGCTCTTGACTGGTGGCCACTTACTTACCTGTGCTTTCGTGTCGGAAGTGATCCTGGTTCGCAGGTTCACGGGTTGCACTTAATCGAGTTCGCCATTGTGAGGCTTTTAGTCGACGAAGTGGTAGACGTTTGCACCTCCTATTGTGGCGGATAAGGGCAGTCGTTGGCGAAGTGAGTCCAGTTTTCTGAAGCAATGGCGACCCGCTTTGTTTTAAGAACTTGTTCAATAGAGTTGCTTATTTCCTGATACTCCTGTGGACTAGGGATGTGAGTGCGCACGAAGCCACAGCTCAAGGGCTGGCCAGCAAGTTTGGACTAGCCGAGGGGCTAGTAATTCAAGAGGTCGGTTTTGCCGACGATTGCGACGTTGCTGTGTCCCAAGCAATCGCCGCCACAGCTGAATTGGTTGATGAGTCATACGAAGATGTGGTGGACGGGGTTCTGCTCTGGTTCAGACAGGATGACGGCGACTTGGTCGATGCACTCATGGACGCTCTGGTTGAATTAACCGAGACCGGCGCTATCTGGTTGATGACTCCAAAGCCCGGGCGACCAGGACATGTTGAACCGAGCGACATCGCAGACGCTGCGCCAACCGTTGGGCTTGCAACAACTAGCACCATTAACGCGGCTGCCGATTGGCAAGGAACTCGCTTAGTTTCTCATCGCGCGCGTCGCTAATCTTTTTCAAATCAATCCGAGAAGAGAAATGAGTAATTCATGTCAGTATCAGTAGGCCAGCAAGCCCCAGACTTCACCCTGAAGAACCAGTTTGGTGAAGAAATGACTCTTTCTGATTTTCGCGACAAGAAGAATGTTGTCTTAGTTTTCTTCCCGATGGCATTCACCGGAATTTGCACTGGTGAACTGTGCGAGATTCGTGATCGCCAAGCAAGTCTTGTCAGCGATGATGTTCAGGTTCTGGGCATCTCGTGCGATAGTTCGGCAGCACAAAAAGTTTTTGCTGACCAAGAGGGTTTGTCGTATCCACTACTCGCTGACTATTGGCCACATGGCGCAGTCGCGCAGAGCTATGGTGCATTTAACGATCAATTAGGTTTTGCTATTCGTGGCTCATTTGTTATCGATAAATCTGGTGTGGTTCGCTGGGCGGTCCTAAACGGACCAGGCGAAGCTCGCAATGCGGATGACTATGTCAGCGCACTTGCTGAGCTTGGCTAAGCCCCCATTTGAGTAGTTTGCGGTGGGTTAATTCCTTACTGGCAAACGATTAATTGCTAAAAGATGCACAGTAGCGTTTTTGGTTCAACAATTGCCTAAAGCCGTGCGCTGGAGTAGACCCGAGACTCTCCAGTGCACGGCTTTCCAGTTTTTGCAAAACAGTAGCCGAGCCTAGAAGCGTCAATCTGACTTTGTCAGTTTCGCGTTGCACAGGTAAGGTAGGAGCGCACTGTTTACAGTGTGACCAGGGCGCTTAGCTCAGTTGGCTAGAGCATCTCGTTTACACCGAGAGGGTCAGGGGTTCGAGTCCCTTAGCGCCCACACTTTACGTGTGACTAAAACAAACATCTAAAATCTTTGGATGTTCTGTGCCCAGTTCAACTTTCACCGAGACCCAGCCACGCATCGCTAGCTCTCGAACTAACTTCATCACCCAATAGGCTCGAGGCATGAGCGAGTTGACTATATCTGCAGGTATCGCGGCACTGAATTCGGCCTATCCCGAGCACCTTGCTTCCAGCTGGGACAGTGTGGGCCTGGTGATTGGTTCACCTGAGCGAGAATTAGCTTGCATTTTTCTCACTGTTGATGTCACGCAGGTCATTGTGGATCAAGCGATTGCGGTTGGCGCATCGTTGATCGTTGCGCACCACCCGTTACTGCTTCGCGGAATAAGCACTATTGCTGAAACGACACATAAAGGAGCCATCGTCAGCCAGCTGATGCGACACAACATTGCGCTATACACCGCACACACGAATGCTGATGCGGCCTGGCCGGGCGTAAGCGACGCACTGGCACAGTGCATCGGTCTTGAGGTAGTTCCAGAGGTCGCCATCGAGGTGGAAACTGGAATCGGTCGCGTGGGTGAGTTGTCGATGTCCGTGACTGCCGAGCAGTTCGTCAAGGCGATTGAGCAAGCGTTGCCACATTCACCTAGTCCGGTTTTGCTCGCGGGTGATCCAGAGAAACTGATTAAGCGAGTAGCCGTTTGCGGCGGTGCAGGGGATTCCCTGCTCGAGCAAGTGGCTCACTTTGAAGTTGACGCCTTTGTCACATCAGATTTACGCCATCATGTGGTCAGCGAGTTCATTGCCGCCCATGACTGCGCCATCATTAACATCGCACACTGGGTGGGTGAGTGGCCCTGGCTCAATCAAGCAGCAGAGGTAATCCGCTCGGCATTTGGCGATAAAGTAAAGGTCATAGTGTCCGATCTACCTACTGATCCGTGGACTCGCTCAATCTCAAGGAGTTAATCATGGCAGTTCAAGCAAGTGCTCAGCAGCAGGCCGCACTCCTTGATTTACAGCAGCATGACACCGCGCTGCTGCAGCTAGCCCATCGCCGCAGTTCTTTGCCGCAGATTGCCCAGGTACAAGACTTGGAGACGCAACTCGGCAGCGCACAGTTAAGGCTTGTTGCCATCAAAACCGAAATATCGGATATCTCGTTGGCCCAGGCAAAAGCAGACAACGACGTGCAGCAAGTCGCTCAGAGGGCCCAGCGCGATGCCCAGCGACTTGATTCTGGAGCAGTTTCAAGCCCTAAAGACCTAGAGGCCTTGCAACACGAAATTGTTTCCCTTAAGAAGCGCCAGAGTGAACTTGAAGATGTTGAACTGGAAATTATGGAACAACTTGAGCAAGCTCGCGGTGCGCAGGCCGAAATTGAAGCACAGGTTGCCGAAACCACTGCGTTGCTAGAGCATGCGACTCAATCAAGAGATGATGAATTTGCTGACATCGATACGCTGAGCGCGATTGAAGTGGCGGCCAGAGCGCAAGTGGCGTTAACTATCGATGCAGAATTACTCGCACTTTACGACAAGATCCGGGTGGACCTCGGCGGAGTGGGCGCAGCTTTATTGCACCGCGGCGCTTGCCAGGGATGTCACATCGCACTAGATGCCACCGAAGTTGATCGAATCAGAAATCTAGCTACCGAAAATGTAGTTCGCTGCGAAGAATGTCGCCGAATCTTGGTGCGCACTGCGGAGTCTGGCTTGTGACCCATTTCATCGTCGAAGCTGACGGTGCCAGTCGAGGAAATCCTGGCCATGCATCTTTCGGCTCGGTAGTTATGAATGCAGCCACTGGCGAATTGGTCGCGGAACTTGGCGGCGTGATTGGTCATGCTACTAACAACGTTGCTGAGTATCGTGGCTTGATTTCTGGGCTCGAGGCAGTTGCCTCTATTGACCCAGAGGCAATCGTGGAAGTGCGAATGGATAGCAAGCTCGTGGTTGAACAGATGAGTGGTCGATGGGCGCTTAAGAACGCAGGTCTACGCGAGTTGGCCATCATTGCTCGAGAGATTTTGCCATTCGCCAACGTTACTTACACTTGGATTCCACGCGAAGACAACAAGGCCGCTGACGCTCTGGCGAATGAGGCATTGGACACTCACCTTGCGGGTGGCTCAGGACAGATAGATCGCCGCTACTAGTCAGTTAACTTTTTGGGGATTTACCCCTAATTGCCAAAGGTTAATTGAGCTTTTTTGGGAAATTTCGTGAAATCCGTTGCGAACTGCCATCTGTGCGACTAAACAAGTGGGTAGTCGGGTCTCGGAATCATTTCAGGCTTGAGCTCTCAACGGTAGAAATCCCTTCAGCTGCTGAATTTGCTCGCCTAAGAATGTTTACGGCGCTAGACGAAATAGAGGCCCTTGTGAACAATCACAAGGGCCTCACCCATTCGAACAGAAGGTGCTCTGCGCGACAGACCAAGAATACCCAATTCGGGAGAATTCAAATAACCTGTGTCTAGGCGAGTCGGCCGGGTAATCGCGGCAGGTCAAACTGTCGAGGAAAGTCCGGACTCCATAGGGCAAGAGTGGTGGATAACATCCACCTGGGGTGACCCACGGGAAAGTGCAACAGAAAGTAAACCGCCGATTAATCGGTAAGGGTGAAACGGTGGGGTAAGAGCCCACCAGCGCATGTGGTGACACAAGCGGCTAGGTAAACCCCACTCGGAGCAAGACCAAGAGTGACCTTCGGGTCCATTGCAGGTGACGGCCCGTCATATGCCTGCGGGTAGGTTGCAAGAGGTCGTTGGTAACAGCGATCGCAGATGGATGATTACCGTTAGCTTCGGCTGACACAGAATCCGGCTTATAGGCCGGCTCGCCACTTTTCATCAAGCAATACTTCACAAGACGGCTTTAGTTGTTGCCGGTTTTAGACAAGGAGTGAGCTAGTGCCGAATTACATAATCTATTTCAACCAACAATGGGTTGGTAATCACAGTGCCGAATGGTTTAGTGAGCGCGGTCCACTATCTCGAGCAGTTGTAGCCGAGATGCAGGAAGCAGGCGTGGTTGTCTTTGCTGGTGGCCTCGAAGAAGAAATCGAATTAGCATTCGGTGCTGATGATGCCGGTTCGGTCGGTGGCCCGATTACAACTACAGGTGAGTTTCTCGGTGGCCTAACCATAATTAGTGTGGCAACCGATGAAGAGGCAAAGATGTGGGGCGCCAAAGTGGGGATTGCCTGTGGTTGGCCGCAAGAAATTCGCAGATTCAAGGGAAACTGATTTCTCAGCTTCCGAAATATATAGAGAAAGGCTCTTCTGCTATTGCTAACCCGTCTCGCAACCCCAGAGGCAGGGTATTGACAGAGTGTGGTACCACTGTGGTACCGTTACTTTATGGCTATGAATTTACGGCTTTCAGACGAGCAGTCCCAGGCATTACGTGATTTGGCAGCTCAAGAGGGCATATCTATGCAAGAGGCGGCTTTAACCGCTATAGATGAGTACATTGCCAGACGAGAACAACGTATGAAATCGGCGATTGAGCGAGTGTTGAGTGAAGATAAAGACCTCCTCGATCGGTTGGGACAATGAGCAAAAAGGTTGATTACTTAACTCTCAATGATTTGATAGAAATCGGTACAGCCATAGTTGCTGACTTCAGAATCAGAGATATTGGACTCCTTGAATCGGCAGCTATCCGGCCACAAACTACTGTGTTTGGGGGTGACGCTTACCCAGATTTTCCGACGAAAGTGGCAGCGCTAATTCATTCTGTTGCTAGAAATCACGCTCTTATTGACGGCAACAAACGCCTTGCTTGGGCCGGTGGTCGTATCTTTTGTTTAATGAACGGCTTTGACATTCAGATGTCCCAAGATGATGCTTACGACATGATAATCGCGGTTGCGTCTGGTGAACTAGATGTGCGGGATTTAAGCGAAATAATCGCGATAAATTTGGGGTTTGAAGCATAAACGCTTTTTAGGTGTATTTGTTACACATCCGTCACAAATCATCAGTAGCATCAAAGTCAGTAATTGTTGAAATAGTCGGGCAAGTCAGTTGCCAAACACTCAGACACGGAAGAGGTAAGCCGCCATGAAATTAACGCGCACCCTAGCCACGGTAACTGTTGTTGCCCTGCTGGCACTTACAGGTTGCTCCAAGAGCACCGATGCAGCGTCATCGCTGACCTTCGGCATCGACACCACCTATGCTCCGGATGAATTCACCGACGCTAAGGGTAATCCAATTGGTTGGGATGTTGACCTTGGCAAAGCAATCGCAAAGCAGATGGGTCGCACTGCAGTATTTAAGATTGCAACTTTTGACAGCATCATCCCAGGAGTAACTGGTGGTAAGTATGATGCCGGTTTATCTTCTTTTTCCGATACCCCAGAGCGCGAGAAGCAAATTGATTTCGTCAATTACTACTCAGCTGGCATCCAGTGGGCTGATGCAATTGGCACAAATGTAAATCCAGATAACGCTTGTGGACTAAAGATTGCGGTGCAGACTGGAACAACTTCGGCCGACGACCTGACTGCTAAGTCAAAGAATTGCACCGATAACGGCAAGGCGCCTATCACTCAACTCAAATTTGACTCGCAAGATATGGCGACCCAGGCAGCGGTAACTGGTCGCGCGGCAGCAGTATCTGCAGATTCGCCGATCATCCAGTATGCAGTGCACCAGAATGCGGACAAGATTGAATTGATCGGTACGCCTTACGATGTTGTGCTCTATGGAATCGCAGTCAAGAAGGGCAACAGCGCCATGGTCAATTCAATCAAGGACGCACTGATCGCGCTGCAGGCCGATGGCACTTACGCCAAGATTTTGGATGACTGGGGTGTTACTGCCGGCGCCGTGAGTTCAATCACGATCAACGGGAAGTAATATTGCAAAATAATGCAAAATTCTGATCAGAACGCAGGCCCAGGGGATACCTCGGGCCTGCGTTCTGACATATCTGCCGACGTAATTCGCGCAACTGCGCTGCGCCACCCTTGGCGAAATCTGATTTCTGTCGCGCTGCTCGTTTTTCTCGGAGCATTTCTTTACGACGCATCGCATCGAGAGATTTATGACTGGCCGACTTACAAGCAGTATCTCTTTAATGATCGGGTGCTCAGTGGCGTGGTCGTCACGCTAGAGCTGACGGCTTACGCCATGGTGATCGCGATTCTGCTTGGCATCGTATTAGCGGTTATGCGTCAGTCGCCAAATCCAGTGCTTAAGTCGTTGGCCTGGTCCTTCATCTGGTTCTTCCGCGGCACACCGGTCTACGTACAGCTCGTGTTCTGGGGACTGCTCTCCACGGTTTATCCGTCAATCACTTTTGGCATCCCGCATGTTGGCAACATTGCCACCATTCCATCAATCAACAACCTGTCGCTTTTTGTACTTGCAGTGATTGGTCTGGCGTTAAATGAGGCAGCCTACATGGCTGAAATTGTCCGCGCCGGCTTGCTGTCAGTGGACCGTGGACAGGAAGAAGCGGCTAAGGCGCTCGGCATGGGCTGGGGACTTTCTATGCGCCGCATCATCATTCCTCAGGCAATGCGCATCATCATTCCACCCACGGGTAACGAAGTGATCTCGATGCTCAAAACTACGTCGCTGGTCACCGCCATTCCATTGACCATCGACCTCTACATGGCCACTCGGGATATATCCGCCAATACCTACAAGCCAGTTCCATTGCTGCTGGTTGCATCTACTTGGTACTTGGTTTTCACCTCGGTCCTCATGGTCTTGCAGTACTTCTTGGAGAAACGATTTGCTCGTGGCTATGCGCAGATGGGACTCGAAGCAAATTCGCTCGCTCTAGAGGGTCAGGGTGGTGGATGATGAATTCAAATTCTGAGTTCATGGTGGATGCCCAAGGGGTACGAAAAAGTTTTGGTGCGCATGAGGTACTAAAAGGGATTACGCTGACGGTGGCGCATGGGGAAGTCATGTGCCTAGTGGGTCCTTCGGGCTCAGGTAAATCCACCTTCTTGCGCTGCATCAATCATCTTGAAGTAGTTAACGGCGGTCGACTGTTAGTCGATGGCGACTTAATTGGGTATCGCGAGCGCGGGGACACATTATTTGAATTGAAGGCCAGTGAAGCTTCTCTACAAAGACGCGGTATTGGCATGGTTTTTCAAAAGTTCAATCTATTCCCACACTTAACCGCGCTAGAAAATGTCATTGAGGCGCCAATTCGAGTGAAGAAACTTGCTAAAGATGTGGCAGTGGCTCGCGGCAAAGAGTTGCTGACTCGAGTGGGCCTTGAAGCCAAATTCGATGCCTATCCGGCGCATCTGTCTGGTGGCCAACAGCAACGAGTGGCAATCGCTCGAGCGCTAGCCATGGATCCAAAGTTGATGCTCTTTGATGAGCCAACCTCAGCACTTGATCCAGAGCTTGTCGGGGAAGTGCTCGATGTGATGCGCGAGTTGGCACAAAGTGGAATGACCATGATTGTGGTGACGCATGAAATGGGCTTTGCCCGCGAGGTGGCTGATTCGTTGGTGTTTATGGATGACGGGCTAGTGATTGAAACGGGAAAACCTGCCGATGTGCTGTTGAATCCAACGCACGAACGGACCAAGGCGTTCTTGTCTAAAGTGCTTTAGATTTGTTTGCGCCGGTTATTTGCTGGCCACCATTGAAAGCGAGTCAAGAACGGCGATAGTCGGCGCACTCTGATTGAGCGTATAAAAGTGAAGCCCAGGCGCGCCAAGTGCGAAAACGTCCTCACAAATTTGCACTGCAACTTCAATACCCAGAGCGCGCACTGCTTCCGGGTCATTCTGGTAGCGAGCAAACCGCATGCGAGTCGCAGTTGGCATGTGACCACCGCTTAGTTCCAGCATTCGTACAATTTGCAGATAACTGGTCACCGGCATGATGCCGGGATAGACCGCAAGTTTTGAACCTCGCTGGGCGAGCGCAGAAACCAGTTCTTCATAACGACTGCTGGCAAAGACAAACTGCGTTATTGCAAATGTCGCGCCTAACTCCTCCTTGCGCAGCAGTACATCAATGTCTTTCTGTAAGTCGCCATGCGAGGCCGGATGCACATCTGGGAAAGCAGCCACACCGATCGGCAGCGCACTAACCGAGCTGATCAGTTGCACGAGTTCATCCGCATGGTTTAGGCCGTCTTTTGTGCTGACCCATGGGGCAGCTGGACCGCCCACTGGATCGCCACGTAGGGCCAGAATCCCATCTAGACCAGCCGATTCAAAGGCGCGGATCTCCGCAACCAGCTCGTCTCTTGTTGCACCGACGCAGGTCAGGTGTCCGATTGTTGGTACCGCAGCAATGCGCTTGATGCCGGAGGCAGTTTTGAGCGAGCGATCCCGAGTCGAACCACCAGCGCCATAGGTGACCGAAGCAAAGGCTGGTTGATAATTTCGCAGTGCGAGCGCAGTGGCATCTAAAGTGGCCTGGCCAGCATCATCTTTAGGTGGGAAAAATTCAAATGAAATTTTTACACCGGAATCTGGCGCAGAAGTATTAGCTGACATTGCGCCTCCTGAACATAAAACCGGTTAAAAAATGTCAATCCACGAGGCTTCGTTTCTTGTCGTCTCTAAATTAGCACGACACCAATCAAAAGTTGATCAATGGCTGAGGTAAGAAAGCTGCTGCTTGACTCACTAGAGATGCGGTTTAATTGCCAGCGGCCCGCGGGTATCGAGCAAAGAACTGAGCTTTGAAGTCGTAATAAGTGCCATCAATAATTGACTGGCGAATTTTGGCAACCAAGCCGACCACAAAATGTTCGTTATGAATGGTTAGCAGGGTGGCCGCGAGCAGTTCCTTAGCTTTTATCAAATGATGAATGTAAGCCTGGGTGTAATTGAGGCAGGTGTAGCAGTCACATTCGGCGACAACGGGCTCGAAGGAATTGCGGTACCGGGCATTTGAGATATTGAACCGGCCGTCCAAACTATAGACAGCTGCATTGCGTCCGGCGCGTGAGGGCGCCACACAGTCAAAAGTGTCCGCACCCGCTTCTACTCCGATAAACAGATCTTCGGGCTCGCCAATACCCAGCAGATGCCGAGGTTTGTGGGCTGGCAGCTCTTCACTAACCCACCGCACGATTGTGCCTAGCTGATGCTTGTCTAGCGCGCCGCCGATACCAAAGCCATCAAAATCCATCGCGCCCAAATCCTGCGCGGCCAAGCGGCGCAGGTCCTCGTACTGAGCACCCTGAATCACGCCAAAAAGCGCCTGATAGGGCTTGTGACTTCGCTCTTGTGTGAGTCGCTGATGCTCGGCAACGCAGCGCAATGCCCAGAGCCGGGTGCGCTCAAGTGACTTCACTTGATACTCACGGGTATTCAACAGGGTTGTGCACTCATCAAAAGCGAACATGATGTCAGCGCCGAGCTGATGTTGTACCTGCATGGAAAATTCGGGAGTAAAGCGATGCATACTGCCATCTAGATGTGATTTAAAGGTGACCCCATCGTCATCCACATGAGCCAGGCGCTCTTTGTGGTCAGCGATTACATCATCAGACTGCACAGTGTCAGTCTCCATGGCTAGAACTTTTTTAAAGCCGACACCAAGGCTCAGTACCTGGAAGCCGCCACTGTCGGTGACCGTAGGTCCGTTCCAGTTCATGAACGCTGATAAACCACCAGCGGCGTCAACTAGAGCCGGTCCTGGTTGCAGATACAGGTGATAAGCATTCGCCAGGAGTGCTTGTGCGCCAAGTTCGCGCATTGATTCCGGTAACACCGATTTAACGGTTGCCTTGGTGCCCACCGGAATAAAGGCTGGCGTTTGAATTGGTCCATGTGGGGTGTGGATAGTGCCGGCGCGACCAACTGGCTTTAGCCCGGCGTCGATAGGGACAAGTTCATGCTCAATTTCAAAATGGAAAGACACAGATTACTCGCTGAACTATTTTGCTTTAGAGGTTTCGTTAGTGGCATCGAGATGAGCGGCGATCTTCTTGACTGCCTTACCAAGAGCTGCGTATTCAGCATCGGTGAGAATGTCAACGAAATTATTTCGCACCCCAGTCACATGAGTATGAGCTGCAGAGACTAACAACTTCCAGCCTTTGTCAGTCAGTACGGCAAATTGCCCACGTCGGTCGACATCACAAACGGCGCGGGTGACAAATCCAGCCTTTTCCAGCCGATCAATTTGATGTGATAGGCGACTGCGCGAAGCCAAAACTTTCTCGGCCAGTTCACTCATGCGCACGCGGCGATCTGGACTTTCCGATAGGCGAACCAGGATTTCATAATCGCTAGTGGTCAGGCCATGACTTTCTTGAAGGTCGCTTGATAGCACGTGCTCCAAGAGTTGAGATGCCGTCAACCAGTCGCGCCAAATGCGCTGTTGATCTGAACTGAGCCAACGAGTCATGTCTGCAGTTTACTCGGGCAGCAGTAGTTGAGAAACCGACTAGTCGCGTTCCCAGATTGCAATGCCACCAAGAATTCCGGCCGTGTTCTCCACAATGGTTACTTTGGGACCAAAGTCATAACCGTCTAGCAGTCGAGCATTTCCGCCACCGATGTAGATGTGGTCGAAGAACATGAACTGGTCAAAGGCATCTATGGCATTAGCTACTCGGGTTATCCAACGCTCTTTGCCTGCTTCTCGGCGCGCTGCATTGCCGATCTGCTGTTCAAAGGTGTCTCCCTTACGAAATGGGGCATGACCAAGCTCTAGGTGTGGCAGCAGGTGACCGTCGAAGAACATAGCCGTTCCACAGCCGGTACCAAGGGTCATAACAAACTCGAGACCTTTTCCACTAATAACTGCGCAACCTTGAACATCAGCATCGTTAGCTACCCTCACCGGTGCATCAAACTTTTTATTGAGTGCATCCTCAAGGTCAAATCCATGCCAAAGTGCGACTAGAGCTGGGTCTACTTCGCCTTCAAGGGACTTCTTAGAAAATGACGGGATGTTGAAAACTCGGCCGTCGCGCACCAGACCTGGGAATCCGACTGAAACCCGGCCGAAACCAGGTAGCGCCTCGGCCATCTTGCCGATTTCACCGAGCAAAACCTCGGGCGTGCACGGGTACGGCGTCTCGAAGCGGGTACGTTCGCTGACCATTTTCCCGTCAGTATCTAGCAGGGCAGCTTTGATCCCGCTGCCACCCACGTCGATAGATAGCGTGATTACATCATGAAGAAAAGCGTGTTTAGGCACGTTAGAAATCATACCTGTGTCAAGATTTCTGCGCCGTCACTGGTCACCAAAAGCGTATGTTCAAATTGAGCCGATCGCTTGCGGTCCTTGGTTACCACGGTCCAGCCATCTGCCCACATATCCCAGGCGTAAGTACCCAGGGTAAGCATGGGTTCGATTGTGAAAGTCATACCTTCTTCGATAACCGTGTCGTAATGTGCGCTGTCGTAGTGGGGGATAACCAGCCCGCTATGAAATGACGTGCCGATGCCGTGGCCGGTAAAATCCCGAATCACTCCATAATTAAAGCGCTTGGCATATGACTCAATAACCCGACCAATGACATTTACCGGCCGACCAGGTGCCACTGCTGCGAGTGCCCGTTTCAGCGATTCTTCAGTGCGCTCCACAAGCAGCCGAGATTCTTCGTCAACATTTCCTGCTAAAAACGTGGCATTGGTATCACCGTGGACGCCATGAATGAATGCGGTGATGTCGATATTTACGATGTCGCCATCTTGGACAAGTGTGGAATCCGGGATGCCGTGGCAGATTACTTCATTGATGCTGGTGCACAATGACTTGGGAAACCCCCGGTAACCAAGAGTTGACGGATATGCCTGGTTATCACACAGATACTCATGGCCAATCCGATCGAGGGCATCAGTCGTGATTCCTGGCTCAATGCGAGAGCCAACCAACTGCAATGCTTGCGCGGCTATTCGTCCGGCAATGCGCATCTTTTCGATGATCTCGTAGGACTTCACTTCAGGACCAGTAAATGCAGATGGAGATTTTTTGCCAACATACTCTGGACGAGCGATTGATTTTGGGACTTCACGCACTGGCGAAATGTTCCCGGGAACTAAGGTTCCGATTGGTGCCGACACATTCAACAGTCTAAACGAGGACTAGTTTCAAATTATGCATCGAGTTACTTCAATCGATGTCAGAATAAAACTATGAACTGGTGGTATTGCCTAAAGCACCTTGCGGTTGAGCATGGCCCCGGTTGCGCTAATGAAGCTCGGCTAGGTCCGTATGAGAGCCAAGCCTTAGCGCAGGCTGCCGTTACTCGAATGCAGGAGCGAACTCACGAACAAGACGCCCTAGACGAGTGAACCCCGCACCCTAGTAGGGCACGGGGTTCACTATAAAAGCGAGGAAGTTACTTCTTCTTAGCTACTTTCTTAGGAGCAGCTTTCTTAGCTACTTTCTTAGGAGCGGCCTTCTTGACTACTTTCTTTGCTGCAGCTTTCTTTGGAGCAGCCTTCTTAGCAGCCTTCTTAGGAGCAGCCTTCTTGACTACTTTCTTAGGAGCAGCCTTCTTGACTACTTTCTTAGCAGCCTTCTTTGGTGCAGCCTTCTTGACTACTTTCTTAGCAGCCTTCTTTGGTGCAGCCTTCTTAGCAGCAGCCTTCTTAGCTGGTGCCTTCTTTGCAACAGCCTTCTTAGCTGGTGCCTTTTTCGCAGCGGTCTTGCGAGCTGGGGCTTTCTTTGCAGCCACAGTTCCTCCTTGAGGTGTCACTTTCGGCCTGCCCGAAAGTTCTTATGTAATAGCGTGGCAGAATTTACGACACTTGTCTGCAATTTTGCAATGTTTATTCATCGGCGTGTCGAAATTTTTTATTTCTAATTTTTTTGCAACAACAACAAATCAAATTCGAAAATAATTAATTTTTCTGATCGATAATAAATTCACTTGTTGTAGCATCAAACTTTTTCAATGCTGGCAATGAATTCGCACAAGCCAAAACAGCAACAACGCACAAAATTCCGCCAGATACAAATGCTTTTCTTAGTCCAAACATTTGCGCAGAAAAACTTGCACGCATTTGACCTAGTTGTGGTCCGACTGAATATGACAGCAACTCAATACTTGCTAAGCGACCGCGCAAGTGATCGGGAATTGTTGTATTCCACAACAAGTTACGAAAAATTACACTGGTCATGTCGGCGCCACCAGCTATCGCAAGACCCAGCAGTGCAATGGGAAGTGAATTCCCGATGCCCACAATCGCGATACCAATTCCCCAAACGGCAGCAGACCAAATTATGCCCATGCCA
>Ga0304729_1001435_pt1 | contig 15747 bp, 19 predicted proteins | sample C_131016_MF_Meta_FD_190475 | JGI IMG/M metagenome (GOLD analysis project Ga0304729, IMG submission 190475) | Freshwater microbial communities from Lake Croche, Canada to study carbon cycling - C_131016_MF_MetaG (v2) (version 2) | ecosystem: Environmental > Aquatic > Freshwater > Lake | place... | reverse complement strand
CACGACAACTTGGTCTATTCCAGGAAACAACGTAGGTGTTGCACCAACTGTTTGGACTATGCTTGGTTATAATGTTCCTGCTGGAGTTACTTCTGCTACCCTTAGCTATACTATTACTGGTGCTGGTTCTGGTGCTTGTGCAGTTATATCTGGACTTATTTCTGGAAACCCCGTAATACAATCAGGTAATGGTTCTTCTAGTGCATCTACTAGTGCTACTGCTTCAATACCAACTGCAGTTAAGCCGTCAAACTTTTTATTTTATGCAACCTCACACTTTGGTGCTACTAGTGAATCTGGTAACTGGTCAGCTGACTTAGTAAACTTTACTCAATTACAATTCTCAAACAGCAACTCACGACCTGTCGGAATAGATTATAAATATCCTGCTGCTTTAGGAATTTTAGGTAATCAAGCCCAAGTAACTTACAATAACTCTAACAATGGTGGACTTACAGTATTAGAACTTGGTGTAATTCCTCCTAGTGGTAGCAATCTTACAATGCTGGGTGTCGGATAGTTAGAATTTGTGATATAATGCTCTCATAGGCGATTTAAGACAGTCCATTTGGGCTGTTTTTTTATTTAAAAAGGAGAATATATGGCATCAACCTACACATTTGCGGTTAAAACACCAGCATCACCTACAACTGGATCTAAGACGCAATCACATTTTCAGAACCAACCTGTAGACGGAGCAAGAGTTTCCATACAGACTATTGGAAATGGTTTTCAAACCACTGACGCAACTGCTACACCTGTCGTTTCCCCAGTAACAGCTGCAACACAAACTTTAATCGTACCTGAGAGTGCAATAACAGTAACTTTAGTAAGTACTAGCTCTTTCAGCGTAAGTGAAGTTTCTGGTTCTGCAAGTAAGTTTACGGTACCAGCTAACGTACCAATAACACTTGGCGTTGCTAATACAAACGCAATTTACTTAAGTGGTGTTACATCTGTATCATTTTATTTCATAATAATATAGGTATTTAGATGGCAGTAAAGAATCCTACAATCTGGACACCACCGTCAGGCAGAGGTTACGTCAAACCTTCTAGCCTAGCATCCATAACGACAGAATCGGGATTAACTCTGACTACACAGTCAGGAACAACCTTAACAATAGAAGCAGAAGTTTACCAACCAGTATACGCAACGGGATGGACTAAGTCAGGTAAAAACAAAACTACTTGGCAGTCAAATATAGGTAACATAATAATAGGTAACCTTTTGTTTGTAGATAACACGGGAAACTTTATTGTCACCAACTCAGGAAATAATATAGTCACAAACCCAACAGTTAATAAATTAAAGAGCCCAACACTATGGGCAGCAACAGGAGCATAAAATGGCAACTATATCCTCACTTACAGCAGCATCTAGTATCGATCCTACAGCTGACTATGTTCCTATTGTCACCGCTAACATAAACACTACTCAGAAGATTAATCGAAACACTTTACTTGGAATCACTTCTAGTCCTGTGGGAATTAATGATACTCAAACACTTACAGCTAAAACTTTGACATCTCCAACAATAAGTGGTCCTACATTATCTGGAACAGTCACAGGAACCTACACACTGGGTGGTACTCCTACTTTTCCTTCTAGCGTTGTTTTAACTACTGGTATACAGACTTTGACTGGAAAGACGCTAACAAGTCCAACTATCAACTCTCCAACCATTACAAACGCTGCTATATCGGCTGACGCAGTAACTGGCTACACTACAAGCAATTCTGGAACCATTTACGGTATTGCTGTAACAAGTGGACAAATATCTTCCGCTTTAACCCTATCGCAAACTTTGTCTTTAACCAATGGGCTTACTGTCAGTGGTGGAAGTATTACTTTACCCAATTCATCTTTGACTCCATTGATAATGCGAAATCCTTATAATTTTTCTTACACTATAAATTCAACAGCAACAATCGTAGCAACCACACCTTCAACATTAATTTGTACGGGACTTTCATACGATACTGGAAATAATTACTCTACTACTACGGGAAGATTTACTGCACCAATAGCTGGTTTTTATCAGTTTAATGCTCAAGTAGATTTTGGTTCGTCAAGTGGTGGCTGGGCTTCATTGTGGAGCAATGGTGCGGAAGTGTATAGAGGCGTTAGACAAAATGTAAGTTCAAATGTCACTATGGCCTGTTCTATTTCTGTAGTTTTACAATTAAATGCTGGCGATTATATACAATTAGGTTATTACAGTTTTACCGCCACAACAACAGAAAATAATTCTGGCACATTTATACAAGGTTATTTAGTGAGTGCAACATAAGGAGATAAATGAGTAACGTAACAATAAATCAATTAACAAACGCAACAAGCATTGATGGAATAGTCGATTTACTTCCTATATATCAAAACTCTTCAGCTTCTACTCTTTCTATTTCACGAAACACTTTGCTTAACTTGACCTCTGGACCAGTGGGTTTGAGTGATGTACAAACTCTTACAAATAAAACTCTGACTAACCCTACAATAAATAGTGGTACTTTTTCTGGTACTTTCTCTGGTACCTATACACTAGGGGGCACTCCTACTTTCCCATCTAACGTAGTAATTACAACTTCTGTTCAAACCTTAACCAACAAAACTCTTACTAGTCCTACAATCAACACTCCAACTATAACTACACCTTCAGTAAGTGGTGGTAGTTTTTCTTCACCCGCTATATCTAGTGGTACAATAAGTTCTTCTACACTATCTACTTCAACCTTAACCAGTGGAACCACAGTAACTGGTGGTATGAGCGTTACTGGTGGACTCACAGTTGATTCACTTTCTGTATCAGGATCTAACGTCACAAACGGTTGGACTGGTCTTGGAGCCAGCCTAACTTATTCTGCAAACAATGGAAACAAAGAATTTGTCTTAACAACCACAACCAACCTTACATCTTCTCTTAGTACTGGAATGAAAATACAGATGAGTAGAGGTACAACTCCTCCGACTCAATCTGCGAGTTTAGTTTCTTCTAGTTCTCAATACGCAAGTATTACTTCACCTACTGGTATTACATTTACATCTGCATTCACTTGTGAAGCTTGGATATATTTAAACTCATATACGGGTTCAAATGAATACATACTTATTAAAACCGATTCTACTATTCAAAATGGTTGGCTATTTAGAACTGGTAACTACGGTCAATTAGGAATAGGTTATTTAAGTGGTGCTAGCCTAACTATTCAAGAAAGCTATCAATCTATTCCACTAAATCAATGGGTTCACGTTGCTGGTGTAGTTAGTTCGGTATCTAGTAAAACGATTGCTTTGTATATAAACGGAATTTTAGTAAATTCTGCTACCACAACTTCCAATACAACCACACTAACTCAAGCTGGCAACTTGTGTATTGGGGCATCCCCAGCTCCATCACTATACTTCAACGGTTATATCTCAGAAGCTCGTGTGTGGTCTGCAGCACAGTCACAAGCCAACATACAAGCTAATATGGCAATTAACTTAGTGGGAACCGAAACAAACCTTGTGGGATTGTGGAGACTTAACGGAGACTGGACAGACAGAACTACAAACAACAATACGCTTATAGCTTCTGGTGGTGCGTCTTTTGCTACGTCAACAAACCCATACAACGCTATTGAGTATGGAATAATTACATCTTCAAACTACAACTCGGGTACTGGTATTCACACTCTTAAAGTATATATGGGTAACTCCAACACTGTGCCAAATCAAACATTATCTAATTTTTACATTTCTACGGCAAGATTACCTTATGGTTTTAACGGAGATAAAGGAAACTGGACTTTAAGCAGTATTTACACAAACAATATTTCAATTAGCACCCCAAGTAATAATGTTGCTTATTGGTCTACTTTTGCAAGTGCACAAATAAATATTCCTGCAGGTGCCTGGCGAGCTGGATTTGAATGTGCAGTTACCTCAGTTTCTAATGGAACGGGACTTGCAAGACATGTTACGGCTTTATCTACAAGCACATCAAGTTGGACAAATTATAGCCTTACTGCTTTTTGGGGAGCACCAATTGCAAATGCTTTTGCGACACATCAACTTTATAGAGATACAAATATTTTATTAGCTTTAATTACGCCACATTATTTTATTGATACACCACAAGATGCTAATACGGGAACTTTATATTTTGACGCTTCATCATACAGATTTAACGTTTTGTTTGCGGAGTGTGCATATCTTTAAGAAAGGAAAACTATGATTACATTTACACAATTATATACAAGAGCAGCAAACGTGGTGGGTGTGTCGACCTCCACTAACTTGCAGGACTTAATTAATATTAAACAGGATATAAACCAAGGTTTACGTCTATTTAAAAACGGTGCTAGAAGATACTGGACTCGTAAAGAAGTCGCAGCCAATCTAGTAGCAGGACAACAGTACTACACATTCCCAGAGGACATGGTTCGTGTAACTACAGTTCGAGCTAACACAGGAGGATATAACTGGCCATTAACAGAAGTGGATTCAGAAGAGCTTTGGAACAAGTTTAATGTGATTCCATCTAACACTGTAATAGTTCCTCAATTCTATTTTGTCAGAGGTAGAAATGAAATTGGATTCTATCCTATTCCCTCACAGAGCACTACTGCTGGACTTATAGTAAGTTACGAACCTCGATTAATTGACATGTCGGTAGATGACACTACCACCACAACTGTAAACATAACTAATGGTTCTCAGTACGTTACTAGCCCATCTTCAGCATTTAACTCAAACATGGTAGGAATGTACTTTAGCGTGACTGATGGTTCAGATGGTAACTGGTACCCTATCGTAGCAGCAACCGCCTCACAGCTTACTCTTGAAAACTACTATCAAGGACCATCAGAAACAGGTGCGTCTTGCATCATCGGTTTAGTAGCAGATATTCCAGAAGAGTATCAAATGGCTCTTATTTACTACGCAGCATGGCAGTACTACTTAAAGAGGAACGAAGATCAAAACGCTGCTATGTATAACGGAATGTTCCAAAACATGCTACAATCCTACATAGAAACTTACTCAGCTAAGTCAACTGGTGTAGTCCAAAAGCCACTCACAGACAACATATACAACATCTTCTGGCTACCTCCAGGCATCATAACAAGCTAGGAGATATATGGATAAAGCCAAGAACACACCAAAATACAAAATAGTAAATCAGTATTTTAGCGGGGGTAACTCAATTGACCCTAAGTTAGCTGTAGCCAACTCTTTCTTTGCTTCCCAGAATCTTGACTTTAGAACTACTCCTTCACAGATGACTGTGCTTCCACAGAGCCGTCAGGTTACTGGAAACCTTACCGACCTTATAACAGCTATGGACCAAGACCAAACTGGTGTACGTTGGGGTGTAGGTAACAAAGGTTCACTTTACAAACTCAGCACATCTAACGTAGTTACTAAGGTTGCACAGCTATCTGAGAATGGTAGTGCAGGACTTTACTACAATCAGGTAAGCGATACTCTATACATTCCTGGACAAACAGCTATGTCTATTTATGGAAAACTTAGTAACAATCCCGTATTTACAGATAAAAACTTTGACTTCTCAGCTTCACAAGCAGATGGTTGCGTTTTGGTTTATAACCCAGACACCAACTATTTTGATGGTAACGCAGGAGTTAGAAATAATGCACAATCTATAAATCAGGTAGGTATTACTAACTCATCGCAAGTAACTTCCAACTGTACAGCTGCTTATACTCTACCGACGTCAATTTCAGAAATTTACGGTAACTATTGTTTTTTTGCTCCAGACATTGAGCCATTCCACTCTATAGATGTTTACATTTCTAACAAAGGTACGGGTAACTGGACTTTAACTTTACATGATTCTTCAAATAACACTCTTGCAACAGTGACTGTAACTAACGCCAATCTTAAATCAAACGCTTACAACAAGTTTAAATTTTCTGGACCTATTAGAGCTTTAGTCAGTGCATCTCAAACTGGATCGTCCGCAACTTATCACTTCCACCTTACATCTAGCGTAAATTCTGATACAGCTACTGCGGCTGTATATTCAGCAAATGATCTAACAGGATGCGACTTCCTTCTTTACGCTTACAGATTGGTTTCAACCAACAACGGATGGCATCCAACCGCTATGTTTATAGTCAACAACGTTGCTTCGCTCTGTATAGGTAATGGACAATATCTTTCTACATATAACTTTGGAAATGATGCTAACCCTACTAATACTCAATGGGTGAGACATGCTTTGTATTTCAAGCCAGGATTTGAAGTGTGCGGCATGACAACCAATAATCAATATTTAGTCATAGCGGCAGAAAAAAGGTCTACAAATGCCTCCAGAAACGCTCAGGCGGGTGTTCTGTACTTCTGGGATGGAACGACTACTTACCCCAACTTTACAATTGAAATACCCAATGGTTCTCCATATGGTCTATACACGTTTAACAATGTTACATATTTCACAGTTGCAGGATCACTTTACGCATGGAGTGGTGGACAAACAGTTATAAAAGTAAGAAAGATGGCTTACCAGAATACGGATTACTTGAACGCTGTAGACTCTACTATCGTAAATCCAAACATGACCACATCTCGATACAACCTATTGATGCTTGGTTATCCTAGCTCTTCCACCAATGTTAACTTAGGATACGGAATTAAATCATGGGGTACCGTGGAGCTTACATTTCCAAACTCGTTCGGTGATTCATACCAGCAAAGTCATGGATATTACTACAACAACACTGCAGGTATAACAAACTTACAATTGGGATGTGTGTATAACTTTGTGGATTCAATGTATTCTACATGGTCTTACACCCTAGGAGGAACTACCTACTACGGAATTGATGTTGTGGATAACTTCTCGCTTCCTGCTACTAACTTTAGTTGGCAGTCTCTTATATATGATGGCGGAGTTCGTTATAAAGCTAAAAAAGGTCTTAGACTTAAAATTAACTTCTTACCTTTGCCCGCTGGAGTAACTCTTACCGCTCAATATAATCTTGATAGAAGTGGATGGGTAAGTTCAGACCCCGCATCAGGTAATTCATATACTGCAGCGACAGGGGACACTTCAGTCTTGGTTGAGTTTGACAACATGCGTTTCTTTGAATTCCAATATGGATTCTTTGGAACTATTTCAGGAAGCACAGCTCCTGTTATAACTTCTATAGCTTTTGAGGTAGACCCGCTAGTAGATGAAGGTGTTATAAGGAAGGATTACTCCTAATGTTTAATGGAGGCAATGGCAACTTTCAATCTGAAATCTATGAGAATGTCGCAAACATGTCTCTTGCTTTCACTATGTATTCCACCACGTTTGGTAATGGTAACTTTATAATTCAACCACCATCTAAAGGAGAAGTGGGTCAGGGATATCCATCCGTACCTTATCTTTCTCTTGAAGCTTTAGTTTACCAGCAACAATCTTCCAACCCAGCAGTTCCAGCCTATTCCGTGTTATCGGGTAGTACTAGTGGACAAAAAGTTAATGCTTCCATATCAACACAATCTGATTCAAATGGTACGACTAGAATGGTATCAGGAGTGCAACAGAATCCATGAGTAATTCTTCTTTAAACGTCAAAACATTTTTCGGGCAAAAAGTTTCTCGGCAGGGTATTAATGTGCTTAATGCGACAGATAATCAATTAATTTATAAGAATGATTACACTACTACCCTTTACTATAATCAATCAGGCGTACCATCTGTTTTACTTGGAACTAGAACTATCACAGGGGAACAAGGGTTATTTGTATCTAAGACTGGTATAGATGTTACCAAAGCGACAAACAATCAGTTAATCTTTAACAGTAACTCTGACACTTTACAGGTTGTAGATAACGGACAAGTGGCAATTCCAGCAGTAGGAACAAGTTCAACTCAAACAGTTAACTATTCGCACAATCTAGGTTATATTCCCATTGTAACGGCTTTTTATGAGTTTCAGTCTAACTCCTACGTTCAGCTACCATTTACTTCATTTGCAAGTGGCTCTATGTCTCCACAATGGAATACTCAGGTATCTTACGTGGATAAAAACATAGTAACTTTTGCAGTTCAAACAGCTTCTTCTAGTAGTTTTGCGGCCACAAATATCTATTTCGTTCTCCTACAAAGTCCTGCTATCAATATCGATTAGTGTTTATTTTTGTTTATTTATGATGTATAATTCCGTTATAGGCAATTAATTCTAAGCCCATCGGAGGGCTTTTTTTATTTTATGGACTTACGACAAAACGCACAAAACTTATATAATCAAGGACAGCAAGCTCAACAACAGGGTACTGACCTTAATAATAAGGAAGTAGCACAATCAACACAATTACAGGGTCAAGCAACTAGCGACAGGGCTCAAGCTCAACAGTCCTTACAGAACCTACAAAACTTCAACGTGCAATCTGGTGGAGACTTATATTCCAAATACCTAACTGCCGCTCAACAGCAATACGGATTTGATCCTAAAGCACTAGCTGCTGCCAACAAAAACACATACAGAACTCAGATTGCAATGAATGAGTTAAATAAAAACCCAAGTCAGACCAGTAATTATTATGGTGCCACAGCTGGACAAGCAATGGCTGGATATCAAAATCAAGCTCAGAGTTTAGATAATCTTCTACAAAACCAAACAGCTGCGGCTAATCAATATCAGACTCAATTACAAAACGCTATGTCGCAAGCTGGTACTCAAACTACCGCTGAAACCACTACACAAGGTCAACAACTTGATAAACTTGATAAAGCTGCATCTGACGCAGCAAATCTTTATAACGTATCTAGTACTGTTATGGCTAACATTGAACAAATTGTTGCTCAACAAGGTCAATGGACAGCTGCTGCCGTTAATAGCTACAACCAGGCTGCAGAAAATCAAGCTAAATCTGAATACGACTTTCAACAAGCACAACTTGCTTCCGCACAAGCTACCTACGCTAATGCTCAAACTGCCTACACTGCTGCTCAAACCACTGGTCAAAACATTACGAATCAAGCTGCACAGCTACAACTTAATTCTGCACAAAAATCTGCGGGTCAAATTAACTACAACAAGCAAACAGGTTTGGTGCAGTTTAGTGATGGTGCGGGTAACCCGCTATCTCTCGGACAATACGCCAAATCCTACCAGTATTTCCCAAGAGACCTACTACAAAAAGCTTCACAAAGCGGTGATACATTTGCACGAGCTGCGTTGCAATTTACTGGTAATGATGGAAAACCTGACCCAAGCAAAATTAATAACATTTCACAAGTTACTGTTAACGGTAAAACCGTTAATGTTTCTAATTCTCAAATTTACAATACATTATTTGGTACAACCTATGCGTATGACGTTAATAAACCTCAAACAAAACCAGTTCAAACTGGAGTGCCTATAGTTAATCCAAACGCAGGCAAAACCGTATCGAATTTATTTAGTGGAGCTAAGTTATTCTAATGAACCCTCAAGACTCCAACTTAGTAGACGTAACACAAAACTTTACTGGCTTAGGCAATTCTAATCCCATGGGTCTTGCTCAGAGTGCCAACGCTGGACAACCAGCACAACCACAACAGCCTAAAGCTAATTGGTTAGAACGACTTCTTCCTACAGCAGGTAGCATATTAGGTGGTATAGCTGGTACTTTTGTATCTCCTATAGCTGGTTCTGCTGCTGGTGCAGGATTGGGTGGTGCTTTAGGTCAACAACTAGAAAACACACTAACAGGGCAAAAACAAAGCACTATGGCAGCTGGATTAGAAAACGCTGTTGGTGGAGCTTTGGGTGGTATCGGTGGAAAAGTATTATCTGCGGGTGCTGGAGCAGCTTCTAAACTATTAAGTAAAGGTGCGGTAGATTCTATTATGGGTCAAGCTCCTAATTTACTAGACAGAAATACAGCAGAATACCTTGTTAACAATGGAATAACAGATTTAAGTAAAATACAAAATATTGCACCTAAGGTGGTAGGTCAAGCTGGTGGCGAAGGTGCTGCTTTTACTAACGGTGTTAGAAATGCAGTAGACAACAGCACAGATAAAGTTTCAATAGTAGACGCCTTACAAAGAGTTCAAGATTCATTAGATGCAAGCCCTCTTGGAGGGAATGAAAAAGCAGTAGCAAGTGCATTAAAGAAAAGCATGTTTAGAATGACTGGTGATAGTGGTGGAGATGTAAGTTTATTAAGACCAGTAGGATCTAAATCACAATCATTAGATGATGCAATGTTAATCTTTGGTAATAGCGGACAGAGAAATGCTATGACTAGAGGAGCCGTTTATAATGAAGCTACTAAATTCCAGAAGTTAGCTAGTCAAATAGAGGCAAAAGCACCTAAGGACCAGTTTGGTAACATAGCAAGTCCAGAACAATCTTCGATGATTAATGCCTACAGAAATTATGGAAACGCTTTAGAGGAAAAAGCTCTAGGTTTAGGTGAGTCAGATGTTCCGTTAGCTATTTCTAAATCAGATAAGAACTTCCTAAAACAACAAATAGCAGACTTACAAAAACAGTATCCTCAACTTCATGGAACTCTAACAAACAATATTGATTCTGCTCAAAACTGGAAAGAAATTCGTTCTGCTACAAAACCTTTAGTTGACTCCAATAAAGCCTTCAATGCTATTAGTGGTAAACTTAATGCTAAACCAAGTACAACGCCACTAGAGGCTGTAAGTAAAGGCAAGACTGGAGTTCTCAGTTCCGTTTTAAATGCACCTCTTACTAAAAAAATTGAAACAGCGGGCACAAGCAAACTGGCTCAGACACTAGCACCAGGGGCAATACCAACCACAGGATTACAAAAAGGACTTGGAGTAACTACCAAAGATTCAGGTCTACTTAATAAATTATTACCTATATTAACTAGAACAACAGCTGTAGGTGCAGCAAACTTGCCTAACTTAGCAGGATCAGCACCAAGCACACAACCAGCAAATAATAATCAAGGAGCAAATATGAATCAACAACCAATGGGAATGGGCGGTCAAACCCAACAACCAATAACAGAATTATTTAAACAATTACTAGCACAGGAACAGGCAGGAGCAGGTCTTACTTCTAACTCAGGTAACCTTATATCTGCACTAGCCTCTTTAGCTGCACCTGCACAGCAAACTCAATTACTGGGAAATCTACAAGGTGGATTACAACAAGGTTTTGCAAACGCTGGTGGAGCACAAGGAACTCTTGGTGGATCTCTTACAAACCTATCTGGAATCCTTCCTGGAACTGCTGCAAACCAATATCGAAGAAACCAATCTGCTGTTGGCTCACTATTACAAAGTCTTTACGGTATACCTGCTGGTCAAGGAGCTGCTCTTACTCCTCAATTTACTCAGACTCCAACAACTGCTGGAATATCAGCTCAAGCTCTTGGTTACTAGTTGTTCAATGCTTTTTCGACAAGCTCTTTAGGAAGAGAACGTACTTTAAGTTCCTTCTTGTCATCTTCTAAGTCTACTTCAAACTGTAGGTTTACATCTTCTTCGTAGCCGTGCTTGTTAGTACACACGTAGTATAGGAATCCTGAGATTGCCTTGTCTTTAAACACGTTGTACTGTAGGGATAAGTTTAAAATCTTTAGATAATCAAACTCTCTATCTGTTAGTATGTATACTTTGTCTTTGTTAGTCTTTTTAATTGAACCCATATTACTCCTTTATAAATTTTTTAAATCTTCATCTTTAGGCAAGAATCCATACTCTTTAGCTTCGTCTGGATATGCTTGTATAAAGTCCTCGTTCGGTTTGCCCGTTCTATCGTAGGGCTGAATAATCTCTTTGGCAAAGTCTTTTCTCTGTCTTGCGTTTTCATGCTGTTTATACATGGAACTTTGTGAGCTTCGCATCTTACTAAGGTCGGGCTTTCCTGTGTAATACTTACCATGTAAAACATATCCCATTATCTTGGTCCTAGTTGCATCTTTCTTAATCGTTCTTGTTCTTCCCATTCCATTCGTGCAACTGTTTTAGGTTCTACTATTCCAATTTGACCAGTTTGATTAGCCGTTTCAAACTGCTGTCCATAAGAAGCATTTGTAGCTCCCACTTCTGGCTCAGCTGCTTCTAGTTTGTCTGTAAGGTCACTAATCTTATCTCGTATGTCTCTGTAAAAGAATCCCGTAGCAAATGCCATCAACACCAGAATCAAGCTAGTCATTCTTCATCTCTCTGTCTTTAAACGTAAGTCCAACCGTAGTCGTTATAAGAGTTGTCACTACACTAACAGCGTTGATTACAGTCTGCTTTGTTACTTCGGCGGGGTCTATAATACCTGCTTTTAATAAATCAATAGGTTTAACAGTGTAATCACGCAGATCGAAACCAAACCAAGGTTTAGATTCTAGCATCTTAAATAGTGCTTCTTCTGAATTGTTGCCTGAGTTATGAATTAATTGTTTAAAAAGTGCTTCAAAAGCTTCATTGAAATAATCGGTATCCATTCTAGCCAATGTAGTTCCACCACCAGGCACAACTCCATCTCTAATAGCAGCTTGAGTAGCAGAAATAGCGTCATCAACTCGGTCTTTAATCTCGTCTCTTTCAGATTCTGTCGCAGCACCTACTCGGATAATAGCTATCTTACCTGTAAGAGTACTTAGTCTCTTCTTAATTTCTTCCTTATCTACTAGGCTTTCAGCTTCTTTGTATTGCTTTCGTAGGTCGGCAACTCGTGCGTCTATATCTTCATCTGCAGCTTCGCCACCTACAATAGATGTAGAGTTAGAGTTCACAGTAACGGATTCAGCACCACCAAGCATGTCAATAGTGAATGAGCTTGAAGGAGCACCTTCGTCTAGGCATCTACCACCTGTGTAAACAGCAATGTCCTCTAAGAATAAGGAACGCATAGGTCCAAACATGGGTACGTCTACTACTGTAGGGCTTATAACACCTTGTGCTTTGTTCAACGCTAGGGTAGCAAGAGCTTCGTCTACTATGTCACCTATGATTACGAATTCACTTCCTCTACCAGCTAACTGAACTATCTTCTCAAGTATAGGAGTGACGTCTCCAGCTGTTCTTAGGGTTTTCTTGGTAATAAATATGTCTGCTTTCTTAACTACGCTCTCAAGGGCTGTAAAGTTGTTGATTAGATACTCATTAGTAAACCCTTTCTTAAAGTAAAGACCACTGACTTCTTCATCGTAGCAACCTATGCCGTCAAAATGTTCTACTAAGATGTTAGATTCAATTCCGACTCTGTCTATAACATCAGCAATCATCTCTCCTAAAGCTTCGTCACTAGCAGATACCTTAGCCACAAACCTTGTAAGCTCTGGAGTAGCGTCAATCTTTATATCATCAATCTGTTGTAAGACTATCTCGGCAGTGTCACGTAGCATTCTAGCTACAACCATTCGGTTATGTCCTGCTCCGATAAGCTTACGTGCTTCTTTATAAAGGTAATAGCTTAGGATCACTACTGCTGTGGTACCATCTCCCACTATTTGGTTGGACTTCTCACTAGCTTGGACTACAGTTCTAGCAGCCATGTTTTCCACAGGGTCCTCTAGGTATACTTTACGTACATTAGTAACTCCATCTCTGGAAGCGTTAGGTGCTCCGTAGTTCTTTTCCACAAGAGCTATACCAGCACTTGGTCCATAAGCAGCGTTCGCCACCTGAAATAGTTTCTCAATACCATTGTTTAATTTATCGTCTAGCTCGTTTCCGAACCAAATATCTCTACTCAGTTTTCCCATCATAACCTCTTATATCTTCATATTTAATAAACGCATAAGCTGTGTTGTCTACCTTGAACTGAGTACCATCTTTGTACTCATCAAAGTAAACTTTACAATCTAGTAAATAATTATGTTCATCTGAAACCTTCTTAACGATTCCAGTAGTTTTAGTTGCATACTGTTTATCAGGCGTAACAACATACTGATAATTTTCAGTAAGCTCTACTAGCACACAACCGTTTAAAGGGGTTGGTAAATTCATAAGATTATTGTATCACAACCACGATATAATTCAATTCTTGAAACCCTTACCTATATAGGTTATAATCATACGCATAGGCAATAATGCTAGAAGCCCCCTGAGGGCTTTTTTAATTTCAAAAGGACATATATGAAAGTTAAAGGATTAATGAAGGATAAAAAGTATCACGGTGTGGTTCCTCCTACAAAGGAAGATGCCGTACTTGCTAAAAGTCATTTAGACCGCACACTTAAATTAGAAAAGACCAAAATTAAAGAACACGAAAATCAAAAGTCTAAAGCTAAAAGCATGAACAATGAAAAATCTATGAAATACAATGAGTCGCACATCAAAAACCATAAGAAAGACGTTGAAGAACGAGTTCAATCTAAGAAAACTATAAACGAAGTTTGGGATAAATTAAAAAGTATGAGGAATAAATAATGGCAACTGTAAAAGAGTTAATGAAATCTGATGCGTTTAAAAAACATGGAAGAGGACCAGATAAAAGAAAGCGTAAACCAAAAGGTAGTGGAAACAATGCACAATCTTCAGGTAGAAACGTTTATAACGAAAAGTTAATTAAGGATGTAAACACTAGTGCTATCTTCCCAAAGTCAGGACCCTATTAATGAGTAACGTTAAAGATTTAATGAAAATGAAATGCAAATGCAATTGCGACAAGTGCAAGAAGGCTAAAATGATGGGCAAAAATTGTAACTGCGATTGTAAAAAGTGTGGAGGCAAGTAATGAGTCTTGTTAAAGACCTTATTAAAAAGAGAAAAAAGCAAAAGGGCGGCTCTGTTTCTAATGGTATGGGCGGTTACAACGGAGGCATCTCAGCATGAGTACTGTAAAAAGTTTAATGGGACGGTCGCACAAAAGCTGGACATCTGGCAAACCTATGTATGGTAAGTCTAAAGTTGGTAAGGTGATGAAAGAATTTGGAAAAGGCAAGCTACATTCTGGATCTAAGAAAGGACCAGTTGTAAGTAGCCAAAAACAAGCAATAGCAATAGCATTAAATTCTGCACAAAAGGGAAAGAAATGACTACTAGGGAAAGAGATTGGTTGATTAAAATGGAAGATAAAATCGATGGTATTTTAGAAAAGCTAGATAATCTTGACGAAAAATTTGTTACCCGTAGGGAGTATAACGCTATTAAAATGGTTATAAGTTCAATTATTGCTGTTGGAACAATGGTTGCTACGTTTTTATTAGTAAAAAAATAAAGGAGATATTATGTCTTATATGAATGCACTTGACGTTAGTAGATGGCAGGGTGATATTAACTGGGCTGCTGTTAAAGGAGCTGGTTACCAAATCGCTGTTATAAAAATAAGCGGAGGGGACGATGGTCTTTACTACGATTCAAAAGCAAATCAAAATTATAGCAATGCTAAGGCTAATGGTTTATCGGTTGGTGGTTATCATTTTGCTGGTGGGACTGACCCTGTAGCAGAAGCTGAATACTTTGTTAAGGGAATGAGTCCATTCGAAGAAAACGATGTGTTTGTTCTTGACTGGGAGGTACAAAACCCTGACCCAGTAGGATGGTGTACTCGATTTGTTAACCACGTACACGATTTAGCTAACGTATGGCCACTAATTTACATGAATGGCTCAACACTTAACTCACATGACTGGTCACCAGTTACAAACAACTGTGGAGTATGGGTAGCTTGGTATGGACAAGACCCTAACGCTGACCTACCTGTTAAGTATCCATACATCATGCACCAATACACATCTGGTGGTAGCGTTCCAGGAATATCTGGAAACGTAGACTTAGATGCTTGGTATTACGACATTCCTACTTGGGATAAGTACGGATGGCACGCACCTCAGACT
>Ga0304729_1001434_pt1 | contig 15773 bp, 23 predicted proteins | sample C_131016_MF_Meta_FD_190475 | JGI IMG/M metagenome (GOLD analysis project Ga0304729, IMG submission 190475) | Freshwater microbial communities from Lake Croche, Canada to study carbon cycling - C_131016_MF_MetaG (v2) (version 2) | ecosystem: Environmental > Aquatic > Freshwater > Lake | place... | reverse complement strand
GTTCGGACCTTGTGGGACTCGGACACGCTTCCATTCTCCTTCATGATATAGGATCCCGTCATTGGGTTGATGGTGTAATTCACGAACCGCACATTATGGTACACGGCATTCTTGTGCTTGTACATGCAGACAGAGGTTGGGTGGTAATCCTCTCCGAATGCATCACGCGCCAGAGGGTGGGTCTTGCTCGGGAATCCAAGCGGCTCAATGTAGAATCCCAGATTGTCGTACACATTGCCGAGGTGATGAACCGGGGTGGGACGTGTCATATAATCCATTGAAATCAGCAGACCCTTCTTTGGCAGTCCCAGGTAATACATGAGAATCGTGGCCTCATAGTCAAACAGGAACTTGTAGACATCCACTTCGACAAAGAGCGAGTCCGTCGAGAGAGGAATGCGCGCGCCCTCGAGAACGTAGTGATAGGCCTTGTAGTGCTGACCCACCTCGCGAAAGTACCGGGCCAGCTTGTAATAGGGTTCGGCGCGCGACGGACGATACTTGATTGCCAGGAGCATCCACATCTCAAATTCCGGAATCATTCCCAGCTCCTTGTACGACTCACCCGTCATGTAGTGACTGTACCATACCTCTTCAGGCCATCCACCTGCAGCAATACGCTTGGCGTACATGTCCACAGCATCCTCGTAGCGCCCGAGTGAATGGTACGTCTGGGCAAGGTAAAAGAGGTACCGAACATTGTCAGGCTCATCAATCAACCCTTGCTCCAGCAGCCGGGCGTCGCGCTGGAACTTGTCGGACTTGCAACCACCATCGTTGCGGTCGTCGATATAGCAGACGGACTTGGGAAGCGGAACACCCTGATTGTCCCAGTACTCGTGCGTAACGCCCAGGCACTGCCAGTTATGATCCATGCGCACTAGACGAATGTTCGGGTACTCGAGGTTACCATTGCACTGGATCACCGTGTACCCCACCTCGGTGAGGGTTTGCGTCAAGAGAGTTCCAGGAACAAAGACCATATCGGCATCGAGGCAGAGTCCATATGTATCCTTGAGGTCAAATCCTGCAGTGCGGAGATACGACTGTCCGGCACGGAACGTCTCGGTGCGGTTAAATCCGAAATGTTTCCAAGGAACAACCGTCACGCATCCCTTATGGGTCTTGAGGAACTCCTTGGCAATTTCAACTGTAGTGTCGGTAGACCCTGTGTCGCAAATGCAAAAGGCATCGACATAGGCCTCAACAGCCTCAAGACACCGTTTCAGGATTGCAGACTCATTCTTAACCATGAGAAGAAGCGCGACCTTCATCGCGTCGGTTTATGTTCAACTCTCCTGGATTCCTGTAAATAAAGGAATGACCACTGATTTTGTCAAGCAGTCCCTCCGCGAGAATCTTGGACGTGTTCTGATCCCGCACATTGCTGACGGAATGTGGAGTATCTACGATTCGGCCAAGACCGCGTGCGAGCGGAACGGACAGCCAGATCAAATCCTCAAGACGTTTCAGAATCTCCTCACCAAGGTTCCGACCTGGAAGGATGAGACTCTCGCCAAGGAGGCGGAGCGCATCTCCAAGGCGTCCAAGTGCGATTATATCGACGACCTCCTGCTCGGTGTGTTTGTGAGCTACATCCGGGCCTTTGCCAGTCTCCAGCAGGTGGAAAAGACGCATGTGGATATCCAGTTCACTCGTCCGTCCGTCGAGGTGTTTATCCACGCCCTGTACAAGTCTGCCGCACGTCAGTCGTGGAGCAATGCGTACCTGTTCAAGACAGTTGGTGTTGCGTCGGAGCAGCAGGCCCGCAATCGCCGGGACATTGAGACGCTCGTCAGTTCGTGCATGAATGACGTGATTGATTCGTTCATTCCGTGGAAGGAGATTAGCAAGGCCTACTTCCAGGCCAAGCAGGAGGCCAAGCAGGAGGTTCTGGAAGCCCCCCAGCCCCAGCCGGAGCCCAAGCCGGAGTCCGCGAGCGCCGCGCCGCAGGTTAAGTTTGAGCAGGAAGAGGAGGAGGATGAGGTCCCGTCCCTTACGGTCGGAGAGGAGGTCAAGGTTGACCTGGGTATTGTCGATGAGGAGGAGGAATCGTTCGATCTGAAGCCGTCTGGATCTGTGTCTCTGAACATGTAGTGCGTCCGAATGCGTCGAGTAAAAAAACCGAATCGGAACAAATGACACCCGGTGAACTTCAGATGTATGGAGGCATCGTTCTGTTAGTGATTGCGTCCGCCATGGTGCTCTACACAATGGATCGTCGTTCCAAGAGTGCGCCGTTCCTGTGGTCGGATGCGGCAAAGATCGGCGCCGGTGCCGGGACACTTGCAGGTGGAATTCTGTATTCTGTGACAAGCCCTGAAACGGCTGCGGTTGTCACGGAGCATATGCAGGATATGTTCGTTGGAAAGCCCGAATTCTGAAAAAATATCTGTTTGGATACACAAACCAATAATGCAGTGGGAGAAGCTTCTTTTCAGCGCCGTTGTGTTCTATGCGCTCATCCCGGGTGTCCTCGTCCGCCTCCCGCCGGGTGGCTCGACCCTGACGGTCAACCTCACGCACGCCCTGGTCTTTGCCCTGGTTCTGTGCTATGGCCGCAAGCTGGTGTTCCCCGGAAAGTAAATTCTTACTGTAAAACAAACAAATGTACTGGTATTTTCTCACAACGGCTCTGCTGTTCTACGTTCTCACGCCCGGTGTTCTTGTGAGCCTGCCGCCTGGAGGCTCGAAGATGACCGTTACGGCGACGCACGCGGTGGTGTTTGCGATTGCGCACATGCTGGTGCACAAGTACGTGTTTAAGCATTAACAATGGCAACTCGGTTTAGCTCCAGTGGTGGCAGGACTCCACCGGCAATTCGCATTAGGATTATTCGAACATTCACCGAAACTCTTACCGCTACACGCACTCGGGTCGCAGAGACCCTCAAACCTCGACGACGACCACCAGATCAGCAACGCAAGTGTGAGCACCAGCATGAGGATTCGTGCTGATGTGTGCATTTATATACGTCTCTCGAAAAACGTTCAATACTATAATGACTTGTATCGTGTCTGCATATTACAAGATCCCGAGCAAGTCTTCGCACGAAGCATATTTCCCACATTTACTCCGCTGGTTTCGGAGTGTTGGAACAGCTCCGAACGTTCATTTCTTCACAACAGACGACGTGAAACGCGAGATTGTATCTCAAGTGAATACCGGCAATGTACTCTTTCATATCCTTCCATTCGAATCCTTGACTGCATCAAGTCTCGGAAGAGAGTTTTGGGAACGACAATACTCGCGTGACCCGGAAAGGTATCACTCGCCTGAACTCGGGATGATATGGTTTGAAAAACAATGGTTCGTGAATCGAGTAACTCAAATCGACCCATCCTCTGTATTCGCATGGTGTGATGCTGGATGTGTCCGGGACGATAAAACCGAAGAGGTTGCAACCTTGTTTGGGCGCCGCGGTGTCTCAATAAATGACGGAAAGATGCATCTTCAACAAGTGTCTCCACGGCTTGACAAACCGTTCTATACGTATCCAGACAGAACGCTTGCGTGTGCGATTATGATCGGGAACCGGGAAGCATGGTCAGGGTTCAATACTCATTACATGAAGTCCCTGCGCGAGTATGATGATGCTGCGGTATCAGCCATTTCGGACCAATATGTACTTGTACGTTGTGTAAAGACACATCCGGACCACTATGTCTTGCATACGCCGTCTGTCTCGATCTCCGAGTGGTTTTCATTTCTAGAGGTGTTCTAGTACCACTTACCAATTCGCTTCAACAGATCGATCTTGGCCGCCTTTCCATTAACGTGATTGGCGTGAAACACAATGATGCCCGCCGGGTCCACGAGAGAATGCGTAATGCAATACCCACATGTGAACTCTTCCATTGGAAACTCGGTAAGCTTGACGTTCGGAAACTTGCGAATATCTGTAACCTTTGCGTCACGAAAGATCTCGCGCTGACATTCCTGCTCGTTCATCTCCAGACGCCCTTGGTAGAGGCGAAGTGTGTTCAAGAACTGAATCGTCGAACCTGTTTTACGTAGGACAAAATTCCCTGTACAGGTCCATTCGTGGAATGGTTGGTTCGGTGGCGGGGCATCGCGTTGATAGACAATATCGTAGTCGGCGTACTTTGAATAATACTCCTCCGTCGGCTCCTTGCAGAAGACAACATCGCCGTCTACAAAGTGAACATATCCATACTTGATAACAGCATCAAGTATGAGTTCCGTCTTAACTCGCATCATCTCTAAGAAGGGCGTTGATGACCCGTATCCAACTAGATCCTTTGAAACGTTGCGTTCATGAAGAACGATTTCAATGCGGTCCGACGAATAGGACTTCACGGCGTCAAAAAGCTCACGGTCCATGCAATACATGATAAACCGGTGGTTCTTCAGAACGTCTTGAACATTCTTGAGGATATTGACTACAAAATCAAGATATCCGAAGTTCGCGAATGAAATAACAACGGGTAACATTTGGTTTAGATGAACAATCATTATACATGTAAATCATGGGATACGAGAAGGCAACCCTTGAGAAGCTTGTAGCCGTCTTGTTCCGCACAAAGGCCCTAAAAGGACTTCGCATGTTTGAACTTGGAAACCAGGAGATCTATGGTACGGAGAATATGGAGAAGGCGGCTCTGTTCTTCTCTACATTCGGGTACAAACCTAGTTCGCCCATCGTTAAGTATTTCTTCGAGTTTCTCGGAGTGAACCACACCTCCGTTGACTACAACGGTCGTGATGGAGCACATAGGCTTGACGTCCGAACGGACATTAGTGGTCTTTTCCCGGAAAAGTTTGACATCCTTACGAACCTCGGCTTCACGGAGCACGTAGGCGAGAACAGCGATTGGTCAACTCTGATGGCAAGTCAGTATGCTGTCTTCAAGAACCTTCACGACTTGGGCAATGACAGTGCGATCTATTACCACTGCGTCCCACTCACTCATAACTGGTACAAGCATGGAGTGTGCGATTACAGTCTGGAGTTTTTCAGTGAGCTTGCGGACGTGTGTGGATATACCATCATGAGTGGACCGTTTGTCGAAGACTACCATGTGGAGAAGCAGGCGTCTGTGTTTTTCCAAAAGACGCCTACGTCATCGTTTCCATCGTTCGAGAGGTTCTGTCAAATTCCAGGCTTACGCTCAACGGAGAAGGATTAAGTATGTGGACACCGCTTTGTGAGCTTATGGAACGATATGGTAGTGATAAAGGCCCGAAAACGACAGGTACCTCGTGGCATTCGTACACACCCGTATATCATTCGCTATTTCAGCCGTTTTCTACGGAAAAAATGAATGTGTTCGAGCTTGGACTCGGGACAAATAATGTCGCACTACCTTCGAACATGGGTGCGAACGGAAAGCCCGGAGCCTCTCTTCGTGGATGGCGCGATTACTTTCCGAACGCAACTGTGTTTGGTGCCGACATTGATCGCAATATCCTCTTCAGCGAGGATAGGATACTTACGATGTATTGTGATCAGACCAACCCGCATGTGATCCAGACAATGTGGGAGGAGCTTCCTAACATGAGGATTATTGTCGAAGATGGACTGCATACATTCGAGGCAAATGTTACCTTCTTTGAGAATAGCATTCACAAGCTATTACCGGGCGGTTTTTACATAATTGAGGACATCGCGAATACTAGCATCCATAGGTATAGAGATATAATTGAGATTTGGCGTAGTAAGTATCCGAGTTTGACGTTTGAACTGGTCTGCATTCCTCATTCGGTCAATATATATGATAACAACTTACTGATTGTAAGGTCATAGATCAAAAATAAACGTGGTAATTCGGGTTCGTACTGTTTGGATCGCACGTCGGTGGAACCTCTGGCTCAACGGTAACATCCTTTCCAATGTCAAAGATCTTACACCAATTCCAAAGAATGAACCCGTGTGAACACTTGGGGAACAAGACGCGGAGATACTCTTGCTGATTGGGTGGCTCAATCTCGCCGAAACAGTAGCTGCTCAATAAAAAGTTATCCGTTCCCTCGATATCCTTACCAAACGTACTCGCGCTGTGGTACGAAACGGGAAACGGGACAATCTGATTCCTCATGTACTCTGCCTGCAGAGCAGACGGCTCATCGAGATCAATCATCGCGTATGACTTTACCGTCACTCCAAACATTGGAGCATAATGGGCGATTGCAAGCGCAAGACCACCGTACCCACACCCAAGCTCTACAATAGACGGGGTTAGGTTTCCAATCCGTCGACAGTGTGCTAATGCAAGCATCGCGTGGCAAATGTAGCGCAATGAACTTGGTGAGACTGCAAGTCCCTCATAACTCACTAACCTCGGCGATCCAATCCGGTCGTTGCGAACACAAAAACTGTAGATAGCGGCATTTGAGAGGTTAAACATAGTCTTGAGAAGAGTAAAGTACTGCTGGCCCACGGTGGGCGACACATGCTCGAGCATATACGTAAATGACGGCCTACGCTTGAAATTGGTCAACTCACGGGTCTGTACGATCGTGCGCACATAAGCGCAATACCTAGCATACACTGGATCCATATATGAGCTCGCGCTTCAATACGTAAACTACTGGTCGATGGAGAAAAAAGGGACACCGATAGGGATTGCTGACACGTAATACTGACGGAATCGGGAGAGTTCCTTCTTGGGAACGGCATTCGTGCAGAACCGTGCAATCGCCTTGTACAGGTCAAATCCGTGGTACCGATCGTGGTTGTCATGTGTTTCGCGGTAGAGAACCGACGATCCGTCAGGGCACGTCATCCACGCCTTCATCATGTCAAAGAGGGGATGGTCGTACGCATGATCGGGGCCTTCCGGAAACATGTCCCAAAACACCGAGGTTGCGAAACGCGCAAGATCAAAGGATGCATTCGGGGGGATCCTCGGCTTATCATGAACGAGGTACGGTTCGTGATTGTACTGGCCACACGCCTCTTCATCCGTCTGGAACTGACTACTTGCAAAGGTCCGCGCCTCCTTCATTCCCGGAAGACGGATTGAGACGATTGCACGGTCAAAGTCGATGATCTTGATTTGCTTTCCAAATGTCGGAACGCGGTAGCAGAGTCCCGCATGCTTTGCAAACACAAACTCATCCGTAGTGTCCACGTACATGACATTATTGCCGTGGAGATCGTTGTGGGTGAAGCCGATCGTACGTTGAGCGTAGGCAAGGGCCAGGACAATCTGGGCCATCCACGCCGTGTGATGCTCCGGGTTAGAATCCGATTCAATCAAATCGTAGAAACTTCCAGCGCAAGTTTCCATGACTGTCGTGACAACCGGAACGTCCTTGAACGTCACCCAGGCAAACGGTTCGTCTTCACCTTCTTCATCGTCCACCTCTTCGTCTTCATCCTCGCACTTGCAGGATTCAATGTCAAACACGTCGCTTTCATCATCGGAAATATCCTCTTCGGACTCTTCCTTTTCAAGCAGGTACTCTTCAACTGCGACGACATTGGCCGGCTCTCCGGTGATTTCATCTGCAGCTGCATCTTCAAAGTCAAGATCCACATTGTCTCCCAAGACAATCGACGCACGCTGTCCTCGTGTGTGCGTAAAGGACGATTCAGTCGGGGCACGAACCTTGAGATCGAATGTCTTTCCCACATTGTCCAGGAACCACTTTCGTTCGGCAATCTCCTCGTAATCGTCGGAAATGTCAAGGACGAAGGTCTTTGCGAGACTGACAAGAACGCCATACACTTTGGGAAACAAGGGACACGATGCAAGGACTGAAGCGGTCAGTGCTCCCACATAGGCAGCCGTGTGCTGGTTCTGCAGGCGATCGGAGATATCCTTTGCAACTTCGGACGACTTGGGGAGTCCCGGGTGTCCATACTCGCCCTTCATCGTCTTGAAGGGGCTCAAGATCATAGTTGTCTTGCGATGCACGTTAACCTCTTTTCCATCACGTGTCCAAATCGTATCCGGATTGACGATATATTCGATTCCGTCAGGGTGCTTGATCCCAAACTCCTCCATAATGGCCCCGAGCTGTTCCGTCTTGAAGAGATGTTCAAGAGACGGGAAAAAGGGCTGCGGCTTTTGCAGTCCCCATACCTCTGTTTCCAGCTTCGGGAGTCGACCAAGCTTCAAGTCGATGGGGAGTGTTCGTAGATCCTTGCCCATTGTGTATCCCGAGGGGTTTGAGAAGTCTGCGGTCTGACGAGACGTTCAGAAGTCTGCAGAAGGTACAATGTGGATTTTTGGAATTTGGGCGGATTCGGTACCTATTAGTGTCAACCGACAAAAGGCAATCGATCAACTGCACACAATTCCAGGTGTCGAGTTCAAGCTCGTGACAGAAGCCAACCTTTCCGAGTACATTCTTCCCGATCATCCGCTTCACGAAGGCTACATCTACTTGACAGGAATTCATCGATCGGATTATTTGCGGTGGTACCTCATGCATCATTACGGTGGTGGGTATGCAGACATCAAAGATCCAACAGGTTCGTGGGTCGAAGCCTTTAAGGAGATGGACAATCCTGACGTTTGGGTCAATGGGTATCCCATTCCAGTTATTGCACACATTGGGTGTCCAGAGAGTCGAGTGTATGGTTCCAGAATTCTCGGAAATGGATCCTTCATTTGCCGTCCCAGGACTCCGTACACGACAGAATGGGGGATCGAACTCCACAAACGGATGGACAGTCTCCTTCCCTCGTTGCGCACAAGTCATCGGTACATTGTGCGCGACTGTCTCGAGTATGGTGGTAGGTACCCAGTTCCATGGTCGCATTTATTGGGAGACATCACACACGCACTGCAGCCCAAGTACTTTGATCATTTCCGATACACAGTACCCCCATGCAGTTTTTCCACTGATATTTATTGGTAATGAATAGATAATGAACTTCCAACTTCGTCAATTCAATATCAACATGATCAAGGAACGCTGCGACATTGATTCGCGCAAGAGTCCCATGATTGTGATTATCGGCAAGAAGGATACTGGCAAGTCCTTCTTGGTGCGCGATATCCTCTTTGAAACCCAGTCGTGCTTCCCGGTGGGCACGGTGATTTCCGGTACAGAGGTGGCCAACGAGTTCTTCCAGCATATGGTACCGTCCAAATTCATCCACGACAAGTACTCGCCCGAGATCATTATGCGCGTCATTAAGCGGCAAATGAACGTGAAACAGAACCGGAATCGCGACAAGACATCACGAGGTGGAAATTCTAGCATGGATCCCCGGGCGTTCCTGATTCTCGACGACTGTTTGTACGATTCATCATGGATCAAGGAAGAATCGACCCGGTACGTCTTCATGAACGGCCGTCACATTGACATGATGACCATGATCACGATGCAGTATCCCCTGGGTATCACGCCGAATCTCCGCACTAACGTGGATTTCGTCTTTATTCTGCGCGAGAATATCCTAGGTAATCGTCGTAGGATTTACGAGAATTACGCGGGTATGTTTCCGACCTTTGATATGTTCTGTACCTTCATGGACCAGTGCACGGAGAATTTCGAGTGCCTGGTCATTTGCAATAACGTCAATTCCAATAAGCTCGAAGATCAGGTGTTTTGGTACAAGGCGTCCGACCACCCTCCCTTCCGGTTATGTGACCAATCCTTGTGGGCAAACAATCAACCGTTCCATTCGGCTATATTAGCTGCGGACGAGTACTCCGCCGGTTCCGTAAAGAAGCGCGGTTCCGAGCCGTCCGTCTGGGTCCGGAAAGAAGGTGCTTCCGACCGGTCCTAGCACGCTTGCCACCCTTGGGAGCAGCCGCAGCCTTTGCCGCTTCTGCCGCCTGAATGGAAGCCGTTTCTGCTGCAATAGTTTCCGGTCGTAACCCAGGATAACTCGTAAGCGGTAGTTGTTCTGTCGGAGCAATATCATCTATGTCAACTACGTGTGGACTGCTCGTATCGAGATTCGCAATCATATTCTCCATGAGCTCCTTGTCAGCATCAAAGTTGTACGGCTTTTCAGGCATTTCGGGAAGTGCCGTACCCAGATCAGATACCTTAAATCCAGCAGGAATCGTCATGAATGAAAGCAGTTGGTCTCTGGGTTTGGGACCACTTGACGAACGTACAGCAGATGGTGGAGGACTCGCACCTGCGGGACTTGAAGCACTTCTTGGTGGAGTTGCCATTACCTATATTATATAAATGATTGTGACGGAACAGCAAAGTAGATATTTTGTTCAGGTAGAGACACTCGTCTATGATACTGGCCGTGAAACACAGGAAGTTCGATACCAGATACAACAATCCGCAATTCCCCTAATACCTTGAAATAGTCTTGTACGGCTATCATTGTGTTAGGGTTATTACCTGGGACGTAGTACCCGGTGTTATACATTTCAATTGCTCGACTGCGACTTTTTGCCTCCCATGCATACGGGATCTCATAGTTTTTGACTCTTGCAGGATCGACCTGTCCAGCTTTCATACAATATTTAAGAATCGGGTGTATCTGGATCATCCACTCTCCCTCGTACGAATAGACAATTTGTCCATCGAATGGGTTCTTGAGTGTAACGTTCAGGTCACCATGTGACGGCGGACCAAATCCACATTTGAAAGCTACGTAACATGAAATCGGATGTGTATGAAGTCCATAATCAAGATCAGCTGGTTGAGTTCTAGGAGTACCTGCCTTGACTAATGGCGCTGCACATATATCACCTGGAAACTTATACAATCCAAGAAATTCTGTGGGTTCAGTACTGGCAGGCATAGGTGACGTTTGGTCCAACGACAAATAAGGACTCGTAGACCGGACAATCATGACACCACCCACCTCGTGTTTTCTATCGAGAACAACTTGTGTCCCTGTTACCCGTTGTCCTTCAATACCGTTAATGAAATGAGAATTTCGTATCTCGACTTTTTTAGTGTTCATGTATCCGGTCTTTTTGAACCCTTCGAGCATTTTCGAAGAATACCCCGAAATGAAACGAAGGGATCCGGGTTTAAGTCCCAAGGGAGTTGTATCTTCTTGTCCAGTGATGGCAATCGGATTACCGTATACCAAGATAGCCGATCCACTATCTGTTTGTTCTTTGGTCATTGTAAAGACGCAGTTCGGAAACACAAACGCACCATCCGTGTATTCTTGCAAGCGTCTCGTTCCTTCCAAACTCGATGCCCTACCGAAATAGTCGATTCCTACCCATGTAAATGTGTTCGGGTTTGGGTCCTCTCCACCAACTAGATAAGAATTGTCATCACTCACCCTCACATATTTGTATAACTTTGAAAAGAGATACGTATTCAGTATTTCCCCTCCCGATCGTTGATTCAGGGTGTAGATTTCCTTAAGAAAAGGTCTTGTACTGGCATGGTTGGTTCGAGTGAATCCATAATATTCGTGTACTGGGATTTTGTTTTTACCTTTGAATCCTGTAACCATGTGTCTGACAAAAATAGGAACCCGGTCGTTTTCGGGTTGTTTCACAATGAAACATATAATACGATGACGAAGAACACCGTGTGTATATGTGCCGATCGGCGTCTCTGCATACTCGTCAGTGGCCGCAACTGCTCCTGGGGCAAGTGACACATTGTAAAACGCAACAAAGATGCTCTGCATATACCCATCCGGTGTCCTACAATTTACAGCAAAGTGTACATTTGGCTCATCGGCAGGTGATATAATATGAACAAGATCTGACATGATTACTTTATCATAGAGAAACAAATGGGCTTCCAAGATATCTTGATCCTGTCGGCGGTGGAGGTGTTTGGCGACTTCAACTTTAGATGGTATGCGCAAACCAATAAGCCCGTCTATCTTGGCGGAGGCATACTGGGTTACATTGGGGTCATCTATTTCTTGATCAAGAGCCTGCGGTCGGACAATGTCTTGTATGTGAACGGCATGTGGGACGGAACGTCTGGCTTGATTGAGAGTTTGGCTGCGTACTGTATTCTAGGAGACCGACTTGAGCATCCAACCAACTACGTCGGGCTTATACTGATTGTGCTTGGTATCTGTTTATTGAAACACTAGTCGCGGATCGCACCCTCTGTCGGGTGAACCGCCTTGGAGGCATCCTCGAGGGCCTTGGCTGCCTCATTCTCCTTGCGGCGACGGGCATTCTCCTCCTTCTGCTTCTTGATAGACGACTCCCGCTCCTCGGCAAAGAACATCTCCTTGTTCACCTCATTCTCCTTGTACTTGCGCATCAGCTCGTTCAGCTCCTGCTCGGCATACTCCACCTCCGGCATGAGGTGCTCCGAGGGATCCCACGGCAGCCACGCGCCGACCTTGCCAATGTAGAGATTGTCCTTGGGGTAGCGGCGCTGGAGAACCTTGGCAAAGAGCTGGGTCTCCTCCACCGAGGAAAAGCACCGGCGCACCTTGACTCCACGGATATTCGTCCGGAAATCCACCTTGTTATCGTACATCTCCTGCAGATCCTTCTCATTCTTGAGCAGGAAGATCTGGTACTGCTCGTGAACATCCGTCTCCTTCACCTCGGCGTTGCGGACCTTCACGAAATCATTCGCATCCGCCATGAGATCATCCACCTTGATCGAGTACTTCTTGGAAATGAAAGCCATGAGGTGCTCGAGGCCCTTGACCTTCCACTCGTAATCCATCCACTCGATAAAGCGCTCAAACATGAACTCCTGCTTCTGCTTGATGATCTTCTCCGGGCTCAAGAAGGACACGATACAGTACTTCTGTGTGGGGATCTCCGGGTCCTCGTCAAGGTAATCCACGCGCTCTCCATCCTCTTCCTTGGGCAGTGTCTCGCGGGTCGGCATGACTGCTTTTCAATCCACATCTTAAAATCCTTTCACTTATCAAACGATGTATTCGCTCCTGACATCGGCTGTCCTCATGTTTGTCCTCACACCCGGCGTGTTGATCCCGGGATTCGCCGGTGTCGTGTGGAGTGCGCTGCTGCACGCGGTTGTCTTCTACATTGTCGTCACCTACTTGTCCGCCTATATCCCCTGGTGGGCTCTGTGGGCCGTTGCAGGATATTGTGTGTACCGTGGCTTCACTGCATCTTAAATTTTCTTCGTGACATCTGAATAAAATGGAGTCCAAGCCGAAGCCTACCCCGTCTGGTTTTGACATGAGCGACCTGCTGATGCGCCTGGTGAAGTATGCGCTGGAGGGTCTTGCGGTTGCGATTGCCGCGTACGTGCTCCCTGGGAAGACGATGAAGGCGTCGGAGATTGGCATGATCGCCCTCGTCGCGACGGCCACCTTCGCCCTCCTCGACATCTACGCCCCGAGCGTGGGTGCCTCGGCCCGCACGGGCGCTGGCTTCGGTATCGGCGCCGGCCTGGTCGGCTTCCCGGGTGCCGGCCTGAAGGTCTAAACCATCTTTTTGGCTAACGCAAGAGCCACCGTTGTCGTCACCACTGCAGAATAGGCATTCTGCGTCTGGGAGGCAACGGACAGTAAGCTGGAACACATGGGACTTGCCGCGACGAACAAGCCCATCGGGATATCCCACAGCGTCGGCGGGATGCATGCAAGGTCGTACGCCTTGATCGCCGCATAATGGACCGCATAATTCAAAGCCATCGCCACACCTGCCTTGATCATCACATCCATTTACCGCCTTGTCCTCTTAAGAGTACAATGTTTCTTGTGCGGTACCAGGGAGAATGGAAACTCATTCGTCCGCGTTCCTTTGAACCCGAACGTATGACAACGGATATTGCCTGGATCCAGCTGAAGGAGGAGGTGTCCCCAGAGGAGGCGTACCGACTCTGGTTTGAACGACAGCGTAAAATTTCCGGTCTCTTTCAACAATGTGGTGGGAACTCGCAGCCGTCCTCGGACTCGCACTGATCGTGTACCTGCTCTTTTGGAAGAAGCAACCGAAGCGCCCGACCAAGGAGGGAACTGCCAAGCTGTACTTTTTCCACACGGACTGGTGTGGATTCTGCAAAAAGGCCAAGCCCGAATGGGAGTCGCTCAAGGCCGAGCTCGAGGCGCCGTTCGGAACCACCAAGGTCGAAGCTGTGAGTGTCGACTGCGAACAGGATGCCAAGACGTGCAGCTTGTACTCGGTGCAAGCGTACCCTACAGTCAAGCTCGAGACTTCAACGTCCCTCTTCGATTACTCCGGACCCATCACCAAGGACGGGCTCCTCGGGTTCCTTCGTCGGACGCTCGGCGAAGAAAAGGCTAGCAACTGAAACACCCTGATCAAACATCTTCTTTTTGTTTTCAGGTGTCAGGGTTTGTAACGTTCCGAACTCATCATTGCGGAATGTCATTACATTCAAAGGCAGTCGTATGGCGCTTGCCGACTCATACATGATCATAAAATACGTCATGACATCAATTGACTTGAGACGTTCCGCTGTCAAGTAATAATTGCCACGTGTAATATGGAGAACGAGACAGTCGGACGGCACTACGGAATGGATATTGTGTGCATACAGCCCGCCATCAATAAAGACCTGGTCATACATCACCTGTGGGTGAAAGACGTACGGCAAGCACATTGAACATAGCAAGGCGTCCAGAAGCGGGACCTTTCCTGTAAAGAGAGTCGCCTTACGTTTCGTCATGTTCGATGCGATAATGTAGATCTTTTGCGGGGCGTCTTCAATCAACTTGCCCTTCAGATCCACACCTGCCCGCCCAAATGCCTTGATCAATGTCTCCTTTAACGTATTCATGTGAAACAGCCCTTTGATTGTCGTAAATCCAGTGATGGACGACAATCCGATGGATGGAAGAATAGTTGATGCATTAATCTCCTCTTCAAACATTTCCCGGATCTTGGCGAGCGGAATCCGGAATGCAAGTGCGGTTGCAATCACGGCACCCGCAGAACAACCGTAAAGTCCTTCGGGGAATTCGAGTCCTATTGTTTGTTCAACGATTGACAAGGCGCCTAACATGATTCCGGTTCGCATGCCGCCGCCGGCTAGTGCAAGTGACGGAAACATTCTCTTGTGATGAAGTAGCGAGATATGCTGAAAGCCCGAGATGTCTGGGATGAGCAAGAAGAACGCCGTGAACGACGCATGGCAGCGATGCGTCCTGTTCTAGCACAATTGTACGGACAGATCCGGAAACACGCCATTCATTCTCCCAATGCTCCGTATGTCGTCTTTGAAATCCCCCCGTACGTCTTTGGATATCCCATCTACCAACTCGCTGAAGCCCGGGACTACCTTCTCAAGACATTAGGAGAATCCGGATTCCTGGTATGGCCCGTCAATGAAAAATATTTGTTAGTGTCCTGGGTGAAGCAAGCGCAGAAATCCGGAACGCACCGCCCGCCCTTGGTGACAAACTACCGCCCCATGGTGTACGATCCCACCCTATTAAATCTTCCTCATTAACAGTAATGAACTCGAATCCTCCTGCACCGCGCCCGATGCCCATTCAGATTCCCCCAATGTATGCCATGCGTCCTCAAACTGCACCGGCTGTTCTGCCGAGCACACAGCGTCCATCCTTGGGTCGTGGAAAGAGACGCAAGACCCGGAAACACAAGACCCGGAAACACAAGACCCTGAAAACGAAGTCTTTGCGTTGAAGTTGAACAATTCAACATGCAGTGTATCCACGACAGCGTTGATATTTGCGAGGGGGAGAATACGTGCACATGCTGTGGAACCGTCTTGGGAAGCCACATTGACGAGGGTGCCGAGTGGCGCATGTACTCGACGACTGAAGACGATCCCTCCCGGACCGGAACCATTACAAATGAACTTCTACCTGGATCGTCGTATGGCTCCATGATGATGCGGAAGCGTGTTCCCGGTCAGTCGGAAGAGGCCAAGACGATCGCCAAACTCTCCTCCTGGTCCTTTTCGAACCACGGTG
>Ga0304729_1001428_pt1 | contig 15812 bp, 28 predicted proteins | sample C_131016_MF_Meta_FD_190475 | JGI IMG/M metagenome (GOLD analysis project Ga0304729, IMG submission 190475) | Freshwater microbial communities from Lake Croche, Canada to study carbon cycling - C_131016_MF_MetaG (v2) (version 2) | ecosystem: Environmental > Aquatic > Freshwater > Lake | place... | reverse complement strand
TGGTCCGAAGTATTTTGTACAAAGTGCAGATGTTTTTAAAGCTGCGGCATCTAAACCAAAGTTATAAATAGTGTCATATTTGTCAAAAAAATTTCTTGGTGTTGTCCAAGTATCATCATTGGAAGTAAACAGTCCGTTGTTGATCACACCCAACTCACTTCCACTGGACCAGAACAAGTAGTCGAATAATGAATAGCCGATTCAACAGCCAACCGCACCCTCTTACGGGGTGTCAAAGAACGGGTAACAAACAAAGACCCTAAGGCATACTGATACCCTGAACCGGTAGCAATCTCACCATACTCAGTCACAGACCAATCCTCGGTACTGATCTCAAATACTCGACCATTGACACCAACCAGAAAATCTGCGCCAGCTTTATCACTATCGCTAGTGTCGGTACTGAGTTCATCGCAAGCCTGTTTCACTACGCGAATAAAGTTGAACCGCATAAACTGTTCAAGGTTTTCTGTCGGTGGCTTAGGGTAATCTAGATAGTGCAAGAGTTGCCCTGTGCCACGACTACCAGCGTAACCAATAATGTATTCACCATTAATCCGTACTTTTGGGGTTAGCGAAGCGGCAATGAAGTCTTTATCTGTGGAACCACTATCGGATCCCATAAACACTTTGTAGCCATCTGTGATGGCAACAATAATGGTCACTTATCTTTCCTTTGTTTGAAATGGTCCCACCATAGTAAACCAATAGTTAGTAAAGTTAATGCTGTAGATGTTGCGGCAAAAACAAATACTGTACCGATTAAAATTTGCTTCTCACTCATGCTAACGCTCTCTCTCGTAACCAATCAGCTCCACCATCTTGGAACACTTGGTTTACATCTTGGTTTTCAGGTAATCTGACGACAACCGCTTTATCCAAATCTTCTTTGATTCGCTTGGCAAGTTCCATTCCCGGATTTCTGCCATCTTCCTTAAGGTCGTTATCTGCAAAGACAACAATGCGTTCAAAACCTTCAAACATTTTTTGGAACCAGGGCTTCCATTGGGTAACACCAGCAATCCCCACCGAGGGTACACCCACAAGAGCAGACATAACAAGGCAATCAAGTTCACCCTCACAAATAGCAATAACATCCGAACCATCATGTAAGTCCACAACATTAAACATACCAATTTTTTGACCAGTCGGCCACAAATACTTAGGGCTACCGCCATCCACTTTACGAAACTTAATACCAACAACACCGGTAGGAGTGCGGTAAGGAATAGACAAACAACCAGCAGCGTGTTCATGTCCTGGCGCTGGGTCACTAACGGTTCCGAGGTGGAACATAGCGGCGGCTTCCTTTGTTATTCCCCGCCCTAGCAGGTAGGATGCCGTTTGACGATCCATTTGACTTGCGTACCTGTGTGCGGTTTCCGTTAGTAATAGCTTCTGCTCTTGCGATAGCATCCTTGAACCCTAATCCCTCTTTGTTGGCTACTACATCGTATACATCGCCATCGAATTGGCAGACGAAACAATGGTAGCGCTGTTTATCTATGTTTACTGTTGCACTTGCTTGCGTATCATTATGTAGGACACATCGTATTGAAATGTATCCTGCTCTTGTGGGTACTATCGCACCGTAATGGTCTAGGACTAGCGCAAGGTCAGGCTTATCTGTCATTAAAGTAGTTTCAGAACCAAATCGCATGGGTCGCCACCTTCATCAAACTGTTGCTTTTCTTCCTCGTTCAGATACTCGTAGGTACCATCGTGGGTGGCACAAATGCTATCTGTTACCCAACCTTTTTTGATACCGTACTGTACCCAATCAGCTCGTTCGTTCCATTCTTGATCATTCATTAGGTTCACCTATCCATTGTTCAAGGGTTTGTATAACCCATGACTGTTCGATACCAGCATTGCGGCGTTTAACTATCACGTATGCTGGTGGTACTTCTTTTAAGTTTCTTGCTTTGGCATAGTTGGTTGCTTCTAGTGTGGCTTCTTTCCAGAACTGTGGCAGTTCAAGCTTTGCCCTGTTCTTTAGTTCTAGAACGTAGGGTTTGCCTGCAACGAAACAAACTATGTCACCTTCATCATTGGTTCCGGCGAGTGCTAGTTTCTCTGCGAGTAGTCCTTTGCCGCGTAACCATTGTAGGATTGCTGATTCGTATGCTGAACCTTTGCGTTTGTTAGGGTTACTCACGATACTTGGCTCCAATACTGTGCCACATGCACACTCTGACGGTCATTATATAAAGTCATTCGGGAAGCATCCGCAAACAACACCGTATAGTCTGTGCCTGCGGCACTATTCTTAGCAAACCTGTTCTTCACACAAGCAATACGATACTCGGAAGTTTCATGATCCATCGCCACTGTGAGGATCATTTCTGGAAGCTGGCTAATTTTACCTTGAATACTTTTACGGCTAGGCGGTAGTTCTGGCCTACCCTCGGCTTCAGTGGTGTGATGTAGCATAAATACTGCGGCATCTGTTTCTCTAGCAATGTGGTGCATCGCTTTAGCAATGTCCCGCATACCAGTCCACTCATTGTCGTGCAATGCTGCAATGTTGAGCAGATTATCTATAATTAATAACTGTGGGTATTCCCCGAACGCTTCACCATACGCCTGAATAGATAACTGTATGTCGTCAAGTGTTGGGCTAGGATCAAAGTCAAACCGTAAATGTTTCAAAGTTTTGAGTTCATCTTCATAAAACTCGTACCCTGCACCACTCGTAAAAGCTTCCTCAACAGTATTGACTTGGCTACCGGTAATGACAGCCGCCGCACGAATAGCAGTCGTGTAAGCATCCGTGTCTGCACTGATGTATAGTGTTGGCACATTAGATTTTACTGCATAAAATAATGCTAGTAACGATTTTCCACTATTAGGTTGGCCAGCGATCATAGTTACTTGCCCCCGCCGAAAACGAACACCGTTCTGGGCGAGGGCAGGGAACAAATCAGGTAGTAACTGTGCGTTGTTTTTGTTTCGTGTAGCTGCCTGGGCTATCGTCAACATGATAAGTTCCTACCTTCCTGCGTTCCTGTAAAACAATTTGCTGTACCCTGCTAGGGGTCACATCAAGCAGGTCAGATAGGTCGTCATAAGTGAAACCTATCTGATCCTTGAGCTTGAGTATGAGTGGGAAAACCGCAGGGTGTACTTTAGTTCCTCTGCGTACCGTCATTGGTTATCCTTTAACGAACTGTGGAGAACACTTGTCGGTTGCTTCCTTCGGCTGTGGACAGAACCAACCCTTCCAAGGTTTGTTCGCTGGGGCAACCCAAGACATAGCACCGTGACGACATACTGGTGCGCCAGTGGTTTGTGCTACTGGTTCTGGTGTTGATACCGGAATGTTCGCTGGCGTAGTCGTTACCACTACTGGTGCTACTGGTGCGCTTGTAGGCGCTGGTGTAGTTACCACAGTCGAGTTAGGGAACGCAGCTTGGATTACTGCTTCAGGTGTTGCAGGTGCAACATTGTCTGTAAGCAACTGTTCCAACGCCACAACATACTGGTTTGTTGCATTGTTTACAACATCCTGCACATTGGTGTTCAGTTCGGCGGCACTATCGGCGCGAACAGTAAAAATTGTTCCCGCTTTCGTCTTAATGTTGATAACATAATTCTTTTCAGACATGCTATTCCTTTCCTTCTTTTTGGTTTCCTATTGCATAGAGTGGATCTACAAGGTGGGCAAACTCGCCACCATTAGCATGGCAGTAATCTACCACCATACAAGACTTGCACATCATACTGATGTTGGGTAAAAAAATTCGGTTCTGTACCGAGAACTCAAACTGTCGGAACAGTTCCGTAAACAGTGGATGGGTCCAACGATCCATACCTTCAGCTGGTTCAAAGATTGCGGCACGAGCATTGTAATAATAGCCCCCTGATGGGGTTATCCCAAACTGTTTACCGATAGCGGCAGCATACAAACCCAACTGCATAGAGTTGGATGGCATGTTAGCGCCGGACTTCCAGTCAATGACAACAAGTTCGCCGTCAGGTGTTACTGCAACTAGGTCAACGAACGCTTTAACGCGCACTTCACCAAAATCTACATTGAGTTCAAGTTCGATAGCAGGGATACCTTCAGGTGTTACCCATACTTGGAAACCTGAAGCTGCCCAAGTTTGTACAAAGTTGTGTAGCATCTCTGGTCCTTTAGCAGACCACCAGTCGCCGTTCTCTTTGTCTGGCCACTCTTTAGACTTACGCCCACCAGCTTTCCAATCAACAGGGTTTGATCCGTGTCGTTCTTGCTGATCACCGATTGCCTGGTTGAAACATTCAGCCCAGAGTTGTTCAATCGTTAGTTGCTTTGACATCCACTTCCCCTTTCAGGAGTTTCTCTACGGCTAAATGAAATGCGGACCCACCAACGAAGTACCATGCGGCACTAGTGGGTACGTGTAGTTCCCGTTCAAGTTGCCATGCTTTACCGCACTTGACCCAGGATGTGAATGATGAAAAGGATCTGTGTCCTATTGTTATTTTCTTTGCGTCTACCATACCTAGGACTATACACACAGTGAACGCACAGTGCAAATCGTAACGCCGTGATGTTGATTTGACAGTCCTTGAAGGTGGAAATTATACTGCGAGCTATAGCGAGCGACAAAAAAGATACAAGACAGAAAAACGGCAAAAAAAATAGCCCGCCTTTTAGGGCGGGTAGTTAGGCGACCCAAAGGGTCGCTTATATATAGGTAATTTTATTTAATTTTCAAGCCCCGTAAACTGCGTAAAAAGCCCCCACAAATAGCGAAAGACCCCGCCTAGTACAAAAGTACCAGAACGGGGTCAAAGTCGCTTACAGTGGCTCTCAGAGCCTTCTAGGGGGTGTTACTTGCCCTTGTAGCGGAAAATCCACTTAGGGTCAACACCTTTACCAACCTGCCAAAACGGGGTAGGTTGTGCTTCAAAATGTAGATGCGAACCAGTATGAGCATTACCCTCAACACCAATGTCGGCAATGTGCTGGCCCATCTTAACAATGTCACCAGCCTTAACATAAGACTTCTTAACATGAGCATACGTACAGTAGTAAGTCTTGATACGGAACTTGTGTTTAATAGTTGGAGAGAACTTACCCAAGGCTGGGCCTTGAGCGCCAACAGAAGTAACAACACCATCAGCAACCGCATACACCGGTGTACCAAGAGGATCACCAAAGTCAACACCTTGGTGCCAACCACTCATCCACTGTGGACCTTTAACGCCATACTCGCAAGTAATGTTAGGTTTCTTAACTGGATACATCAGTTTTCTTCTTTCCAAATCGGTTATCGTGAGGGTTAAGTGCATCAATGAGGATAGTTACCACAGCAACAACAAGTGCCTGGTATTCGGCAGCCAAATTTAAACTCGTAACATTATTTAGCAACCATGCGGCAGCAGCACCAACACCAATCTTTACTGCTTCAGCAGTAGGGCTGTGCGCTAGCCATAATAAAAACTTTTTCATTAGCTCTCCTTCATGTGTTGTTCAAACTCGCCTTCAAGTTTGGAAACCTTTTCCCCAATACCAATCTGGCGTTCTTCAATTTTGTTTAACTTTGTAGCAATGTCGTTAACTGCTTGACGCAGACCGCTACCATTAGGGCCGAACTGCTTTTCGATCCGATCTAATCTATCTTCCATGCGTATCGCCCTTACGCTATTGTCGGTTTGATGTTTTTCAATCTTGCGCCAAGCACCCCAAGCGGTAGCCAGAAGTCCCATGATGAAAACAATTTCAGGCATAATGAGGTTAAACTCTTTAAGTGTCATAGTGTTCTCACCTGAACATAAATGACACCACCGTAACCTTTATACCTACGGTCAGGGGAACTCATGCGTTCAAAACTAATCTGCTCAATAACACAACTAACCTGTTCACCTGAAGTGAAGTCTTGGAAAGTAATAGTGTCACCTGTAGATTCCAAAGTTTCTAACGCCTGTAGGCGATCCCATGCACGACCTTCGTAACCGGTAGCAATGTTGTAACGGTCTGCTTCAAAGTCATAGTTCATTACAGGGATTTCGATACTGCGATACCTTGGCATCGCTATCAAAGACTTTAACTGGTATGCCTGAAAGATAGGTCCTTTGGTTGAGTCGCTGGTAGCACGATTTAAAGTGAACCGTAAAGCCAACTGGTCTAATCCTTGGCCAGCAATCTGTGTACCAATGTCTTGGTCTGCGATAGCATCACTTGTTACAGTGATAACACTTGTTACGGAACCATTCTTTTGGATGGTGGAAATGCCGACAGATCCTTGAACTGGTGAACCTAAACGAACGTTAACTCGTTTGAAGTGTTTGTTCTCTAAAGTGTTGTAGCGCACTGCACCGGTATCAATGTAGCCTGATGATACTAGGTTGGTGGCGTGTTGGAAGTACAATGCGTTGGCATCAACAGTGAACGCTATACGCCCTGTTGTACCAATCAAAACTACACCTTGACAGTTGCCTGTGGCAGTGGAGTTCAGGTCGTAGGTCCAACCAAATTTGCCATCAGATAATGCAGCGGAAAGATCTATCCGTAGTAGTCCACTCTTGCCATCAATGTCGTTGGTTACTGTTGCGTAAGCAAACCTGTCAACGAAAGCAAAGTTTTGCACTGTATCGTTTGGTGTAGTTTTTTTGTAAGTTAATGGACCGTAGGTTACATAACCGTGACCATACAGGCTGGTATCTATTTTGCCTACACGGATACCGCGATTAGTTCCAATGAGCATGAACGAACCAAGGTATGTTCCAATGGATAGTACATGTTCATCGTTGGGGAAGTCAGCGGCAGAGTCAGCTGATGTTAATGCTGGTACAGCACCGTTAGTGTCTAGTGTTAGTTTGATAATGGTGGATGTTACTCCGCTGTATCCTGAAAGGTAGATAGCGGTTGGGCCTTCGGCAACAGAAGTGAATTTCCATGTTGCTGTTGGATGAACATAAATAGGGTTACTGTTATTGTTTGTTAAAACAAGTGAACCAGTATTTGTGTTGTAATCTTGGTCTGCGTGGGCATGTGACCAAGAAACACTATTTGCAGTAGGCACAGCGGAAACTACCCAAGTACCGTTGTATGCTGCCGCAGTTGTTCCAACACCTGAAATAGTTATCGGATCACCAACACGGAAGTTATTTGCTGGAGTGATGGTGGCAGTAGCTACATTGTTAACAATTTCGGTAGCAGTAATAGTGTGCGTTACTATAGGAACAATTTGGAATACATGGTTATTTACTCCAGCGATTAAACGCTGCTTAACCCAAGACATAGCAACATTGGTTACAGTGCCAACAGTTGTTGGGTGAGTAAAAATAGATGTACCGCTTGTTACAGCAATGCCAGTTCCTGAAGCAACACCAACAGTTGAATTAGTTACAGTAAACTGTGAACTAGATGCAGTGGCAATAGTCACAGCCGTAAGATTTAAACTTGAACCAGATGCAATTCCAAGACCAGTTATAGTCACAGTTTGACCAGCAGTAAAATTATTTACAGCAGTATAAGTTACTGTTGTTCCATTACCTGTAGCGGCAGTAATAGAAGCAGTAGTTAAAGACCCCTTGTAAATGCCTGTGGCATTAGCAGCATAATAGTTAACACCATCAGTAGCCAAAGCAAGAATAGTTCCAGAGCCACCCCAAGTAAGAGTAGTCTTTGTGCCGGCACCAGTAACTCGATACAAACTAGAACCATCAGAATAGATAACAACATCAACACCGTTGGCATCAATACCGCCAACCATAAGAGCATTACCTGAAATAGCAGCAATGTTTGTAGTATCAGGAAGCAAAGTAACCTGACCTGGAGTCCAAGGATCCAAACCAACCGACTTATTAAACCGGTAAATAACATCCTGACCCTGTAAAGGTTCCTCAAACTTAATACCCGAACCTAAGTGGAAACTGTTTTGTGACCGAAGCCACCAACCTTGCAAAGTTTGTTCACCAGGAGATTGTGTTAAGTCAATCTGTTCACGCTTGTATGGTGCAGTAATCCTGCGGTAAGGGTATTTGTTGGAAGCTGCTACAAAGAATGGTTCTCCACCGATGGCCACATCGTAAACTTGTTTACTGTTTTTGTAAGATGGATTGACCGATGCTGGTAAACCAATCGGATCAATCACACCATCTGTAATTGATTCCGTTGCCATTACGCTACCTCGTAAGTTCCACTGAAAATAATGTTGTCATTAGCGGTCTTGGTGTAAGCATTATCAATACCCACCCTTGAAGCAGCACTACCCGAAGCAGCGCTAGTAACAACCTGTGGAACAAACGCTGTAGTTGTTGTTTGCGAGCAAACAATAATTCCATTAGCAGCATAACTAGTTAAAGAACATCTACCCGTACCGGTCAAAGAATAGTAACCGTTAGAGTCGGCTGCCACAGAAGCAACAGGAAGGCTAATAGTTAATGATGTGGAACCAATAGTCATACTTGTATTAATTTTCAAGGAACCCTTGAAGTGAACTGTTTTACCTACTTGTATGTAAGAACCAGTAATAGTTCCAGCATTAGCGCCAGTACCTAACGCCCATCCAGTTCCAGAAATTGTTGGAGTCCAAGCAGTCCAAGCACCATGATCTGCGGCAATAGTGGTACCAGAAATTCCACCGATTGTGGAAGCAGCATTAATGGTTGCACCGTTAATCGTTGGAGAGGTTAGTGTTGCGCTAGAACCAAATGAAGTTAACGATGAAGTAGTTACACCCGAAGCAAGTGTTGTACCTGTTAATGTTCCTGCGGCAGCAGTAACCGTAACGTCAGCAGAGCCATCAAAAGCTGTACCGTTAATGTTTCGTGCAGTTGCTAACTTAGTTGCAGTACCAGCATTACCAGTTGTTGTAGTTGCTGTTGTTGCGGTAGTGGCGGTACTAGCATTAATGGTTCCACCAGTAATAGTTCCAGTATTAGTTGTAGTGCCACCCAAGGTAGCACCATTAATTGTTGGGCTAGTTAAAGTCTTGGCAGTTAAAGTCTGTGCTTTATCCGTACCAACAACATTGCCATCGGAAACACCAAGGCCATGCAAATTAAAATACTCAGTAGTAGCACCATTAGCGACACTGTAATAACCAGTAGCGTTAAAATGTTCCTGAGACTCACGCATGTCACGACCAGACAAAGCATGTTTAATGACAGCAGCACTACTATGAGCAACAGCGGTAGTGCCATCCACAGCACGAGTAACAGTTAAAGTGGTGCCAGCAGCGGCAGTAACATCAACCAATTCCTCGTTAGAAGTATCATAGTCAATCGCTAAAGTGTAAGGATACGAAGCAGGGAAACCTGAAACTGAACTTACAACAATAGAAGTTGAACTAGAACTAATACCAGCGGCAAGAGTAGTATCAACAGCATTAGATGAATAGTAACGAGCGACAGCCATAATGGTTCCTTAGCGGGTGTAGTGGACTCGAACTGGATACAGTTCTTCTTGACGGCGAATAGCAGTTTGTAAACGATTCTGGTATTGAGCAAACAAATAACGGGAAACCTGAGTACCGGCACCCGAAGGGTTAGACTGATCAAGCGCATCAGCTTCAACAGACATAGCAGTAACACGAGGGGCATCCAAGTATGCGGCAGTACGCCAAGCAGCACCAAGAATAATAACTTCACGTTCAGAATCCGAAAGACCCGTATCAGTGAAAGTATCTGAAGATAACAAAAGTTCTGTAGGTTTTTTACTGTAAACAACTTGCACAGTACGACCAGGAACAATGCCATCATAGATGGACACAGACCTTGCTGTACCAAACGCAGCAATGTTAGCAGTTTTATCTATACGCCACTTGCGGATAGGCAACCATTCCTTTGAAGGGCCAATGGTTTGCCAAGAAACAGCCAACACATTTAATGCTTCCGTAGGAAGTGGATAAGTGTTACGAGCTGCCACAAACGGGAACGTAGTGTAGTAAACACCAAACAAGTCAGGATATACAGCATTGATAGCACTGTTAATGTTTTTTGCTACCACACTACGAGGGAACGAAGGGTTGATAGTTACCCTAGCGCCACTAGCATGTGCCGCTACAGTGGTACCACGATAGCCACGACCATTAGGTGAAACATAACCAATGTTGTTTGTTTGGTCAAAGTTGTCAATCCAAATAAGTTCATCATCAATTTCGACCATGCCACGAGATAAAGTGGTACCATCTTGGACTTTAATCTGATAGTAAGGATCTGATGTAACATAACTACCTGATGCAGGTGTATCAGTTATAGCAGCAGTAAGATAGGTTGCTTGGTCTTGGCGTTGTGTGTAACCTGCAAGGTTGATAATAACTTCGTCAGTGAGTTGTGCAAAAGTTGTCATGCTTCAATCCTTGATGCTGCTTCGTTCTCACCGTAACCAGAAGTGCCGGCAAGATAATTTAATACACCTTGAAGTTCAAGGTATTGAGTGCGGTCTGTGAAACCAGCTTTGGTATTTAAAGCACCAACAATGCCTAAACCTGTTGTTCCTGCCCAAAGATTTGCGGCACCTTGTGCAGCTAATGTTGGTACATCGAAAGCGTTTAGGGTTCCCGCCAAGCGGTTCATGTGCCACTGTAGTGTTCTGCCTGGTTCGTTGGCTAGAACTGTGGTTCCGCTATAGTTGATGGTCGGATCATTGTATAAATAATTACCGTTGTATGTTGTCACGGGAACCCCTTAACTAATTTTTATTCGGATGCTTCAGGTACTATTTGGTCGTAACCGATTACTTCGTTGGTATCAGCGTCAATGACTTCAAAGGTTTGGAATCCGCCAACGATACCTAAATCGTTTTTGATAATGTTTGCCATTACGGTATCAACCTTCCATAGATTTGGTTTGTGCCTGGAGTAGATGAAGTGAATGTTGCCATTTCTGATTGTGAACCTGAAAGCGCTGAAATGATTGGTGCTAGTGAAACCAAGCCAACGTTAGTTGATGCTGCTGACATTGATGGCGCACCAAAAGTTCCACCAGTGTTGTAAGCAAAAGCACCAAAAGCATATGTTGTTCCAGCATTTAATGTGTAGCTTGTTGTGTAACCACCAGTTGCACTTAAGTTTCGGGTGTAAACAGCGTTACTTGAAGTGAACAATGTTGCATCAGAATCGGTACGTGCCACCAAAGTAAACGTAATAGGGTAAGCACTATTACCACTAACAGTAAATAAACCCATACGGCGAATGGTTGTACCAAGAGTATCAGTACCACCAGTTGTAACACTTGTTGCTAACTGCGTAATAGTTGTTGTTTCTGCAACTGTAAACAATGTTACTTTAGTAAGACCGTTACCTAAAGCAATAGTCGCGTTTTGGAACTGTCGAGGATAAGTTTCAACAACAGAAGTATTTAAATTAAGACGGTTCTCTAGTCGAGCAATACGGTTACCGACAGTTGAAGTGTTAACACCGGCAGGGCTAGCGCCCAAAACTGTTTCAATAGCAACAATAGCATCATTAGCGTTAGCATGTTCCGAAGCGTGAGGAACTGTAGCAGAACCCAAACTATCCGAAGCAGATGGGTTAGTAAACGAATCTAAACTTGAAGGATAATTAGTTGCCACAGTTACTTACCTTTAGGCATTGGTCGGCCACCAACGCCAGAATAACCGCCACCTGGAAGATCTGGTTTACCAGTCTTAGTGTCGCCTGATGTTGAACCGATACGGATTGAGTTGCATCCACATTCTTTACACATAATTACTTACCAATCTTTCCATGAGTTGCTGAACCAACCTGACCAAAATCAGGATGAATATTATTACCATCGCTAGAAGTTCTACGAGCATTGCTTATTTGTTGAAGTTGAGTACCATAAGCTGTATTAGCTTTGTCACTAGCAGTTTGCCAATCAGTTTCCAATTTATCCACTATGGCCCATTTTTTCCTTGTATCAGAAGAAAAAGGATTTGGACCAAAAGAACCTTTAGGTCCCCTTGCTTGCTTATCAGCTTCAGTAATAGCTCCTGTATATTTTTTATCTACAGCATCACGTTTTGCTTTAGCAGTAGCCATTGCTTTTTTTTGTCCTGGAGTAGCACCTTTGCCATCATCGGCTTTTTTATAAGACATGATTATTTACCCTTCTTGGCTTTAACGCCAGATACTTTCTTGAGATTTGGATTCGCTTTAACAGCAGCAGGGCTAGCCTTACGAGCGCCAGCAGCCAAAATAGCGCCAGCGTTCTTCATCGGAATACCTTGCTTCTTAGCGATAGATTTTTGTGCGGCCTTGAAGCCCATACCTTTAGCCATTACTTACTCCTCTTTTTAGCGGCGTTCATGTTATCCACCAAGTTCGGGTAAGGCCGACCAGCAGCTTTAGCTTTAGCCTTGGCAGAAGATTTTTGTTTCGGTGATAACGGTTTGCTTTTCTTAACAGGGTTTGGTGTTTCCCAAACTTTCTTAGCCATTACCATTTCACCTTATTAGCCCAATAAGCGGCAGACATTTTGCCTTTAGCAATGTTTGCAGCATGGCGAGCCTTAAACGCTTCATTACGTTTCGATCCATCAGGGGAACCCTGAACACCTTGCTGACCAAAGTGGATAGTCTTAATCTTGTCGCCCTCTTTAGCGACAACCACATGTGACTTAGTTGGATGATTAGGGGTACGCTTTGGCTTGTTAAAACCAGACACACCTGCACGAGCCAAACGAGGATCCTTCGGTGTAGCCATAACTACTTACCCTTTTTAACTTTCATAGCAAGTTTCTTGTCAGCCTTAATGTCCTGCTTCTTAGAAAGACCTTTAACATCCATAGCCTTGTCCGCTTTAACAAACTTGGCTTTCTGTGCAGGAGACAAACCCTTCATTGCTTTTGTGTCCTGCTTCTTGTCGGCTTTCATTTGAGCCGGTGTCATTTTCTTAACAGCCATTACATACCTACTTCCGTCATTACTTGGCCGTGTGCCTTAGTAATCTTGTTTGCCGGTGGCATAACGCCTGCATCATATGCCCGACCAAGTTTTTCACTAGCTTCAACTGCTGCCTGAACTTGTTGTAGTTTAGTTCCAGCGGGTTGGATCCCTTGCGCTCTAGCGGCAGAGTAGGCATCTAGTTCGCCGTTCCATTTCCTGCTAGTCATTACTTTGTTGGAATCGGCATCGCCTGGGTTTAGTTGTAGGTTTGATGCGCGTAGGCAGTCACCCCAAGACGCATGGTCTTGTGTGGAGCATCCTGTTCGACATGCCATTGTTAACTCCTTAAAGATGTTTTATCTATTGCTATGTTGGATTGCTGTAGGCAATCACCATAGGATTTGTGATCTTGTGTTGGGCACCCTGAGCGACAGACTGACATTATGACCAGTTACCAAAAGTATTAGTTGCGCCAGTGCCAACCTTGTAGACATTCATAAACGAACCAAGAATGAAATCAGGTGCAGCCGATGTTCCAGCGACAGACTGAGTTGCGCCCAAGTTTATTCGACCAGCAGTTGTGGCATTGGTGCGGATAAAGCCTCGGAAGTTTATGTGAAAAGTAGTTGCAAGAGCAGTAGAAATTGAACCGTCACCATTTGTGTTAGCCGCATTTATGGTGCCTTGGCTCACATAGGTTGAGCTCGTTTGATTGCCGTTAAAAGTTACTCGAGCTAGTTGTTCAGTTAATGTGCTAGTTGAGCCAGTGGCCACATAAATTAGGCTAAGTCGAATTGTATGACCAGCAGATGCCTTGGTGTTTAGTTGCAACATCCCGTCAAAAGCGTAAGTTGTGTCTGCTTCAACATTGAAATATTGAATAGTGCCAGCAGAGTTCCTGAACACTGCTTCTGGGATATTGTCGTTTGTTGCTTTAGTTGGCGAAGTGATAAGAACCGCTTTACCGACAAGCGGTGAACCGTAGGTGTGACCAGTGCCAGCATTAGCAATAGGTAAAAGTCCAGTAATTGCACTAGTGCTAACTTTATTGGCTGTAGTGATTTGTGCCAGTTTGGTATCCACAATTCCAGCACTAGCGTTAATATCATCATTAAGGATAGTGCCATCTTTAATCATTGTTGAAGTAACAGTACCAACATCACTTGTTCCAATTAGAGTGCCAGTTGATGATGGCAATGTTATATTAGAATTTCCCGTACTTGAATAATATATAGTAGCCGCAGAACTAGTGGAATTATCATAAATTTTTAAGCCAGAGCCAGTCATTAAGACAGCGCTTGTCCCCATTATTGCGCCAATAATAGTTCCGCTAGAAGTAATATCTCCTGAAGTGTCTATAGCACCCGAAGTAATAGCAGTACCAGAAACTTTACCAGCAGTAGAAATGGTATTCAATGAACTATCAGAAATGTTTGACAAAGTATTAGTTGAACCATTAACACTTTTATTAGTCAAAGTATTTGTTGAACTTGGTGTAATCAAAGTACTTGAAGCTGGAATAGTTGTGCCGTTAACAGAAGTTACACTCGGCAAAGTTGTGTCAGTAATTGTCTTTGCAGTGCCATTTGTATTCTGGTTGAGTGTTGCAACACGGTTAGCCGCAAGAGTACCAGAAGTAATGTTGCTAGCATTTGTTGTGTCAGTTGTTGCCGAAGTTGCAAGGCCAGAAACCGCACCAGAAGCAATAGCAATACTTGTTGGTGTGATTGATGTTGTACGACCTTTAGTATCCACTGTGACAACAGGAACGGTGGAAGCAGAACCATAAGTACCAGCCGTACCAACAGCACCAAGAGTAGGGCCAGGGTAAGTACCAGTTAAATCCCCACTGGCATTGCCTGATGGGGTTGTGGATAAAGTAGACCACTGCGTATTGTAATCAGTGCCATCAATCTTAACCAAAGCCTGATTAGCGGTACCGCCAACAGGAACACCAGCACCGGTATCACCCTTAGGTCCAGTATTACCAGTATCACCCTTAGCGCCAGTCGCACCCGTAGGACCAGTAGGGCCAGTAGAACCAGTCGCACCCTGAATACCCTGGTTTCCCTGAATACCCTGCACACCCTGCGGACCAATAATGCCAACCTCGACCACATCAACAGTGGCAACAGAATTATCAAAAACACTAACCGAAGTAGGGATCTCAACAACAGAAGTAATAGGAGTACTATAGTCGCTCATACGCTCACCTGAGCCTTAACAGTAAACACCCCAGAAAGAAGAGTCGTAGTCACACTATCAGGTGACACAACCTGTAAATCATAATAATAAGTTCCAGCAGGAACCGCAGCAGTGACAGCAGATGAAGCTGTTATAGTAAACTTCCCGTCAGTAGAACCAGCAACAATACGACCATTATCAGTCGAAAGTTCAAGAACAACTGTACCAGTAACAGAACCCCTACGCAACTGCATTAAAGCAGAATAATTTTGCACATTGACATAAGAACCATCAATTTTCCATGCAGGAGCCGAAGTGAAAGTATCGCCCTGCGTAAAGTTAAAACCATTGTAACGACCAGGGTTCATTGAGGTACCGTAACAATCTGTGAGGAGTAACCATACTTGATAAGATTTTGACGCTCTGCCTCGTCAATAGGATAAATGTGTCCACCTTGATAAAAAGTAGTGCCAGGTTCCAACTGCTCAATACCAGGATTACGGTAGTGCGAATAGGAACCATCAGCGTTTTTGATAACCGTATCTGCACGAGTGATCTTGTAACGCCAAAACAAACGGTTATCGCCGGCAGGACCTTCATCTACTGTAGGTGGAATAAAGTAGTATTGGGTCACTGTCTGCTCCTTAGAAACTTGAAGGGTATGAGGAGTTACCCCCGCCCACTATCTGACGGGGGTAACACTCATGAGGGGATGTTAGCTAGCGATGCTTGAGCTGGTCTCAATACGGTAAAGCGAAGCTTGACGGTAGATTGAGAAACCAAGAACACCGTACCAACCAATTGGTCGGAAACGCATCAACTT
>Ga0304729_1001424_pt1 | contig 15848 bp, 16 predicted proteins | sample C_131016_MF_Meta_FD_190475 | JGI IMG/M metagenome (GOLD analysis project Ga0304729, IMG submission 190475) | Freshwater microbial communities from Lake Croche, Canada to study carbon cycling - C_131016_MF_MetaG (v2) (version 2) | ecosystem: Environmental > Aquatic > Freshwater > Lake | place... | reverse complement strand
TATTTGATTGGTTATTTGATTGGTTATTTGATTGGAAATAATACTGGAGCTAAGCCACCAACTTTTGGTCGATAGCTAAAGGTCTTACCCCAGTCTTTTCCTGGGTTGGCAACCCCGTCATGGGCCGAAGTAATCAATAAGGTGCCCAAATCTTTTCCAACAAAAGCTGCTGAAGTAGGCATTGGAACTCCGACTTCAAGTGTTTGGGTCAGATTAAAATCTTTATCAAAGTGGCGCATTACTCCGCCATTCCAAAATGCGACCCAGAGGCCATCTTGGGCATCCATGCACAAACCATCTGGCAAACCTTGGGAATCATCGCTCACGCGCCAGCGAACTCTGCGATTTGAAACTTCACCATCTTTATAGTCAAAGGTGTCGATTGATTTAGCCATCGTGTCGATATAGACCATGGTCTTGCCATCTTTGGTCCATCCAAGCCCATTGGAAAGTGAGATTCCATCAACCATTTTCTTTAAAGATAGGTCATCTTTACTTAAGCGGTAGAGACCACAGGCATTTGGATGTTCGGCCCAGTTATATGGCATCGAACCAAGCCAGAGATGGCCATCTGGTGCAACTTTGGCATCATTCCAGCGTTCGGGGAATGTGTCGGGGCGACCATTAGCATCTTGACGAGTTTGTAATTTAGTTATTACGCCATCTTTGGTGCGACGAATTGGACCATTAGCGGTGCCAAGTAGGTGGCTGTAATCAGTACAAGGAATTACAAATGAAACATGTTCATCAGTTTCATATCCATTTATCTCGCCAGTCTCAAAATTCTTAAAGTAGACCTTGCTGTTATAGATATCTACCCACCAGATCCATTCATGGTTTGGGCCAATTGCAACGGGACCTTCGCCAACCTGACAGGCGCGCTCATCCCAGATCTCAAGTGTCATATCGGGACTATAAAGGATTAACCCCCTCCACTACTATGGCCATATGAGTGAGATTGATCTGACTAGTTTTGCCAGCCAAAATGTAATTGTTACTGGCGCGGCAAGCGGAATCGGCAAGGCAGCCGCCGAGTTGATCGCGGCTAGAGGAGCACAGGTTATTTGCCTAGATCTAAATCTTGCTGGGGCGCAGGCCACAGTCAAGGCCATAACTTCGGCCGGAGGTAGGGCAATTGCCAAGGGGCTAGATATTTCTAACCAAGATGCGGTTAATGCCTGCGTGGCTGAGATCCTAAATGAGTTTGGCCAGGTTCATGCGCTCGCAAATTCAGCCGGCATAGCTGGACCAACTAGCACCAATACTGAAGATATTAATTGGGAAGATTTTGCTAAAACCTTACAGATAAATCTTTTTGGATCAATTTGGATTACGCAAGCGCTACTTCCTTCAATGCGCCAGAATAAATATGGACGAATCGTTCACTTGGCATCGATTGCTGGCAAAGAAGGCAATCCTGGAATGTCACCATATAACACTTCTAAATCTGGCTTGATTGGTTATGTAAAAGGCGTGGCTAAGGAAGTAGCCACTCAGGGAATCACTATTAATGCCGTGGCTCCAGCAGTTATTCGCACCCCAATTAATGAAACAGTAACTCCAGAGATTCAAAAGTATATGGTCAGTCGAATTCCAATTGGCCGACTCGGTGAACCAAGTGAAGTTGCTGAAATTATTGCCTTTGCTGCATCTAAAGCATGCTCATTTACAACTGGATTTACCTTTGATGTTTCTGGTGGCCGGGCAACTTACTAGTTGCAATTGCTATGAGCGATCTCTTTACCTTCGGTGAGGCCATGGCCCTATTCATGTCAACCGATACTGATTCAGTTAAGACTGCTAAAAACTTCAATATGTCTGCCGCTGGCGCCGAGGGAAATGTGGCCGTAGCTGCAAAGCGCTTGGGCCTAGATGTGTATTACTTAACTAAATTAGGTAACGACTTTCTAGGAGATAACATAATTTCCCAGTTCAAGGCCGAAGGTGTGGAAACTAAACATTTCCTTCGCAGTGATAACTACACCGGCACCTTAGTTCGAAACCGCGGCATAACTGAACCTCTAGATGTCACCTACCTTCGAAAGTGCGCTGCTGCCTCAACTTTTCAACCCGCTGATATCGATGAAGAGATATTAAAAAACTCTAGATGGCTCCACGTTTCTGGAATCACCGTAGCCCTTTCTGATTCGGCCAGAGACACCGTGGCTCACGCACTGGATCTAGGCCGCAAACACAACCTTCGAATTAGCTTTGACTTAAACATTCGCCGCAAATTATGGAGTGAGGAAAAGGCTTCGGTTACTCTCAAAGAATTAGCTCACGATCTCGAGCTACTAACCGGCGGGGTTGATGAATATGAATTGGTATTTGGCACCAGAGATCCAGAAGAGAACTTTAGGATTGCTGCAAGTAAAGGAATTAAGACTTTGATAATGACTGCTGGTCCAGAATTAATGCGCGTGATGCACAATGGAGAGCGCTTTGATTTTGCCCCAGAGGTAGTAAAGATTGTTGACCCAGTGGGTTCGGGAGATGCCTTCATCTCTGGAACAATTTGTGGTTTATTGGCTGGTCTGGAATTAATAGATGCCATTAAACAAGGCAGCAAGTGCGGGGCTATGGTCGCAAGTACTATGGGTGACTGGGCTGGAATGGTTAATGGAAAAGATGGTTTACTACCTAAAGAAGTTTGGGGTTAATTAAATGAGCAAGAAAGTCAACTTTGATTCTGGTTTGGTAGCAATTATCCGCACCAAGACTACCAATGAAGGCCGTGAGTATGCCCAGGCGCTACTTGAAGCAGGCGTTGATCTAATTGAATTCACCACCACAACCCCAGAAGTGTTTAATTTGATTGAAGAGTTTGCTGCCAAGCCAGGTGTTCAAGTAGGCCTAGGAACTGCCATGGATAAGAAGCATGTGGCAAATGCTAAGAAAGCCGGAGCAAAGTTTGTGATTTCTCCTCACACATCAAAGGAGGTAATTCGAGTTACCAAAAAAGCCGGTTTAATTTCTATTCCAGGAGTTGCCTCTCCAACTGAAATTGCTGATGCCCTGCGCTATGGCGCAGATATGTTGAAGTTCTTTCCAGCATCATCCCTTGGCCCAAATTTCCTAAAAGCAGTTCGCGATCCCTTCCCTGGTCAAACTTGGATGGCAACGGGTGGGATCACAGTTGATTCGATTGACTCTTGGGTGAAGTCAGGTTGTACTGGCTTTGGTCTTGGCGGGCCCCTTACAAACGGTGGGGTAGCGCAAGTGGCGGCTCGTGTTGCAGAATTTAGAGATGCGATTAGAAATGCGAAGGCTAATTAAATGAAATTAAAAGATCGTCATATTTATGTCACTGGAGGCGCAGATGGAATTGGCGCAGCAATTGTTCTAGATGCTGCGCAAGCTGGCGCAAAGGTTTCTTTCTGTGATTTAAATGTGGAAAAGGGCAAGGCCTATGAAGCAGAGCTTAAGTCTGCTGGCCATCGTGCCTTCTTCCATGAAGGCAATGTTGGTAATACACAATCAATGCAAACGGTGTTCACCGCTATTACTAAAGAGTTTGGTGATGTCTACGGACTAGTTAATAACGCTGGTCGAAATGCCTATAACGATCCAGTTGTTATGACCGAGGCCGAGTGGGAAGATTTTATGAACGTTGATTTTAAGAGCGTTTGGACCAACTCAAAATTGGTTTTGCCGGCAATGCGCAAGAACAAGTTTGGCTCGATTGTAAATATCTCATCCATCCATGCTCGAATGTCCTATATGAATTACTTCCCATATGCCGCAGCCAAGGCTGGCATCATTGGTCTAACTAGGAATCTCTCACTAGATGAAGCCAAGCATGGCATCCGGGTGAACTCTGTACTTCCAGGATTTACTTTGACCCCAATGGTTGAGGATTATTTTGTTAAAAACCCAGAGAAGCGAGCTGAAGCACTTTCGGTACAACCAATGGGGCGCATGGCACAGCCTTCAGAGATCGCCAAGGTAGTTACCTTTTTATTAACCGATGATGCTTCATTCGTAAATGGAGCTGACTGGATTATCGATGGTGGGCTTTCACAGAGGTTTGCTTAAAGTATGAAGATTCTGGTCACTGGTGCAACTGGGCTACTTGGTAGCCACACTGCAAAGTTCCTTGCTAGCCAGGGCCACGAAGTAATTGGCGTCGATAGAAAAGCCGGGGATGTTCAAGGCGTAAAGCTAATTGTGGGTGATATCAGCGATTTGGCTTTTTGTGACAGCGTCATTCAAGGAGTAGATGGCGTAGTTCACCTTGGCGCAATTCCAAACCCAACGGATATTCGTCAATACGAGGTATTTAAGAACAACACAGTTTCAACTTTTGCCGTATTCACCGCTGCCGCCCAAGCCAAAGTAAAGACCGTAGTTTATGCATCGAGTCTTTCGGCTTACGGTTTTGCCTATTCTGATCAATGGACTTCACCGCAATATGTTCCGGTAGATGAATCACACCCAATGATTTATGAAGAAAGCTATGCGCTATCTAAAGAAGTAAATGAACTATCGGCAAAGATGTGGGCTAAGCGATGTGACACCGCCTTTGTTGCAATGCGCTTTCCGTGGACAAATATGCCGGATAAAACTTTGGAATTAGCAAGAAGATTTGAATTAGAAGAAACTGGAAAAGTATTAGATGTTGATCCAAGATTTCCACCAGGAATAGTTTCAAAAATACTTTGGACTTATTTGGATTTGCGCGATGCAACTGCTGCGATAGAAGTTGTCCTACAATCAAATATTAAAGGTGCCCATGCCTATAACTTTGCCGCCCCGGATACGATGGCTAAGCGGCCAACTTATGAATTGATGGCGGCCTTTCATCCCACCAGTGAAGTGCGGGGGGATATTTCTGGCCACAAGGCCCCGCTATCTAGTGAGGCTTTCATTAAAACCTTTGGCTATGCGCCTAGATATCTCATTAATCGGGATGAAATCTAGCTTTGGAATAGTCCAAAATTGCCCTTTTTGATAACAAAAGCGTTATCGCTCTAGGCGGAATCTGGGTTGAAAATAACGCCGTTGAGGCCAAAGATTGCCCCTAAGCACAAGAGGAATCTTGTGTAAACCTACTTCTACGTAGAATGGAATATGAATGCTAAAAAAGTCAAAGCTAGCAATCGTTCTTGCTGCAGTTGGTGCACTTGTTGCAACAACAGTTCCAGCATCACACGCTGCTACAAATAAGCAATTAGAAATCTTCACCTGGTGGGCATCAGGCGGAGAAGCTGCTGGTCTTGCAGGAATGACCACAGAGTTCACAAAGCAAAACCCAAGCACACCATTCATCAACGCTGCTGTTGCTGGCGCTGCTGGTGTAAATGCTAAGGGTGTTCTTGTATCACGTATGGCCGCAGGTAATCCACCTGATACTTTCCAAGCTCACGCTGGTGCAGAACTATCAACCTATGTAAAGGCTGGTCAAGTTGAAGACCTAACATTCCTTTACAAGGCTGAAGGATGGGACAAAGTATTCCCAGCTGGTCTTATCAAGACACTTACAACAAACGGAAAGATTTACTCTGTTCCTGTAAACATCCACCGTGCAAACGTTCTATGGTGGAACCCAGCAACAGCAACAAAGGCTGGCGTAACCGCCGCTCCAAAGACAATGGAAGAATTCATTGCTGACTTGGCTAAGGCTAAGAAGGCTGGAATTGATGGAATCGCACTAGCTGGTAACGGCGACTGGGCGATTGCTCACCTATTCGATGTTGTTCTTCTTGGAACAATGGGAGCTGCAAAGTACGACGGACTTTGGAAGGGTACAACTGCTTGGACTTCACCAGAAGTTGCTAAAGCAATCTCAAACCTTTCAACAATCCTTTCTTACGGAAACGCTTCAAAGTCACTTGACTGGCCAGATGCTGGCAAGCTTGTAACTGGCGGCAAGGCACTCTTCTTCATCATGGGTGACTGGGCTTCATCACAGTGGCAATCAGACGGCCTAAAGCTAGGTTCTGATTACACATGGGCTCCAGCTCCAAACTCAGTTGATAAGAAGCCTGTTTACATGTGGCTATCAGACTCATTCACACTTCCAAAGGGTGCTGTAGACCGCGATGCAGGTATTGCATGGCTTAAGGTTTGCGGTTCACTTGCAGGACAAGATGCGTTCAACCCTAAGAAGGGTTCAATCGCAGTTCGCAAGGACTCAAACCCAGCACTTTATGACAGCTACCTACAAGCTGCTATGAAGGAATGGAAGGTTGACACACTAGTTGGTTCAACCGTTCACGGCGTTAACTACGGAAACGCTGGAATGGCTGCATACGACTCAGCAGTTGGTAAGTTCTACACAGGTGGAGGCAAGGACAAGGCTGGCCTAACAAAGGCTCTTGTTGCTGCTTACAAGGCTAACGCTGCTTCATAAGCTGCTTAGCTAAACCAGTAAGAACTAGCAAGAAATTGCAAGGATTCTGGCGGGGCAAAACCCCGCCAGAATTTGCACTTTAAAGGGCAATATAATTCACATAATATTTGTAAGAAATTGCATATTTAGATACTAGAGTTCGTGAATACTTCCGAACCAGTAGATCTTATTTTTTGAGAGGTGCGTGTAATCAGTGGCGCTAACGCTAAGCCGCAAGAAGAGGATTACAAACCCATGGGGTGGATTCTTCTTCGTACTACCATCGATAGTTGCCGTGCTCGTCTTCGTATACGGCATGATCGGCTGGACTGTAAAATTCTCACTAAGTAATCGCACCAACGCCTGGTCTAAGGACAATAGCTTCGCTGGTTTGAAGAACTACACCGGGCTGCTAGAGGATCCAGAGTTCACCCACGCATTTGGTAACCTGATGAAATTTACCGTGGTCTTCATGATCGGAACTTTGATCTCCGGTTTGATCATGTCGCTACTACTTGAAAAAGGAATCCGCGGAGAAGGTTTCTTCCGCTCTATCTATCTCTACCCAATGGCGATCTCATTTATTGCAATGGGAACATCTTGGCGTTGGTTGATGGACTCAGCCCGCGATGACAAGGGAACTGGCTTAAACCACTTGTTCCACATGGCAAAACTAAATATTCTGCAAAACGATTGGTACTCATCAGAGAACGCTTCGATGTATGCCATGGCTCTTCCTGCTATCTGGCAGATGTCGGGTTATGTAATGGCCCTGTTCCTTGCCGGATTTCGTGGAATCCCAGATGACCTTCGTGAAGCTGCTCGAGTCGATGGCGCAACTGAATTTAAGATCTATCGCCACATTCTTTTCCCACAGTTAAAGCCAACCTTCTTGACTGTATTAATTATTTTAGGTCACATATCGATGAAGGTCTTCGATTTAATTTACGGTATTTCTACCAAGTCATACGTAACTAAGGTTCTTGCGATCTATATGTGGCAAGTAATCTTTGATTTCCAGAACTATGCCAAGGGCTCAGCAATTGCAGTAGTCATTTTGGTAATTATCGCAATCGTAGTTATTCCTTACTTGGTATATGTGAATAAGACAGAGGAGATGAAATAATGAGTTCTGACCTAGTCGATCGCGTAATCAAGTCGAAGGACATTTCACGCAATAAGCGCAAGCTATCTGGATCCGGCCAATTCTGGCTTGCCTTCCGTTATAGCGCTCTGACAATTCTCTTTATTATCGCCGCCCTTCCGATCTACATCATGGTGGTTAACTCAGTTAAGGGAATTACTGGTGTAACGCAATCTGCGGCATTCCTACCGCCAACTCACCTTAATTTTGATGCTTGGGGTCCAACCTGGAAGGTATTGCGCGAACCAATGCAGCGCACACTTTTCTTTGTTGTCCAGTCTTCAATCATTTCAGCAATTGTGGGCTCAATAAACGGGTTCGTCTTTGCTAAGTGGCGCTTTAAGGGTTCAACCTTTATCTTCACACTTTTCCTATTTGGAATGTTCATTCCTTATCAGGCAATCATGATTCCACTAACTCAGTTCAATCACTGGGCTGGAATTGGTGGCACCATCTACGTATTGGTTGTTGCACACGTTATTTACGGTATTCCGATCTGTACGCTGATCTTCCGTAACTACTACGCAGCAATTCCAAATGAATTGATTGAAGCTGCGCGTGTTGATGGTGCTGGAATGGTTCGTATCTTCCGCACAATTATCTTGCCGCTATCAATCCCAGGTTTCGTAGTTGTTCTTATCTGGCAGTTCACATCTGCTTGGAATGACTTCCTATTCGCAATCTTCCTAACAGGTGGTTCACCTAAGTTGGCAGTTGCAACTACCGCACTTAACTTCATTACTGGTTCAGGTAATCAGGTTTACTACGGAAATAACATGACAGCATCGCTTATCGTTTCAATTCCAACCTTGCTGGTTTATATGTTCCTAGGACGTTACTTCCTACGTGGTCTGCTATCAGGATCACTAAAGGGTTAATTAGGAACTAAAGCACTCCATATTTAGCAAAGGCGGCCGAAGGGGACATTCCCTCTTTGACCGCCTTTCTAAATTGATTCTCACCTGAATTCTTCTCAATAACTCGCTCAACTACTGCGTCAATGGCATCCTTTGGAACAATTGTTACGCCATCTGAGTCACCAACAACTAAATCACCTGGATTAATCGTTACTCCATCGATAACTCCGCTCACGTTGTGTTCCACAACTTCATAGCGACCGTTTATATCTACTGGCAGTGTTCCTGTAGCAAAGATCTTAAAGCCCATGGCATCAGTTCTAGATAGGTCACGAGTTGGGCCATCAGTTAGGGCGCCAGCGACACCTTTAAATGCACAGGCAGTAGATAAGAGCTCGCCCCAGAATGCCGCACGCCCAGTTCTATGTGTTGGGGTTATATAAACCTGATCAGTTCCAACTGCGTCTAACGCCTTTAGAAGTCCAACGTATGGAACTTGTGGAAAGTCAAAAACTTCTTCAAGTCTCACCGGAAATGCATAACCCATCATGATTCCATTACCAGAAACCATCTTTATATCTTCAGCTAGTACTTGATTGGTGTAACCAAGCGCGTCCAAACAATCAGATGCTAGGGCAGAGGTAAAGATCTTTCGTAGTTGCTCTAAATCGTGCTCCATTTATGCCCAAACCTCATCAATCTTTGCCTTAAGGAAATTCGCACTCTCAATCATCTGACCCATGCCATCAACGCCGTCTTCAATTGAAACCCAGCCGTTAAAGCCAACGCTCTTTAGAATCTTGAAGATCGCATCGTAATCATTTAGCCCTTTACCAATTACCCCGTGCTTAAAGAATGAAACATAGCCAGCGGTGCCACCTTCTTGTGAGCGCAGGTCTGCAATTGTGCCACTTGATAGATAACGATCAGAGGCGCCCATGGAGATTACGCGGTGCTTAACTTTCTCAAGTAGTTCTAGTGGTTCCTCACCTGCTGCTATCGCGTTTGATGGATCAAATTGCACACCAAATATTGGTGAATCAATTCGTGATACCAAGTCCACAAAGACATCCATCATCTGAGCAAACTCTGGTTCGGTCCAGAAATCATCCTTGTAATGGTTTTCGATAACCAGCGTCACACCAAGCTTTTCAGCCTCGACTAAACACTTCTCGATTGAATCAACGACATATCCCATTCCTTCTTCGCGGGTAATGTCTTTTCGGCGCTGTCCGGAGAGAACTCGGCAGAGCTTTGCACCTAATTCAGCAGACATACGAATTGAGTGAATCTCATGATCGACCTGCTTTTGGCGAAGTTCTGGATCTGGAATTGTGAAGTCAGGAGAGCAGCACATCATGGGAATGCTCATGCCGGCAGCCTCGACATATTTGCGAATCTTCTGCCAGTTTGCTTCATCTTTAAAGTCGTGGAAGTTGTTATACATTTCTAAACCAGGAATCTCCATAGCCCCAGCCATATCAATCCATTCATAGATTGATAACTTATCTGGTGCTACTAAATCCTTAATCCAGCCTTTAGGAAAGGCAGCAATCTGGGGTTTATTACTCATCTAGTTCTTCTCCGGATTTCTTCCTATGAAGGTGAATTGTTCAAGATCAAAGACACTTGAAGTAAATGGAATGGATTCATCACTTATCCAATAAATACACCCCGCAGCTAATTGTTCTGGGGTGCTCATAGTTCCAAAGGGGACATCAGATTTAGGTAGGTGATTCCACCAACCATCAGCCATTCCCTGCTCAATCTTCATTTGTTTCTCACGGTCAGTTAAAATCCACCCTGGGTTAATCTGATTAATTCGAACTCCCTTAACGCCATTAGCATTACCAAGGTTTCTAGTCATGGTTACCATCGCGCCCTTGCTCATTGAGTAGGCCAATAAATTTGCTTCACCAGCGTGGGCGTTAACCGAGCCAATATTTAATACCGCACCTTTGTTTTTCTTTAATTCTGGGAAGCAGGCTTGAATTAGAAAGAGCGGGGCGTGCAAATTAATCTGCATTATGCGCAAGTAATCTTCATATTTAATTGTCTCAACATTTGATTGATCAAAGATTGCCGCGCAGTTAACCAGTGAATCAATTCGCCCAAAGGCAGCAAGACAATCAGCTGCAATCTTGGCTGGGCTAGCTGGATCAACTAGGTCAGCGATAGAAAGTGATGCGCTGGCACCAAGTTCGCTAACTAGGGCTTTGCCTTCACTTTCAACAATGCCAGTAACTAATACTTTGCCACCTTCGCGCACTACTGCGCGCGCTATTGCCGCGCCAATTCCTGATGTGCCACCAGTGATGATTACAACTTTATCTTTTAAGCGCATATTAGGCCGGCTTAATTACCGACTTGATGTACTCACCTGAGTGCATCTTTTCAAAAGCAGTCTGCCATTGCTCTACCGGGAAAGTTCCACCAAGTACTGGCGTTAGATCTAATTGCTTGGTTCCAAGCATGCGAAGCACGCGCTCCCACATCGGCCAGTTATGGCTAAAGGATCCTTCTAGTCGAACATTTTTTTGTACTAATGGATCTAGTGAGAAGTTAACTGGTTGTGGTCCCCAGCCGACTTTAGAGATCCAACCATTTGGTCGAATTACATCTAGTGCAATTTTTAGAGTGGCAGAAACGCCAGCAGCATCGACAACACCATCAACACCAAGACCATCAACGGTATTAGCCCACTCTTTTGGATCTCCGATGATTACATCACAGCCATATGTCTTTGCTACCGCTAGGCGGGCTTTGTCTCGCTCTAAGCCAACTATTGCAACCTCGGCGCCAGCAAGGCGAGCCATTGCAGCCGAGAGAATTCCAATTGGACCTGGGCCAAGAATTAAAATGCGATCACCTGGGCGAACATGTCCTGGCGCAATAGTTGCCGAATAAGCAACCGAGCAAGGTTCAGTCATCGAAGCATGATCAAAGGAGACTGAATCTGGAATCTTATGAAGCAATCGCCCAGCAACCTTTGTATAGCGAGTCATCGCGCCATTGACGCCATAACCAAAGCCTTTTCGACTTGGATCTAAGTTATAGAGACCCTGACGAGACATTGAGCCGTGCATATCCACTTCGGCTGCGGTTTCTGAGACCACACGGTCACCAACTTTCCAGCCTTTTACTCGCTCACCAACCTCATCTACTACGCCAGCAAATTCATGACCAAGTACAACTGGGTAATTAACTGGCCAAGAGTTAGTACCTTCCCATTGGTGGAGATCAGAGCCACAGACTGAAGCAGCTTCAACTTTTAGAATCACATCTTCTGGTCCAGGTGTTGGACGTTCAATTTCCCGAACTTCCACAGAGTGTGGTTCGGATCCAAAATTAACAACTCCAAGTGATTTCATCGATTACTTCTCATTCTTTACTTTTACATCGCCAAAGCCATGAACCGCTTCACAGATTTTGCGCAGAACTTCTTCAACATTTCCAGCACCACGGCTAAATGAATCGGCATCGATGGCTAGGGGAGCACCAATAACAACTAGTGGAGCGCCATATGAAGGACAAGCAATTGCTTGTTCAAGTGAAAGTCCGCCCACAGCTTGAACAGGCACTGATACTGCCTCAACTACTTGCCTTAATTGATCTAGTGGATTTGGCATCCGCTTACCGGCGGCGGCAATACCGCGGCGCTCGTCATATCCAATATGGTGAATAACCATGTCACAACCGAGCTCTTCTAACTCTCTAGCCCCAGCAACCATATCTGGGCAGCCAAGGTTGTCACCCATTACCTTTGCGCCAAAATCTTGTCCGGCTTGAACTACGCACTTAATCGTCTCTGGATGTGATCTAGCCATAACAACTACGTGAGTTGCACCTGCCTTTGCCATCATCTCAGCTTCTAGATAACCGCCATCCATTGTCTTTAGATCGGCAACGATTGGATGGTTTGGAAATTCTGCTCGAAGGGCTTTAACACCGTGGAGTCCTTCAGCCAAAATAAAAGGTGTTCCGGCTTCTAGCCAATCAACACCGGCGCGAACTGCAGTATGCGCCATTTCCATTGCTTCTTTGATATCTGTTAGGTCTAGTGAGACTTGCACGATTGGTTTCATGGCCACGAGTTTAGTCCGAATTGTTATGAATTAGACCTTCCCTTAGATAACGATTTGGTGGAGAATGACACAAATGTCTACCAATCTAGGAAGTTTTTCGGATCTGAGGCGAGCCCTAGATTTCAATCCGCCAGCAACACCAAAGATAGATCGCGATGGCTTGTTAAAACTTTTTGGACAACTTCCAAAATTGCCAACTGACTTTCAAATCAAACGCGGAAAGACTGTTGAACATGATGGTGTGAGTATCACCGAGCTTTCCTGGGATGTGGGCTGGGGTCCGCGCACAGCGGCCTATTTACTTACTCCCAGCGGTGTTAGCACACCATTGCCAGGTGCTTTGTTTCTCCACAGCCATGATGATGTTAAAAGCGTGGGTAAAGAAAAAGTAGTTGTTGGGGCAAATGAATTACCAGAAGATTCCAAGTGGGTAAGGCGCGATCACTATGGCGATCGGGGAGCGGCAAATGAACTAGCAAAAAAAGGTTTTGCAGTTCTTGCCTTTGATTGTTTCCTTTGGGGCTCTAGAAGATTTGATGATTCCACGATGCCAGATCGCTTAAAAGAGTTGGTTGGTAATAGTGAGTATGAGCGCCTTTCAGTCCTGCAAGAGTCGATGTCAATCTCCAAATACCTAAGTCTTTTTGGTACGACACTTGCTGGTTTATTAAATTTTGATGACCGAGTTGCAGTTGAAGTTGCTAAATCACTTCCAGAAATTAATGGAAAAGTAAGTACGGTTGGTCTTTCAGGCGGCGGTTGTCGGGCAATCTATCTTCACGCAACTAATCCAGAACTAGCCGCAACGGTATCTGTTGGGGCAATGGCAACTTATGAATCCCTTTTAGATATTCACGTCGCACCTCATTCTTGGATGTTCTTCCCACAAGGCCTAGCAAAGGTAAGTGATTGGCCTGGTGTGGCAATGATCAATACCCAGAGTCCGCTATATGTGCAGTTTTGTGGCAATGATCAACTCTTTACAAAAGAGGGAATGGTTGATGCAGATGCCGCCCTTAGCCGTTATTTCAAGGAAAAAGGCGGTGAATATCGCTCTGATTTTTATCCAGTTCGACATTCCTTTACAGTAGAGATGCAAGAACAAGCCTTCGATTGGTTAAGGGAACATGCGTAAGAATCGTTATTTAGGTGATCACAAATTAGCTCGTGAGCTCTATGAGCTTATGCGCAAGTACCCAATTCTCTCGCCCCATGGTCATGTGGACCCAAAGATGTTGTCTGATAATCACCACTTCACAAACCCAGTAGAACTACTTATAACTCCCGATCACTACATCACTCGGATGCTTCACTCACAGGGAATTAGCTATGAATCTCTTTCTATTCCGCATAGTGATGCCACCAGAAACTTTGTTCAGCCAAGGGATATTTGGCGAACCGTGGCTAAGAATTGGCATCTCTTTGGATCAACCCCATCTCGAATTTGGATGGAAGAGATTTTCAAATCACTATTTGATATAGATCAGCAATTAGGTGAAGGAAATTCTGATGCTATTTTTGATCAAATCTCAGAGAAATTAGCCCAGGATTCTTATAAACCACAAGCACTATTTAAGCGATTTAATATTGAGGTTCTAGCAACTACTGATGCTCCTGGTGATTCACTTGAATATCACGATCACCTGCGGGAATTAGATCTTGGTGGTCGAATCATTCCAACATTTCGCCCCGATAATATAAGTGATCCAGCGCGCTCTGATTGGAAAGATTCAATCGATGCACTGCAAAGCGCCTCTGGTGTGGGAATCGAAACATTTTCTGATTTATTGTTGGCCTTAAAAAAGCGGCGTCAACTATTTTCAAAGATGGGAGCCACCGCCACCGACCATGGCGTCTTCTCACCACAAACTCTCAAGCTTTCTAGCAATGAAAAAGAACGCCTTTTCTTAAGCGTTAAGAGTGATTCTAGATCGCTCAAAGATATCGAAACCTTTCGCGCAGTAATGTTATTTGAACATGGAAAAATGGCAGCTGAAGATGGATTGGTAATGCAATTACATCCAGGTTCACTTCGAAACTATGACCAGAAAGTATTTGATACTTATGGCCCAGATCGTGGTTTTGATATTCCAACTCACACCACATACACAAAAGAACTACAGGCGCTATTAAATGAAGTAGGAAATCATCCACAATTTAGGATGGTTGTATTCACTTTAGACGAGTCGGCTTATTCCAGAGAGTTGGCGCCACTAGCTGGTGCATATTCTGGACTGCGCCTTGGACCACCATGGTGGTTTGGTGATTCACTAAATGGCATGGAGCGTTGGCGAGATGCCGTAACTGAGACTGCTGGTTACTACAACACTGTTGGATTTATTGATGACACCAGAGCATTTTGTTCAATCCCGGTTCGACACGATATCGCCCGCAGATTTGATTCCTATTACTTAGCTCGCGAAGTGGCTAGAGATCGCTTAAGTGTTGATCAGGCGATGGAGCTTGCGCCAGATTTGGCATTTAACTTATCTAAGCAATTCTTTAATCTCTAACTCATGGTAGATGTAATCCACCTGGGCCTTGGCGCCTTTCATCGAGCTCATCAAGCAGTTTTCTTTCAAGATGCCGGCCTTAAGGTGGCCTCAGTATCGATGCGAAAGAGTGATGTGGCAGATAGTTTTAACGCCCACAATTGCAAATACAAAGTAATTTCCAAAGATGCCAGTGGGCAGGTAAGTCAAGAGATCACCGCTATAACCCATGCCCTTTACTATCCTCGCGATCTGGCAAGACTTAAAGAGCTTTGTAGGGCGCCAGAGCTAAAACTCATCACATTAACCGTTACCGAAAAGGCTTATCAAAATACTGGAGCAGATAGTCTCCCAGAGCGATTAGCAGATTTGCTCACCGCAAGATATGAAAGTGGAGCGCCAGGGTTAGCTCTAATCTCTTGTGACAACATGTCTAAAAACAGTGAATTGATTAAGCGCTTAGTTCTAGAAGTATTGCAAGATCGATCAGATATGGCCCTAACTAATTGGGTCAAAGAAGAGGTTCGGGCACCAAATTCAATGATTGATCGAATCGTCCCAGCAATTACCGATGAAAATCTAGCAATCTTTACTGAGCCCTTCACCCAATGGGTAATTGAGAACGATCCAATCTCAACAATCCTTGCCCCAGCAGGTGTGCAATTCGTGCCAGATGTGAGACCTTTTGAAATTGCAAAGATCAGATTATTTAATGGCGCTCACTCGGCTTTGGCATATATCGGTGAGCTTGCCGGAATTGAATATGTCAGTGAGGTTATTTCGCATCCAGTCTTTGGCAAATTTGTTGAAAATATGCAGGTGCAAGAGGCGCTTAAATCACTTGATTACAGCCCTGGAATTGATCTAATTTCTTATGCGAAAATAATTAAAGAGCGCATTGCTAATCCCACGTTGAATCATCGAAATCCGCAGATCGCG
>Ga0304729_1001423_pt1 | contig 15855 bp, 14 predicted proteins | sample C_131016_MF_Meta_FD_190475 | JGI IMG/M metagenome (GOLD analysis project Ga0304729, IMG submission 190475) | Freshwater microbial communities from Lake Croche, Canada to study carbon cycling - C_131016_MF_MetaG (v2) (version 2) | ecosystem: Environmental > Aquatic > Freshwater > Lake | place... | reverse complement strand
ATCTGGATTTACGCTTCCAATGAAATTAGTTCCAGCTGGGATAGGCCCAACAATGGTAACGTTTTCAGCCAATCCTGCTGGCCCCTTAAGAACCTCAAGAATTTGACACAGTGTGATAAGCTGTCCATTCCTTGGGTTGGAGTAAACAGGCTGAAATGGAGTAAATCCGCTTGGATCGGTTAGATTAGGGTCAGGCACTTTTTTGTTATATGGTTAATGGTGACTTTATGCAAGGGTGTTTACCGAGGTTTACTTTGCTTTGAGAAGTTCTATTTCAGCCTTTAGCTCTTGGATGGACTGTACTAAAATAGGAATCAAGTTAGTTTCTTTGTCGGAAAGAAGTTAAAATCTGACCCCTGCTCTATTGCATTGTTGCCAACCAGATCAAATACGCCAGCAGACATTTAGCAAGTCCTAATCGTCTGCCATTTCGCCAGTGTCTTCCATGCTGGCAGATCCCTTTTGATCTTCAAGAGAGGCAAGTTGTTCTTTCATTGCGTCTTTTGCGCCCTTTGGCTTATCATCTTTGCCCTTGGCATCCTTATTAAGGATGGGTGTGGCATCCTGCCCGATGGCAAGAAGCATCATCTCGTCTCCATCAAACTTAAATGTGGCAATTTCAGTAAATTCCTTGCCTTCTTTAACTCCATCTGGAGCTGAGTAATCTTTTGGGATGGTGAAAGACAGTGCCATAGTCCAACACTATTAAGTAATAGACAACAATAGGTCAAGGGGGAAAAAGAAAAAGGCCACCCGTTTCCGAGTGGCCCTTTCTTTAAGCTAATCTAGGATTAGGAATTCACGCAAGCCGACACAACGAAATCGTTGGCGCAACGTTTGTGAATGATCGTACGACCAAGATAAGGAGCGATAGGACGAGTTCCGTTCTGGAACACTGCCAACCAGCGACCGATCTTGCCCAGAGGATTCTGAACCGCATCACGGATGTTCAGCCAGAAGAACTGACCAGAGTAGTAGTACGGATAATCCTCGAAGGCGGCTCCGGGAATATTCGGCCCCACTTGCTGGACTGCTTCCTCATAAACGTCAGGATGGAAGATGAATGCGGCCTCGTAAGGTGCAACATCATACGCAGGATTGTGATCCCAGCGAATTCCCTTGTTTGTGCTGTTCTGAACGAACGGATAGATTTGAGTCCACCCACCGGCGGTGAGGATACTCGAACTATTGTAGGTCGGAGTGCTGTAGGTGAAGCGAGGAACCTCCATGTCGGAGAGGTGGTAGTAGCCACCATAGCTACGATCAACTCCAAGAGGGGCAATAAGCTCACTAGGTGTGGCAAAACGAATATCCTGACGGATAGCGTCATTCGCACGAAGGATGTTACGGCTCGTCTCAGGGCTGGTGATCAGTCCGAGGACAGGGGCACCATTTTCCTTGCCGAGTGAATTGTGACCAGCACCATCACGGATGAGGATAACACGAAGCTCGTCAAGCTGATCCTGCGACAACTGGAACGTAGGAGCTGGAAGACCAACTGCCGTGCCATTGACGCAATAGTTAAGATCGCCATTAACGCCAGCACCAGTACCAGTGGAGGGAATTCCGCTGATGGAGCCAAGTGCGTATTCAGAATTGAAACCCGCTTGGATCTTGTTGGTGAGCTGGAGATAAGCGGCCCTACGGCGGTTATCAAGGACTGTCTTGGTGAGCTGAGTCAACTGCTCGACTGTCTTGGCAATCTGATTCTCAATCTGGAAGGAAGTCTTCAGATCGTCGAGGCAGATACAAGGAGTCTGATAGCTCTGAGTCTGGAGATTCCAAGTACGATAAGTCTGACCAAAGGACAGATTCGTAGGGTTAGGAATGCAACCATTGGAGGTGCTTCCAGCATCGCCAGAAGTGCCAACATTGGCCCAGTTGTTTTCAAAGCTTCCAGAAAGCACACGCTCAACTGTAACTTCAGTAAGAGTCACGCCCATTCCCTGAGGGAATTTGCCGACACGAGTAAGACGACCCCAAGGGCCATCGACGGAATAACGCTCCCAAACGTCAACGGAAAAACGATTCGTCTCTCTGGAGAACAGATCGTTAACTGTGGAACATGCAATGCTAGCCATATTATTATTAAAAAGTAATGAGTTTGTTTTTAATAGACGGAATGCCTATTATAGTTTTTGAAAAATATTTTAGGTGATTATTTCATTCACCACTGGGGCACGACTCCCAATAATTAACTGGCCCTAGCGAGAGGGAATTTCTCGCACCACTTAGGGAATTAAGTTAGCACTACGATTTATTGAAAATTAAATCAACGGGATTCTACCATGCCTTTAAGAATCTCGCAGTTTTCAAGGGTGATTAAAGGGGAGGTAAAGCGAATAACTCTCCACCCAAGCTTGGCGGCTTCCCAATACTTTTCTGAGTCCTTAATGAATCCACTTCCTCGTGAGTGCCTTCCTCCCCAAGCTCCACCCTCTATCTCAATCAATGTTTTAGATTCGTGATGGGCATAATCTGCCCTCCACTTACGAGTCGGATGAAACCTTAACTCCGTTTCAAGAACCGGCCCCTTTATATGCGCCCACAACAGATCGAACTTTCTTTCCAGACTGCTTGGCTCTCTTGGCTTTGGGCAGGATACCTTCTTGGATAAGGCGGTTGATAATGGCTTTTTTGTTTTTGGGGCTTGTTTTTGCATAATCAATAATGTCCTTCCAAGGATCAATTACAGGGAAACTCTTGGTAACGATCTCCCCTTTGTAGTCTTTGGCAGTGTCCTTTGTTTCATGAGGCTTCTGGTCAACCACGACAGCACCCGTCTGAAGATCTCCTTCAGCACCATTCGGAACTAAACCATCATTAAATAAAATGCCTTTCTTGTCTGGATGGTATATCACTGCGCCAGACCTAACACAAGAGGCATTTACAAATTCCCGCCTCCATTCTTTAGTTGGAACCCAATCATGATGAATAAGATTTGTCCTGTGCATCTGACGAGTCACGGCATTGGCAGAGGCAATGTCCCATGCAATCCTATCGTTATTAAAAATAGAGGGGGCTAGGCGTGGCATGTCATGATGATACACGGCAATCCCACTCATGTGATCAACGCCATGTGGCATCACTCCATTAATAGCAACAAAGTCACCCATAAATGGACGGCCTTTTTCATTATAGGCATTCTCAATGTCATTAAGCCATCCTTTCACAAGAGGAACTGCATCTGGTTCCATCCAGAGGAAAGGTTGTTTGTATTTCTGGTTTGCCGCCCAAGCCATCGCTTCAAAGGATCGGTTGCAAGATATAGGCCATCCAATCTCAGTGTGATGGCATACCTCTATGGATAACTTGCTAAAACTACCCCCAAGTATACGCTCAATTCCATCACTTGCGGCACCATGAGCTGGGAGCAAAACTAGATGGTGGTTAAGATATGGGCCTAGCTTAACAATGTGCCTTGCCCAGCGTGTCATTAAATCCAAATCTCCGTCGTGGTATGAGATTGCTACAATCATTTCAATAATTGTTTATTATGTTACTGGCCCCCACTTGTCAATAGGGCACTTAGCGGTTGCCAATTTTAACTTAAGCATAGTAGAGCATCCACACTTTCTGCAAGCCCCTGTCCCAGCAAATGCACTTGCTGTCCAGAACTCGCAAGATTCACAGATAGCTTGTCTGGCCTCTAATTGCTTTTCCGTTGCCGTAGAAAATCCTCCAGCAACCCAATCCTTAACAGATCCAGCTAGATTCTTCCCCATTTCCAGTGCCGATGGTGGAACATCATTTGTTGGTTTATTCTCTTGCAACTTGTATGCCGTGGCAAATTCCTCATTGTTATCCCCCCTCTTAACGCAGTAATCGCAGACTCCTACGCTTGGTTGCCCTCCGTACAACCCAAGTCCACAGGAATTAGTATATTCCGATACAGATGTTGCGTATTGGCAGTTCATGAGATTGTAACAACCGCCACAACGGAGGACGATGCTAGGTCATTGAGAAAACCAGAAACAGCCGTAGAGCATGGCAGTGATGTCGGGACTGGAGTTATCATGCTGAAAAAACCATAAAAAGTTAGACCGAAAAAAGGGTCGCCCGCATCTTGAATTTCGCCACCACCACCAACAACTATCACACATGTATTATCTCCTGTATACCTAGCTACTCTGGCAAAAAAGTTAAGCCGAGGGGATGGAAAAGAATCTATCCTGCGGGCGCTACATTCATCCGCATATCCAAAATCTGATGAAGCTGGGCCAAGAGTTGCAACTTCAGATCCACCACCTCCATGATAAAGCCAAGTCCAAGATATATTTACAGAAGTTGCCGTGCTTGGCAAGCCAAGTGCTGGTCTAATAACTGGACAACCTCCACAGGAGCATGGAAGAGCATTAGTGCAGTCGGCGCAAAGTGCCTTAATATAGTTTGCCATACCTTAGTAAGGTGGCTTAGCTACATAAACGTCAAGCTTTTTTGCAACTCCATCAACGCAAATATCTACTGTGTATGTTGCCTGTCCTGAGGTTTTTTGTTGCTGATAATTAAATGATAGGGTTGAATTTCCCATCTTCTGAACGCCAATCTGGTTTGCAAACTTAAAGCTCACTCCACCAGATAACCCAGTGTCATCAACTGGAGGTCGGTTTGAAGGGTAGATGTCCATTAGATTAATTTAACGTATATGGTTTTGCTTTCCCAAATGCCAGCCTTCCAATAACGAGATTCCCAAGAAACTTTTTGATATGATCCAACCTTACCAAGGTAATCCGTTGCTGAATACGGGGAAGATGCCGCAATGTTCCAAGACTCATCTACACCAGTTCCCAAGGAGCAATTTACCACCCTTATGGTTGCCGCTAACGTATCACATAATGCCGCATTTAAATTAAAATTAATAACATACCCAGTAAACGCAACTTCCTTCAGAACTGGTAAAAATATGTCATCGTCGGACGCAACTGGTGCCCCATAACTATAAGAAGTTACTGTTTTATAGGTTGTTGGGCCAGTTTGCGAGGCTCTAGTAATCGGAGTGAGCTTGATTTTGATGTCAGCAATAAAAGGGGCGCATGCCAAATTAGCTGAATCACTAACAATGTTAAAAACAAGAAGAGGGCTTGTATATGACCCTGTTTTGTATTCAGTTCTTGTTGGCGGAAGGGATGGAGTAGATACGACTATCCTTTTGGATTTAGTCAAATCAATTGCATCATCCTTGTAGGAAAGAATGCCATGGCCCAAAGTTGGTGCGGCGGAACCATACGGAACAATGCTCTCTGTAATCGTTAATTGAGTTTCAAAGAAATCATCGTATTGATACCCAGTGAGAGAATACGGCCCTGTAGTGTACGTTGTACGTTTCCGACTCTTAGTTGCCGAAATAGCTTCTACAGTAGAATCAACAATTGATGTTCCAAGGCCATTGTACACAAGCCCATCTGGATTTGTTGCTGGGGCAACAATATCGTCAGAGATGGTAACCTCTCCAAGAAGTCCCGATTTCTTTACTTTTGTTGCAAGGGCTGAATATGAAGCAACTGTTACATCTGTTTTCTGGCTTTTAGCTGAATCAATTTCATCCACTTGCGATGATACCAACGTCAATGAGTCAGCGGTCACGCCCTCAGATGCCGCAACAATAGATTTAGTAATGGTCTGCGTGTCGCCACGCTCACTAATCTTCTTGGCGGTTAAGCTGGTTGGCCCACTGGCAGTAGTGGTTGTCTTTTTTGACTTGGCCGAATCAATAGCTGTTATTTCAGAAGAAATAATTGTTGTTGATAGATTATCTGCGGATGATCCTGCCGCCACTATAGATTCAACCACAGAAACCTCACCAAGTAATCCAGCCTTTTTTGATGGGCTTGTTAAGCTGGTTGGGCCGCTGGACGTTGTGGTTCGCTTCCTACTCTTTGTGGCAGATATGGCCTCTACTGTAGAATCAAGTACAGTCGTGCTTAATGCATCTGGATTAGTCGTTGGAGAAACAATATTGTCCGTAACTGAAGCCTCTCCAAGAAGTCCCGCCTTTTTTACTTTTGTGGTAAGAATGGAGTATGAAGCGACAGATCCCTTTGTTCTTTTGCTTTTAACTGCATCAACTGCCTCTACAGCAGTCTGCGTCACAAGCAATCCGTCTGCATCTGGATTGGTTCCAGCAACTACAATCTGAGTATCAAGCGTTTCAATGTCACCCCTTTCTGTTAATCTCTGTCCAGTAATAATAGAACTGGGGATAGTCTCATAAACTCTCTGAACTTGGACATAACGAGAGCGCAATGGGTTATCGTCTGGCAACTCTGCCATCTCCTGTTTTGAGATGATAGCAGTTCCACCAAATACTGGGTCAACAGACCCAAGTGCAACAGGAGTGTAATCCTCACGAGGAGTGATATACGTCCTTGTGACGATCTTAAAACTGGGATGGTTTAGACTATACGCCAATCCATAATTCCAAGGGTCTTGGCTTTCAAGGGTTCTATCATTCGCCCAAAAACGAACAACAAACAGCCCGTCCTCCGTTGGCCTCTCGGCAACCAAGTACAGAGTATCTGGAAATTTATTGGCATCCTGACCAGTATAAATGACTGTTCCGTCTAACGGCTGTGGGTTATAGCTTCCTTTATCTGAACTGATCTTATCAACAAGGATGATATGCCCCATCCGAGTGTAGAAATCGGGCACATACGGCGTTGGGTATTGTGGTATGCCCTTCTCTAATGTGGGGTGTGGAATTCTGGGGGCGTTAGGGGTTGGCATATTATTGGTTCAAAGCGTTATAGAACTTAGTGCCCTTCTTGGCAAGCCTCTTGAACTTCTCGGCAAGTTCCTTTCCCTGAGGATTAAAGTCTCCATCTAATCCTCTCAAGGTTTTTGATCCAGCAATCTTTTGGGCTACAATGTCAACAATCCTGTCTTGCTCCTCTGGTTCAGCCACCCTAAAAACGTCCACTGCGTCTTTGGGCTCTTTGATGCTACTTACTCTCTGAGTCAACAAGTCGGGCTGTTTCATTTTTTTGGTCAAAGTATCTCTGTCGGCCTCTGTTAAAACTGCACTTTGCCTACCCTGCTCAAACATTTCTTGGGCTTTATTTAAATCGCCCCTTTGGAAAGCGTCCATAATCTTTCCTCGTGCCGCATAGCGCAAGTCCTGTATGGTGCTGTATTGCTGTTTCTGTCCAAGCTGGGCAGATAGCTTAAGTGCTGGTGAAACCGCCAGCTTGCCGCCTCCTGCCGCCAGCACAGTGCTTGCTATGGTAGCAAACGGCTTCAAGACAGCGGCTCCAACCTTTCCTGCGGTTGACGTTTGCTGACCTACAGTTAATCCCAGATCCCTCAAAGTTTCGCTTTGATTTTGCTCTGATGGCTCAGGAATACCAAAAGGCTCCATTCCTTTTTCAATCAATTTTCCAAACCCAACATTGTACAGAAGCTCATTTTGTTGCTTGAGAGCCGTTCTGAAGTTCTCAATATACTGCATTGGCCCACCAATCTTGCGTGAGGTGTAGGTATCGGCATAGCCAGAACGCATATCAATACGTTTGCCCGTCAAAACTTCCGCAACCATTCCGGGTGCTGGCCCTACAAAAGGATGCGCTGCCGTGGTAACGCCGTCGTTAAGTGCATTTCTGCTGATATTTTCAAAAGAATCCCCATTCTTGAATCCATTAATGGCGGCATCAAGCCCAGTAGCCCTTAATCCACGCCTTAACCCAATCAGTTGAAATAAATCAAATGTGCGATGCTTCCCGTTTGTGGTGTCGTAGTCTGGGCCAAAGTCAATGGCACCAATGGGAGTGCCAGCCCTGCCAAACATAGAACCTGTTGTCATCATATTAATGATTGCTGGAATCGTTCCAGCCATAACAAGCCCACTAACTTGAATTGCCCGAGCTTTGAGTGCGGCCTCATTGGATGCCGCCTCAAATCCAGGATTTGCAAATAGAAGTCTTTTTGCGGCCCTGTTCATGGCCCTACCAGCAACAATAAATGGCGACACTCCCTGAGATTTTAAAAGAGATTCCCATCGACCCATAAGACGAGAGTTGTATTCGCCGATTTGGTTCACAAAGTCAATCTGTCCCTCTTCTGATGGCTTTACAAAACCACGTTCCACAAGATTATTCCATCTCCTTGCCATAATAATTCGAGAAGATGTGTCCACGTCGTGAAGAAGCTTGTGCATGGGGCTCAAGATTCTCATGGGCCCCTCGGACTTGAAATATGGTCGCATTCCAGATTTGTTAGCAAGGTCTGCCAGCTCTGCAAGAATTTTTGGAGATTTGGACTCCACTTGCTTCATTATGCTCTTCACTTCCATTACAGTTTGAGCAAGGTTCAATAAAGGGATCTTGCTCAATATGTCCTTTCGCAAAGAGTCTCTACCAAGGGAATTATTCAACACGTTCATAACGTTCTTCAAGTGCGTCACTCCATCTGCAAAACCATAAAGTTGCATTTTGGTAATTGAATGCAATATGCCTTTTTGAACAGATGGATCTTTATCAAGTGCCAAAATCTGTTTAATTTCTGGATATAACTTGGCTTGCACATAAAGGGTCTTTTCCTTCATGTCGATCTTTCCAGTGCGCTCATTTTTAACTGGGTAATTGCGAATTGGCATCCCAACTACCGCTTCCCCCTTTAGTGCATTTGGAGGGCCACCATAATCAGCAAAAGCCGCAACTCCGCTATTAATCATGTCGTTGTAAAAATCCAACTTGGATGCCTCATTCATTCTTGAGGCAAATGAATTAGTTAAAACCATCCTTGCGTCATTGGAATAATTCGCATTAAATGCCGCCTTTTTGCTAAGTCTATCAGCTTTAATGTCTGGGTTCCTATAATCAACTGAAACCATTGGCTCTGGCGGCTTGCTGTCATCTTCAAGGGACTTTGCAAGTCTCTGGGCCTGAGACTCCGACAGAAGATTGGATCGAACTCCAAACACTCGTCCACGTTCCGTCTGCAAAAGATCATCTCTGCCGTTAAGTTTTTGAAATAGCTCGTCCATCTGCGGGTGGATAATGGCTTTCCAACGATTGATGTCGTCTTCAATGTCAGTGCCTTTAGCCGCCTCAACATCGGATGCGTACTGATTAAGGTCGTGTACTCCAGTGATGTCTAGCAAAGCTTGATTAGCCTCGTCCATTCCAGACTTTAAATCTTTCATTTCTTGCTTGGCTCCCTTTGGTGCCTCGCCACGTTCAGTTAAGTCTTCAAGCTCCCTGAGTCTATCTCCCTGTTCATCAATATGCTTTTGTATCGTGTCTGCACCACCAAGAATCTGATCTTTATTAATGATGTCCATTACACGATTCATGGATTCTTCATTTTTGTATTTATCTGGGAATACTTGCGCTAGCAAGCTGTCCACCTTGGCTCCAAGTCCACCATAGGCATGTGCATGTTTAGTAGCCGAAAGCTTGACCCCTGCCCGTGTAAGGTTTGGAATTGTTGTTCCATCAAGGACTTCAGCAACCATTGTGTAGGTATCTTTAATTCCTTCGAAAAAGCCTTTCTTTCTAATTCCCTCCACTTCTGGATGGTCGGTAAGTGATGTTTCTGCGCTGTGAAGCTTGGCACCAGTTTCAGTGGGAAATAAATGATCGGATGGGCTTTTGGTTAAAAGCTGTCCTGCGTTTTTGGATATTTTGTACGCCTCTTCACGGCTGACAAATTTACCATCAGTAGTAATAAACCCAAAATTATCGCCATTCCTGCGACCAGACTGACCCTGTTCTGTGTATTTATTGTATTCTTCTGCACTAATTAACCCATTCTCTAAAGCTCCCCTTAATGCCGTGGAGTGATCTGCTCCTGTAAATGGGGCTCCGTCATATCCCGCTGGTTTAAATGCGGCAGTCTTTAGCTTAACTGGTTCTTTAGGCCCCTTTCCTTCATCTGCTGTTTGTGCAGGAGTGCCTTTTTCCAGTTCGTTAGCAGTTTCATTTAAGCCAACCTCTTTAGCACCATCTACTTGAGAGGCTTGATCTCTTCGGTCTAGTTCGGCTTGCATCCTTCCCTGCTTGTCTCCTCCCTTGGCAATTGCAATCTTAAGAATTACTGGATGTACATCTCTAAGATTGGCGGCAATATTAACCTCATTCAGAAGCCATTTGCCAGTGTCATGACCGGCAAATACAAAAGCCTGTGCCACTGAAGCTGGAGAAAATTGTTTAGCCGCCGCAATGGGATCTTCTCCTTCAATTGCCGCCCCAACTCCTTGAGCTACTGCACCAGTTACCAAGTTGGCAATTCCATTAATTCCTCCACGACCAGCAAGCTTAACTAGCGCAGATGCGGAGTCTGCAATAAATTTGTCTGCAACTTTTCCGGCAATCTTTCCGCCGAGAATGTATGCTGGTATAGCCGCCGCCGTGTTCAATGCGGCATGCACTGTGCTTTTTGAATTTGCTTTGTTTTCGTCAAGCCCTTCAGCTTGATATTTTGCCTTTAGGTCTTCTTTCATGGCACCAAAGCCTTGAGCAAGGAATGCAGGAATGCCAACAGAAGTTAACATTAGCGGGGCCTCCAAAACAAATGCCCCCACCTGACCTATGGTTTTTCCGACCCCCTCCTTTTGAGGAGTTCCACCAATAAGCTTCGCTGAATCTTCCACAGCATTTGCTGAAGTTTGCAACGCATAATCACCAAACTTCTTGGCACCAAACGCATGGGCTACTCCAGCAATTCCCTTCCATCCCTCTTCTCCAATATAACCAAATGGAGAAGCAATGGTTCCCATGACTTGAGAAGCAACGGATGGAACGTTGCCTCGCTCATCTGGCTTCTTTAGCACATTAGCTTCTTGTTTTGCATCTTGTGCATTACTGGCGTTGACTTGCCCTTGGTTGGAAGCACTGGATTGATCATTGGCTTGTGCCCCTGCTTGAGAGGAAGCATCGTCTTTGCCGACGATGGCTCGTCCCGCATTGCTATCCTTGCTGTCTTGTTGCTCGTTTTTGATTTGCTGTACATTTGTTACTTCACCTCCTTTTTTTTGTATTGTTTCGAATGGTTGCGATGGATTAAATTCTTGTGATTGATCTTCTGGCTTTACCTCGTCAAATGGAAGTGATGGATCAAACGCTTCTGGCGGCTGATCTTTGTTAACGTCTTCAAATGGCTGAGATGGATCAAATGGCATTACTGAACAGGAATATACTTTCCATCTTGATATTCATAGGTCTTTCCTTTCTGAACAACCCTATCTCCGTTCTTATGGATTGGAGTAGTAGCGGCCTGAGTAGTTGTAGGCTGAATTGGTGCCGATGGCGAGGAGGTTTTGGGCGTGAGGAACATTTCCATGCCAACTTTTGGCTTGTTTGCCTCTTTTGCCCTGTCCCTCTCTAAAGCATTTTTTTGCCTAATAGCCAAAAGCCTCTCTGGTGAAACCCTTATTCCAGTTTTTAATTCTTCTTCTTTGGCCTGCTCCCTTGCATCCAAATAATCCTCTCTGGCCTGTTCGGTAATGTCAGATTCAGCTTTCTTAAGCTCAAGTGTTTCCTTCACCTTTTTATCATGATGCTTCATGGCAAAAGATTTTCCCTTTTCAGAACTGTACATTCCGTTTTCATCTAGCGTTTCTTCTGGAAGGCCACCAAATTCCTTGACAGGAACGCCATCTACCTCCGCCTGAGTAAACCAGTATTTCTGAGCATCGCTATTTACAGCCCATGCGTTTTGCAGATTAGACTTGGCCTCTTGGTTCACTTGCTCATGAGGAGAGTTAAGCACATCACTATATCGTGCCGTGATGTCCTGTATTTGTTTGGATGAACGCATGTTGTTGTGATTAAGTGCATTAATCTCAGACTTCATTGTATTCAATTTTACAGAGTCATTTAGAAAACGATTCTTTTCATTCAATGCCCTAGTCTCTTCAGCCACATCAAACGCCTTTTGCTGTTGTTGATTATCCCACCTAGCTTGCATTAATTGAGATGCTTGTGCTAATGGAATGGCGTTTTCTGCGGCATACTGAGAAGAAACTTCCTGCATGTTTCTCTTGTGCCGTTCCTGAGTGTCCACATCTTCTTGAATAAATGCCTTCTTAGAGGTGGCTTGCTCCAAATTTTGAGCGTAATATGGGTCGTATGTGTTTGCCATGTGATTAAGGATTAGGTCTGCTCTCTTGTTTAGGAGGATTCTTCTTTAAGTCCAAATACTGGGCACTCAATTGAGATGGTTCAGCATTTGCTTCAAATGCAGTCCCCCTAGACGCAAGATAAGCTTTCGTGTCCATTCCCGGAGATGCGCCAGCCGTGGACGCAGAAACCTTCCCAGATTGAACTGGTGGAGTAACTCGTTCTTTTCCCATGGTTTCATACGGAGAAACATTTTGCCCACTGGTATTCATCTCTGGACTCATAGGGCGTATCACGTTCCTTACTTGCTGTCCGCCCTCTTCATGAAATCCGTATGGAGCAATATTAGATGTGGAGTTTTGCAAATTTTGCGAGAACCCTTTAAATGCCTTAGAAACATTTTGCATGAAATCTACAGACTTGATTGCATCATGAGCCTCCTGCAATTGAGTGGATTTGTCTGCGCTTTTTTGAGCAGTGTTTTGTGCATCCTTCACTGAAAGAGGATGGCTTGCATCCATAATTTCAGTCGTATCAACACCCGCCTCATCAAAAATATCATTTGCCGATTTCTTCGGCCCAGATAAAGCATCAGCATAACGGCTCCTTCTGCCAGAAAATCCATAGGACTGAGCCTGTGGCATTGAAAAAACAAAACTTTTCCCAGATGGGGTTCCTCCTGTTGCCATTACATTAGCCCTCCAGTGGTTGGCTGAGATCCCGCCAGTGCTTCAGCATACCTCTTTTTATACTCTTGAGCATAATTAGTCGGGCGTTCTTGACGTGTTTCTGCCATAGAAGCTGGAGGCATCTCTAACGCTGGTCTAGGTTTAAGCGCAACGGCAGATTTTACAATTGGCTTCCTCGCCATTGCGTCAATCTCCTTGTCCATAGCCCCAATAACGTCAGCTTGTGTTTTAACAACAGCGTCTTTCATCCCCTTGGGCTCCCAAGGATGGCGAGCTTGTGCCGCAACTGCATCCACTCTAGACTGAACGGCATCTGCCTCCCACTTTGCTTGTTGAGCTAAGTTTGCTTGGTGCATGGCATCCATCTCCAATTTAGACTTAAGGCCCTGTGCCTTCATCGCATCAAGAGCAACGTTTTGCCCCTTTGCCGTAGCAAGGGCCTCGGATGTGCCCTTTAAAGCTTCTTGTGCGTTGGAGCGTAATGCCTCAACGCCAGTGCCAAGGGCTTTAGTAGCGGCCTCTTGTTCCCCCACCAAGGCAGAATACCGCTTGGCATCCTGAGAGTATGTTCCCACACCCTTGCGTAATTCCGCCAGCTCAGGATAGGTTGATTCTGCAATTCCCTTGGCGGCTCCTAGTAACGCTTGTCCAGATCGGGAAATGGCTTCATTTGCCCTCCTGTTTCCCTCACGAGGAACATATGGCCTTGGAACCTCTGGCTCAGGAATGGAAACCTTAGAAGCCCTCTTGATCTCTGCATCAGTCGATGCATTATCAACGCTTTCGCCTCCGCTAAAAAATCCATCAGCAGTACCTTTCGGTACGGCCCTCTGAGGCATCCAGCTTTTCTGAACGGGATTCCAGCTGTAAAGCATCCCCCTCTCAATCTTGGTGATCCTTTTTGCCATTAGACTAGGTTTTGAATGTTAGAAGGAGCAAATGCCTTCATTTGCATCTGAACTTGGTCATTGCTTCCCTCCTCAAATGATTCCGTCTCTTCATTCAACGAATTGTAGGCCATGTTCCAATAAATGTTCGCCCTCTCAAGCTCATCTTTATTCTCGTAATTGTATGCTTGTACTCCATACCGATAAGCATTTCTGTTGGATGGAACAAGACGATCGGTTGGGTTAACTAATGGAACATATCCCCTTCTAACCAAACAAAGCATGGTGCGAGTCTCAGGGATCTTTCCAACCACCCTATATCTCTGCGTGTCGCTAGTTACTCCGCTTGGAAGTGGGCTGGCAGGAGAGTTGCCAAGCCTAATTATTTGCGTGTCTCCAACATAAGCGGCATTCATGTACCCAAGATTGGCATCATTCCAAGGATACCAATCGCCCATCACATCTACAATCTCACCAGTGAGATAAGTAGTGTCTAATGCAATAACCCTCAAAACACTTTCCACTCCGGGAACAGTGTCAAAATAATAGTTACCAGCCGCATCTTGGCTACAGGAAAAATTATACGAGAAGCGATTGCCTCTCCATTGTCCACCAGTGATGAACCTCTCATTAACGAAGTTAATGGCAGTGGAAACTGCTGGGTCAGAGGCCCCCTGACTTGTCACGAAAGGAGCAAACAAAGTTTGGGCTTGCGAGAAAGTAAGGGAGGCCATGAAAAGCTATGTTTACTAACCCACCCCTCTTAAGTCAATGCTTAATCATCTCCACCTTCCAGCATCTCCCCGCTAAATTCTATATCAAATTCTCCATTTGAATAAGCCTCCACCACTCCCTTTATGGCAAACTTATTGCCAAACTCCGTTCCGTGATAGCTGGTAATGCCTTCTGGGGACTGCCGAGTGAGCATGACAACGCCCACATCAAAGTGTTCTCCCAAGATTCCCCTCACCTTATCCAACACCTCATCCACCAGTTGAATTTCTGGGTCATCTTCTGGGAATTCCACTGCACGAGTCATTGCCGCAAATTAAAACCCAGCCTCTTAATCTGCAAGGATAATGTCCATCTTATCCCGAATCTCACCAGAAATCCCCCCCCATGACCAATGCTGAATAGCAACTATCGGCAATTCATGCGGCTGAAGCCAAGAAAAAGCGTCTGGATAGAACTTGTATGCCCACTGACCAAAGGTGTTAAACTCGCTAAACTCCCTCCCAGATTGTTGAATCACATAATCAGACACACTCATGTTGTGTTTCTTCTGCATCCAATCTCTAAATGGTTTGTACATCCATCGTGGATAAATAATTGGTAGCCTCCTCATATACTCGCTCTTATCGTGCCATCCTAAATGCTTTTCTGTAATGTCCCGCCAAATGCTTTCGCACTCCTCCTTGAGTAAAACTGGCTTGGCATCCAAAAAGAAATCCAAAGGGCTGAAGTCTTTGGTAAATATGCAATCTGAATCCACATGCAACACATACTCAGCAGTGCAGAACTCATCAGCATGAAGCTTGGTAATCTGCTGGGCCATATACCCATCAGTACGATCAGTCACTCCATGAACCTCCTCTCCTCCCAAAACGGGAACTGATCCAATGTCGTTTATCGGAACGGCAATATGAACTTCTCCAAATCCATTTCCATATTTCTTAATGCTTCTTAGGCAGTAACTTAGCCACTCAAAGTCTCCAGCATAACTCCTAATGAAAATATCTGCCTTCATAAAGGCATACAAAGTACATCATACTGATCCCCTTTGTCATCGGGATAGGACTGAATCTCATACCCAAGCCCCAAGATCATTCTAAATATCTCGCCAGAACTTGTCCCTTGGTTCTCCAATGCCACCCTATTAATCTCTATCCACATCTTAGGACGGAATCTCCCCAATAAATCTCCAGCTCCCATCAAAGCACTCATCTCGCATCCCTCCACATCCAACTTAATAAAATCCAGCCTGTCAAATCTCAACTCGTCCAAACGCATCAACTTAATCTCCTCCCCCTCCCCCCGCAACGACCTAGCCCCAGCATTATCACAATGCCCAAGGTTGGCCCTAGAAGCCTTGTCAGCGAGTCCGTAATTGAACCCAAGTACATTGGGGCAGTTGTGACGCAAACACTGAAAGGCGGCGGGATTAGGCTCAAAGGCAATCACAGACCCAGATGCACCCACCTTCTCCAAATACGCAATCGTGTGGTC
>Ga0304729_1001421_pt1 | contig 15860 bp, 13 predicted proteins | sample C_131016_MF_Meta_FD_190475 | JGI IMG/M metagenome (GOLD analysis project Ga0304729, IMG submission 190475) | Freshwater microbial communities from Lake Croche, Canada to study carbon cycling - C_131016_MF_MetaG (v2) (version 2) | ecosystem: Environmental > Aquatic > Freshwater > Lake | place... | reverse complement strand
ACGATCAACCGTGAGCGTGGGGGCACACTCGGCATTCAAGCTCTATGGGGTTACCAGATCAGTTTGGTTAGAGGGTCAAACTGCAGGCAACCTCTCTATTGTGCCAGAAATAGTGAGGCAGAGCAACAAACTAGCCACCAATGCCGAAAGCTGAGCCACCTTTATCAGTTCTAGGAAGCTCGATTCCAGCGGCTTCAGCTGCTCTTTTGGCTGGGTTACCTGATTTAGAACCCTTCTTGCCCTTGTCCTTCTTAGCCTGAGGTCTCGGCATAGGTGGCATACCTGTTGGCATACCCGGAATACCTGGGTTACCTCCCCTGGACATGGTCTTCATCATCTTGGCAGCTTGTTCGAAGCGATTGACTAAACCATTCACATCGGTAACAGTCATGCCTGAACCTTTAGCGATGCGAAGCCTTCTTGAGCCATTGAGGATCTTTGGATCTTTACGTTCCTTAGGTGTCATTGACCTAATGATGGCTTCAGTGTGATCCATTTCCTTTTCATCGATGTTCTCAAGCTGGCTCTTTAGTTTGTTAGCTCCTGGCATCATGGCAAGCATGTTCTTAATCGAACCCATCTTGCGAAGCTGTTGCATCTGATCTAAGAAGTCTTCCAAGGTGAAAGTATCCTTGGCCATCTTCTCAGCCATTTCACGAGCTTGATCTTCATCAAAAGATTTCTGTGCTTGTTCAATGAGAGTGAGAATATCTCCCATGTCAAGAATTCTTGAAGCCATGCGATCTGGATAGAACGGTTCAAAGGCATCCATACCTTCACCTGTGGAGGCAAAGATGATCGGCTTACCAGTTACTTGAGCAACAGACAGCGCTGCACCACCACGAGCATCACCGTCGAGCTTGGTTAGAACAACACCGGTGATGCCAACACCTTCTTCGAAGGCCTTAGCAACGTTGACCGCATCCTGACCAATCATTGAATCAATCACAAAAAGAACCTCATCAGGATCAGTTGCTTTCCTAATGTCGTTAGCCTGCTTCATGAGTTCTTCATCAATACCAAGACGACCTGCGGTGTCAACGATGACAACTGAGAACTGCTTCTGCTTGGCATGCTTGATGGCATCCTTAGCAACGCTCACAGGATTACCTTTACCGTTACCTTCTTCTGGAGCAAAGACGGGAACGCCAGCTCGTTCACCAATAACTTGAAGTTGATTGACAGCGTTAGGCCGCTGAAGGTCACAGGCAACCAAGATAGGTGTCTGCCCTTGGTCTTTGAGCCACTTAGCTAATTTGCCGGCAAGTGTGGTCTTACCGGAACCTTGCAAACCAGCCAGCATGATTACTGTTGGTGGATTCTTAGCAAAACTAAGTCTTCTTTGCTCACCACCGAGGATTGTTACAAGTTCCTCCTGAACAATCTGGACAACCTGTTGTGCTGGGTTTAACGCCTTGGATACTTCATCACCGAGAGCTCGTTCACGAACTGCTGCAATAAAACTCTTTACTACTTCTAACGCAACATCGGCTTCAAGTAATGCTCTTCTGATTTCTCTTAGAGTTGCATCGATGTCCGCTGCTGAGAGCTTTCCCTTACTGCGAAGATTCTTGAACGTTTCGACTAAACGATCTGAAAGATTTCCAAACATTAGCTCTCCCCTACCAAACCTTGAGCAAATTCACTGGCATCAAAGAATCCAAAGTCATCAATGCCTTCACCAATACCAACTAGCTTCACAGGAATATCTAACTGCTCTTGGATGGCATACACAATTCCGCCTTTAGCTGTTCCATCTAATTTGGTCAGCACGATGCCGGTCACATTAGCCACCTCAGTAAAAGCCTTAGCCTGAGCCATAGCGTTTTGACCAGTAGTGGCATCAAGCACTAAAAGCACTTCGCTGATAGCCAGGTTCTTCTCGATTACTCTTCTGATCTTGCCAAGTTCATCCATTAGACCCTGCTTGTTCTGCAATCTACCGGCAGTATCAATGATCAAGACATCGCTTTGATTAGCCATAGCTCGCTCAACACTCTCAAAGGCAACAGCTGCTGGATCTTGACCTTCAATGGTTGGCTTCACAATCTCTGAGTTAGATCTAGTTGCCCAGGTCTCAAGCTGGTCAACCGCAGCCGCTCTAAAGGTATCTGCTGCCCCTAAAGTGACCTTTGCCCCACCTTGGGTAAGCCAGTTAGCCAGCTTTCCGATAGTAGTTGTTTTACCCGCACCGTTAACACCAACAACCAGGATCACATAAGGCTGAACACCATTATCAAGTTTCAGCGCTCGGTCATCCCTGCCGAATTTCTCAGTCAAAAGGTCAGTGAGAATCAGTCTTAGTTCAGCTTCTGTTTTAGCGCCAGATTTCTTAGCTCTGTTCTTTACCTCTTGAACGATTACTTCAGCAGCAGCAACACCAAAGTCAGCTTGGATCAGAACATCTTCCAGTTCTTCTAAATTCTCAACATCAAATTTGATGCGACTAAATAAAGATCTAATTCCTTTAGTTAAGGAACGTTTAGGTAATTCAATTGGCTCAAGCTCAACTTGAGGAATCTCAACTTCAACTACTTGCTGAGTAACTTCTTCGATTACATGTGCTTCAGAAGCGGTCTGAACAGCATCTTGAATTTGTTCTTCAATAACTTGTTCTTGAAGATCTTCTGGGGCTTGGACATTCTTATCCTTTTTGCGCCAGAACATTAACCCTGCCAAGGTTTACTCGTTTTCTTCTATGCGCTGACCAACCACGGCACTAATACCGTCTTGACGCATAGAAACACCATACAGAGCATCAGCTATTTCCATTGTTCTCTTCTGGTGAGTAACAATCACTAGCTGAGATGACTTCTTCAAATCAGTAAAGATGTTAAGTAGTCGACCTAGGTTGGCATCATCCAAAGCAGCCTCAACCTCATCGAGAACATAGAAGGGTGAAGGGCGGGCTTTGAAGATAGCAAACAACAGCGCAAGAGCAGCCAAAGATCGCTCACCACCGGATAGCAAACTTAGTCGTTCGATTCTCTTACCAACCGGTTTGACGTTAACTTCGATACCGGTGGTTAGCAGATTGTCGTGGTCAGTTAGATAGATCGAACCAGTTCCACCAGGGAATAGTACTGGGAAGACTTCTTCGAAAGCCTTCTTGGTATCTTCGAAAGCCTCTTCGAAGATGTTCTGCATCTTCTCATCAAGTTCTTTGATGATCTGGATTAGGTCCACTCTGGTCTGAGTTAGGTCTGCTAGCTGTTCAGTAAGGAACTTGTGACGCTGCTCCAAAGCAGCAAACTCTTCAAGGGCTAGTGGGTTTACCCGGCCAAGACGTTCAAGTAAACGCTCTGCTTCGTGCAGACGCTTCTGCTGCTCAGATTTTACGAATACCTTTGGAGACTCTGGGTTCTCAGGGTCTGGAACTAATTGGTCTGGTCCATATTCATTGACCAATACTTGCTGGTCTAAAGCTAAATCTTCATTTGCCTTAGCAACCAGGTTGGCTAGGTTCAAACGCTTCTCATGGTTTGACAGTTCAATATCGTGAACAGTCTGAGTTAGCGCAGAAAGCCTGTTCTGGATGGTTGCTGTTTCTCCACGAAGACGAACAAGTTCTTCATTCTGGTTACGACGCTTACTTTCCAAATCATGTAATTCAAGTTTTGCTTTTTGCGCGGATGCCTCAATAGCTGAAATCACTACCGGGAGAAGCTTGAGAACACTTTGTGCACTAGCAAGCTGCTTTGCTTGAGCCAAAGCGGCTGTTTTTGATCTCTCAATAGCATCAAGCGCGTCACTAATCTGAGACCGAAGCAGCAGCGCTCTGTCGGTTTCAACTCTGAGTCGCTCAGTGGCAGCCCCTAGTTCAACTCGAACATCTAGTTCACTCTGTCGAGCATTGTCTAAGGCAAGAGCAAAATCTGCTCTTGCTGTGGTGTCTAGGTTAGGTCTTACTCGCTTGGAGAATTCTTGGTATTGAGTCTCTGCTGTTTGAACGGCAGCGACAACGCTGGCTATTACTTCACGAGCAGTATCGGCAACTCGAGATAAACGAGCACGTTCACCATCAAGGGCTTCAACCTGAACTCTTAGGCGACCTAGCTTTTCAGCATTAGAGGCTAACTCTGTATCGTGCTGCTTTAGTTCAGCAAGTGCACGAGCAGTTTGTTCATTGGCAGTTGTTTCCTGAGTTCTAGCTTGGGCAAGATCTGCTCTGGTGCTTTCAATAGCTGAATTAACTTTGGTGAGTCCCGCTTCAGCAGCATCTCGTTCAGCAACAAGCTCAACCTTGGAAGGTTCTTGACCTGAACCACCACGGATTACTGACTCGGTTAGAACATCACCCTGCTTAGTAATAACTACAAGAGCTAAAGCATTAGGTTCAGCACTGTATAGCCGCTTAGCAGCTGCTAGGTCATCGACAATTACAACGTTTACCAGATTGGCAAGAATGCCCGATGGTGCATCAACAACATCAACAGCATTTCTAGCGCCAGTGATCTGCGGCAGGTTGACCGGCTTGATCTTGCTTTCAATATCTGCAACAACTAGTTCAACACGACCACCGTTATTAGCCTTCAGGTGTTCAATAGCTGAGAGTGCTTCATCTCTAGAATCGGCAACAATCGCATCAGCCAAAGTTCCAAGCGCTGATGCGATAGCAGCTTCATAACCAGCATCAATCTTTATGTGTGAGGCAACAAGTCCTCGAATACCTCTAAGACTTGCTGAAGTAAGTTCAGTGGTGCCATCTTTTTGCTCAAGCATCAAATTCAGTGCACTGCGCTTAGCTAATAGACCATCACGCTCACGCTCGCTCTGGTGTAATGCTTCTCGAAGAGTTTCGATCTTCGCTGAAACCTCAGAGACCTGTTTTTGAGCAGCATCGTAATTCTGCTCAAAAGAATTATCCTTTGGAGATGAGTTATTCAGTTGACGCTCAAGAGCTTCAAAGTCGGTAACTGCACTGCCGTGACGAGATACAGCTTCCTGCAGAGCTTCATCATGACGAGCTAGCTCTTCATTAGCTGAAGAGAGTCTTGCCTGAGCCAGTGTGCTCTCTCCTGCAAGACGAGCAAGCTCAGTATCAAAAGCAGCAATTTCAGCAGATTTGGTAGCAGCTTGGTTATCAAAATCTTCAAGTAGTGCTCTTGCTTCATCGCGAGCAATTTCTGAATCTCTAAGCGCTCCACGAAGAGTTTCAACAGCAACGGTTAGTTCAACCACATTGTTATCAGCAGCTTTTGCATCAGCTTCAATAGCAAGTGGATCAACCTGAGAAGCACTTACGGCTGCCTGAGAATCCAGCAAGGTAACTCTTTGGTTAGCAATAGCCAACATGGTGCGGAAACGTTCGGTGATGGTATCGAATGAGAAGGCAAGAGATCTTGCCACTTCAACTTCACTGGACATCTGCTGAGTTTCAAGTTCAGTAAGTCTTGAGTTATTTTCATCTAACTGGTGCTGCAAAATATTCTTTTCAGCTTTGCGATCTGCTTCAGACTGTGAAGTCTCATCAAGACCATTGAGTAAATCAACAATGTCAGCTGCCATCAAACGTGCCTTGGCGTCTCTAACAACAGAGGCAATGCCTTGAGCTTGTCTTGCCGTCTCAGCTTGCTGAGATAGTGGCTTGAGTTGTCTTCTAACTTCACCGGCTAAGTCGTTTAGACGAGTCAGGTTAGCCTGCATCGCATCAAGTTTGCGCTCAGTCTTTTCTTTGCGACGACGGTGCTTCAGAATTCCAGCAGCTTCTTCGATATACCCTCTGCGCTCTTCAGGAGTGGCACGCAAAATACCATCGAGCATTCCTTGACCGACGATGACGTGCATCTCACGGCCCAAACCGGTATCGCTTAGTAGTTCCTGGACATCAAGTAAACGACATGCTTCACCGTTGATCGCATACTCAGATCCGCCACTTCTAAATAGTGTTCTAGAGATAGTAACTTCGGTGTAATCGATAGGTAGTGCGCCATCAGCGTTATCAATGGTTAGTGAAACTTCAGCTCTACCTAACGGACCTTTAGTGGCAGTTCCAGCGAAGATAACGTCTTCCATCTTGCCACCGCGAAGAGTCTTAGCCCCCTGCTCACCCATAACCCAAGCCAGAGCATCAACAACGTTTGATTTACCTGAACCGTTAGGACCAACAACAGCGGTTACGCCTTTTTCAAGGATAAAAGTCGTAGGGTTGGCGAACGACTTAAAGCCCTTTAGGGTAAGGCTTTTCAGATGCAAGAGCGTTCGCTTTCGTTCTAAGGTAAGTGGCTCTAGCCAAAGGCTAAAAAATCCACGGGGTCTGTATAAAAATTACCTTATTTGAAGGGCTTACCCTGTCGCTTTAGCCAATTTGGCGTGCCTAAAGCGCTCTAAGCCCTTCTTCTTTGGCAATAAGGGCAGAAATGCGAGCCTCGGTTCATCCAGTTATCCCGCTTGATCGGCCGACCACACCTTTTACAAGGCAAGCCAGTCAAACCATAAGCATTGAGGCTAATGCTGAAATAGCCCGATTCCCCATTGATGTTCTTGTATTGCTCATCAAAGCTGGTTCCCCCTGCCTCAACAGCGTTAGCCAGGACCACCCTGACATGCTCTAGGAGCTCTTTTGCCTTGGCTTTAGAGATACTGGCAGCACTCTGGTCATAGTGAATCTTGGCTAGCCACAGGCTCTCATCAGCATAGATATTGCCAATACCGCTTAGCACTCCTTGGTCTAATAAGACCCTCTTGATACCGGACTGCTTCTTCTTGAAAAGCTTCAAAACTGTTTCTTCACTAAAGGACACATCCAGTGGATCTCGAGCAATGTGTGCAACCTGGTTTGGAATCATGTTCAGCCAAGAGCCAGTTTCCCCTGCACTAAACCCACCGGGTAAACCATCAGGCGTCTCATCCATGACATCGATAGCTAATGAGCCAAAGATTCTTTGATCGACGAACCTAAGTTCATACTTCTGACCATCAGCGGCTTTCAGGTAAATAGTTATGCGGTTTAGGTTATCTGCTTCAAAACCTGGCGTTCTAAGTAGTATCTGACCGCTCATCCCAAGATGCCCGATAAGAGCTAACTGCTCTTCGTTCTTTTGTTTGTTTAGCGGTAACCATAAGAACTTGCCTCGTCTAACGGCAGCTTGCAAAGTTCTGCCGGTTAGGGTTTCGACAAAGTCTCCAACAGAGGCAGGATGACGTTTTAGAGATCGATGATCGTGAATAACTACTTTGGTTACTTTTGCTCCGGTAACAACTTCAGCTAAACCAGCACGAACGGTTTCAACTTCAGGTAACTCAGGCACTTTTAGCCTCGAAGAACTTTTAGTGCTGCGATAGCAGCAGCTGCTTCGGCTGCCTTACGAGAGCGTCCCTCACCACGAGAGATTACATCACCAGAGACAATGACCGATGCAAAGAAGTTACGGTCATGATCAGGACCCTCATGAGTAACCTCAAAGATTGCTTCAAGTTTGTTTTGTGATTTCAAAAGTTCCGAGAGAACTGTTCGAGGTTCACTTGTTTCAAGTAATTCATCTTCTGAATTAATAAGAGGAAATATAAGCTTCTCAATTAGTTCTGAAGCAACCGATAAACCACCGGATAGATAGGCTGCCCCGATGATTGCCTCTAATGTGTCAGCCAAGATATTTGATTTCTCTTTACCGCCTGAAACAAGTTCACCTTTACCAAGACGAACAAACTCCCCTAAACCAATCTGGTTTGCAGCAACAGCAAGAGTCTTTGCAGATACCGTTGCGTTTCTAATTCTCGATAATGAACCTTCATCCATTTCAAGATTCTGATTGAAGATGAACCCCGTTACAACAAAACCCAACACTGAATCGCCTAGAAACTCTAAGCGTTCGTTGTTGGGTATTTTGCCGTTCTCGTAAGCATAAGAACTGTGAGTTAGAGCAAGCTCTAATAAAGATTCTTCAATGCTTATGCCAAGCAGATTAGTTAGCGTGGCGTAATTCAAGATCTTGAGCCTATTGTTTAGGCGTCAGCTACCTTGCGGCCCTTGTACTCGTAGAACTGAACGTCACCGTTCGAGTCTTCTACGGCACGAGCACGGTGAGGCAAGCTGTATACGGTCTTACCGTTTACGACAGTCTTTACCAGCTGGGTGTTGTTAGCTATCCATGCTGAGCGACGGTGACGGGTGTTTGATCTCGACAGGCGTCTCTTAGGTACTGGCATTAGTCTTCTCTTTCTTGTGCAAGCTTCTCTAGTTCACTCCACCTTGAATCAATCGGGGCTTCGTGAGCGTGATCCGGATCTTCATTCAACTTCGCACCACATTCAGCACACAAACCAAGACAGTCTGCACTACAAATTGGGGTGAACGGAAGATTTAGAACAACCGAGTCAACAATGACAGGTTCCAAGTCGATTTTTTCATCTTGGATGACCAAGTCATCTTCTACCTCTAAAGAATAGGCGAAAAGCTCCTGAATATCTACCTGAACAGGCACAGTTAGGGGTTCTAGGCATCTAGAACACTCAGCTTGAGCCTCAGTTTTGAGCCCACCTGAGACGTAAATCCCCTCATGAACGCTCTCTAAACGCAGAGAAAGCCTGATATCTGCCCCTTTAGGCACGATGGCAAGACCTGCACCAAGAGGCTCTTCTAGTTGGAAAGTTGGGTCAACTTCTCGCATGTGACCTGACTTATGCATCAAATCATGCACAGCAATACTCAATGAACTCATTAGCTTCTCAATGCCTTCGCTACTACTTCCGGAACATATTTACTGATATCTCCCCCAAGATCTGCTACCTGCTTGACCAAGGATGATGACACAAAGCCATGAACTGGATCAGCTGGAATGAACACGGTCTCGATACCGGACAGGTCTCTATTCACCTGAGCCATAGGTAACTCATAATCAAGATCCATGTTGGTACGAACGCCTTTTACCAAAGCGTCAGCGGATACGGTTTTGCAATAATCAACCAACAAACCAGTCTCAAATGAATCAACTACGAAGTTACCTGGCTTATCGGCTAAGACATCTTTGATCAGCTGAACTCTTTCAGCTGCACTAAACCGTGGCTTCTTGGCAGGATTGTGCACCACAACAATATGAACAGTTTCAAACATCTTCGCAGCACGAATAGCGATGTCGAGGTGACCGTAGGTGAACGGGTCGAATGAACCTGGATAAACGGCGATGGCCATGTCTCTAGGTTAGCCGACTATGACTTAGTTAGAAAGTCTTGCCTTACTTTATCTAGCTGGTCCATTGTTTGAGCCAAGAGAACATGCTTTTCAAGTGTCGGATCAGTCTCAAAAATAGAGATAACTTCTTCCCTCGCCTCTTGAATAAGAGCGCTGTCAGTAAGGACTCTAAGTAACCTCAGGCTTGATTTACCACCAGATTGAGTTGAACCTAAAACATCGCCTTCACGCCTTAGCTCAAGATCTATTTCGCTCAGCTTGAAACCATCTGTTGTTGCGGCAACTGCCTGCACTCGCTCTAGAGCCAATGAACCATCTTCGGCACTGGTCAACATCAAACACAAACCAGGTAATCCACCTCGACCGACACGACCTCTCAACTGGTGCAACTGCGAAATACCAAAGCGATCTGCATCAAGTATCACCATGGTGGTTGCATTAGGAACATCAACGCCAACTTCGATAACTGTTGTTGAAACTAAGACATCTGTTTCCTTGTTTGTGAAAGCTGCCATGATGGAGGCTTTTTCTTCAGAGGATTGTCTGCCGTGCAAGACAGCAATTTTCAGACCTTTTAGAACAGCGTTGTTCTTTAGGCTCTCAGCAACACTTATCGCTGCAGCCAACGGTCGTTTAGGTTTAGGAGCTTCACCTTCAGAGAAGAACTCATCTTCAATCTCAGATGCTCCACCACTGGCAGTAAGTTCTGCGCCATCATCGGCATCATCAATGCGAGGACAAACAACAAATACTTGTCTCCCGTTACCAACCTCTTCAGCAACTCTTTGCCAGACTCGACCAACCAACTGAGGTTGACTATCGGTAATTACGTGTGAGGTGATGGCCTGTCTACCTTGAGGTAGTTCGGTTAGAACGGAAACATCCAGGTCACCAAAGACAGTGACAGCAAGGGTTCTTGGGATTGGAGTGGCAGTCATGGTTAGAACATGCGGCGGTTGCTTACCTTTGAGCCTTAGCGCTTCTCTCTGGTCAACACCGAACCGGTGTTGCTCATCAATAACAATGAGTCCTAAATCAAAGAATTCAACCTTCTCAGCAAAGAGCGCATGTGTTCCAACAACGATTTTTGCTTTGCCTGAAACTAGAGAGAGCATCGCACTCTTACGTTCAGCCTGACTCATTTGACCGGTTAGTAAGGTCAGCCCAAGCGATTTGGCAAGATCTGCTCCAAGTGTTCTTTCTATAGATCTGAAGTGTTGAGCTGCGAGAACTTCAGTTGGTGCAAGTAATGCTGACTGACCATCACTGTCGGCAACTGCAAGCATTGCTCTGACCGCAACCAGAGTTTTACCAGAACCAACTTCACCTTGCAGTAACCGATTCATCGGGTGGCCGGTTGCCAGGTCTTTTGCTATCTCTTCACCGATAGATACCTGGCCATTGGTCAAAGTGAACGGAAGTGCTTTATCAAACTGAGTCAGTATTCCGTTTTCTTTAGCAACTCTCACAGCGCTTACTTGATGTTTACTCTCAAGGCGAGCTTTGACGAGCGATGCCTGTAACAGGAATGCTTCGTGATAACGGAGAGTATCTCTAGCTGCCATCCAGTCCCCCATGTTGGCAGGTTGATGAATCTTTTGGATGGCATCAGTTAAAGGCAGCAAATCATGTTTCTTGATTAGTTCAGCTGGAACTTCATCTTCGATTGGTGGGATTACATCGAGGATGATCTTCATGGCTCTTTGAATCATCCAGGTTGAACAAGTTGATGAGGCTGGATAAATAGGAATAGGCAGTTCAGCCCACGCTTTAGCAACCTCATCTTCGATTTCATCACCAAAGAGTTCATAGTCAGGGTGAGACAGTTGCAGTTTGTTTTGGTAGCTACCAATCTTTCCTGCCCACAGACCTCTAGTTCCTGGCTTTAGTTTTTGTGCTCGCCAGGCTTGGTTGAAGAAAGTGGCTGTTACAAAGCCTTGGCCATCAGTGATCTTCACTTCAAGGATTGAACCTGACTTACCCTTCATCCTTCTTTCATAGACCTCAACGACATCGGCAATCAGGGTTACTGTCTCGCCGATTGGAATCTCTTTGATTGGGGTTAGTTCGCCTCTGGATGAATACCTTCTTGGGTAATGCTGCAGGATATCGGCAACAGTTTTGAGCCCTAGGTTCTTGGCCATAGCCTTGGCAGTCTTATCGCCTATCAGGCGATCAAGCGGAGTTAGTGGCAACAGCATGGTTCAATCTTCGCCGATGCCTAGGACAAGTTAGGCTAGCCACACTATGACCAGAATCATTGGCGGTATCGCCGGCAGTAGAACCCTAGCCTCGCCAGCTAAAGTCACTAGACCAACTAGCGACCGAATTAGGGAAAGTATTTTCAACCGACTAGAGGCACTGAACCTAATTGCAGGTGCTGATGTATTGGACCTTTATGCAGGAACAGGTGCTTTAGGGCTTGAAGCAGCTTCAAGAGGCTGTCGTTCTGTGATGTTGGTTGAACAACACAAACAGGCTCTAGGTGGAATCATCACCAACCAGCGAATGATTAAGGCTGCGTTACAAAAGGAAGAACTTGATTGCGATATTCGTGCCGAGGGTAAATCAGTTGCCAACTACCTAACCACTTTCTCAGGTAAGTTCGATCTGGTTTTCATTGACCCTCCCTATGAAGTTACCAATACTGAAGTTACTGAGAACCTTGAGGCACTACTGGCTCATCTGAATGAAGATGCGGTTGTTGTCTTGGAAAGATCCTCTAGAACCCCGATTCCTGAATTACCAGAAGGCTTGAGCGTTACTGAAGAGAAGTCATACGGGGACACCGTGGTCTATTGGTTAGCCAACTAAATAGACTGAATAAATGCTAGAAACTGCAAAGACGCAATGGTCCAAAATTCAAGCGATGGCAATAGCCAGGGCTTTTAGCCTTTTAGGTACTGAACTAACTATCTTCACTCTTGTTTTTAGAGAGAAAGATCAGGGACCGGCAGCAGTTGCAGCGTTATTCATTGTTGGAACACTGCCTTCTATTCTCTTTGCTCCTTGGGCTGGAACCATTGCCGACCGGTTCAGCACTAAACAAGTAATCCCAATACTTTCTGTGATTGGTGGAGCTGCTGTCTTTGCTCAAACTCAAGAACTTGATACCTGGGCTATCTTGTTGCTGCTTTTTATTGCCAATACCTGTGCATCTGTGATCGGTCCTACCTGGGGAAAGCTAACCCCACTTCTTGCCAAAAGAGATGACATGGGAAGAGCTATGGGAACCATCCAGAGTTACTTCTCTATTGCCGGCCTTTTCGGTCCTGCTCTAGCTGGGCTGTTAGTTAAGCAAACAGGATTTGTAATCACATTTGTTATTGATGGAATATTCACAACATTTATCGCTGTGGTTCCATTCTTGATCAAAGTGAACCACAAACCTGAAGCGCTAAAACATGGCGAGAAGACTGAGGTAAGCCAAGGCTTCAAGTTCATGATGGCTAACCCACTGCTTCGATCTCTTGTGATTCTCGTGTTTGGCATGGTGCTTTGCATCAGCGTCATTAGTGTTGGTGATGTCTTCTTGCTAACTGAGCTTATGCATGCTGATTCTCTGATCTATGGTTTGGTCGGCTCTGGTTTTGCTATTGGAACACTGTTGTTTAGCGCCATCGCTGGAGCTAAGAAGATGAAACCAAAAACAGAACTCGTAGTTTTAGGAACAGGTATGGCTGTTCTTTCTATTGCAGCTTTAGGCGTTGGGCTCTCCCCTAACTACTGGTTTGTAATGGTCATCTGGTTTATAGCCGGTATGGGTAATGCCACTATCAATAGCTACGGCGTTGGAATGATGATTAAGGTAACTCCGCATGAAGTGCAGGGTAGAGTTTTTGCCGCTTTCGGTGCGATTATTTCAGTTGCGAGCATCGGCTCGATGTCTATTGCCGGCTATCTGATTGATGGTTTTGGAGTTCGTGAAGTGTTCATGGCTTCAGGAATCTTGGCTTTTCTAGCCTTTGTTGTCTTGTTCCCTACCGTATACAGAGAACAGTTAAAGTTAATAAAAGCTGAGTAGTTGTTACAGGTCTCTCTGTGGAGAACCGATGTATAGCTGCTGAGGGCGACCAATCTTGGTAGCCGGATCATGGTTCATTTCACGCCAGTGTGCATTCCAACCAGGTAGTCGTCCCATTGCAAATAAAGCAGTGAACATTCTGGTTGGGAATCCCATTGCCTTGTAAATCACTCCGGTATAGAAATCAACGTTTGGGTAAAGCTTTCTAGAGATGAAGTAGTCATCAGCAAGGGCTGCAGCTTCTAATTCTTTAGCAATATCCAATAGCGGATCTGAAACACCTAGGTCTGCAAGAACCTTATCTGCAGTAGCCTTCACGATGGTCGCTCTTGGATCCATGTTCTTATAGACACGGTGACCAAAGCCCATCAGCTTTACACCTTCTTCTTTGTTCTTTACTCGGTCAATGTATTTCTGAACTGACTCACCTGAGTCACGAATATCTGCAAGCATCGAAAGTACTGCTTCATTAGCACCACCGTGCAATGGACCAAACAGAGCTGACACACCAGCTGATACAGATGCAAACAAGTTAGCTTGAGATGATCCAACCAGGCGAACTGTTGAAGTGGAACAGTTCTGTTCGTGATCTGCATGCAGCACCAACAAAGTATCCAGTGCTTTTACGACAACTGGGTTTTGGATGTATGGCTCAGCCATGTTGCCAAAAGCCATACGAAGGAAGTTCTCAACATAGCCAAGTGAGTTATCTGGATATAGAAGAGCCTGACCCAAAGAGTTCTTGTGTGAGTAAGCAACAAGTGTTGGTAGCTTTGCAAGCAACCTGACAGTTGAAAGTTCAACCTGAGCATCGTCGTGTGGATTTAGTGAGTCTTGGTAGAAAGTTGATAGAGCAGAGACGCTAGCTGCCAGAACAGACATCGGGTGAGCGTTCTGTGGCATGGAGTGGAAGATGTTCTTTAAGTCTTCGTGAATCAAAGTGTGTCTACTGATGCGCTCTTCCCAGTCAGCAAGTTGAGAGGCAGTTGGGAGTTGTCCATAAATCAAAAGGTAAGCAGTTTCAACAAAGCTCTTTTGACCGGCTAGCTGTTCAATTGGATAACCACGGTATCTAAGGATTCCAGCGTCACCATCGATGTATGTGATCTCAGACTTGGTGCTCGCTGTGTTCACAAAACCAATGTCGTATGAGTTCAGACCAGTGGTGGCATTGAGCTTAGAGAAGTCAATAACTGAGTCACCAGCGGTGGCCTTGATAATAGGGAAATCGGCAGAACCACCTGGGTAATTTAGTGTGACCTTCTGGTCGTTTTCAGCTGACAAAAACCTGCTCCTGTGCTTAGTGCTAGTGGTTAAACCCTAGGGCATTATGCAGCCTTCTGGCACCCTCAGCTATCTTGGCATCGGTGGCAGTAATGGAGAATCGAACATACTTACTACCCCCTGCTTCATAGAACTCGCCAGGGACAATCAAGATACCCAGCTCAGCCATCTTTTGAACGGTAACCCAGCAGTCTTCGCCTAAGGTTGCCCAAAGATAAAGCCCCGCCTGAGATTCAGCTATTTCAAATCCATATGCTCTAACCGCATCCAGGAGGACTTCTCTACGTTCACGATAGATCTCACGCTCAACTGCAACATGCTCTTCATCACCCAAAGCTGCAATGACAGCCTTCTGCACCGGTGTTGGCATCATCAGTCCTGAATGCATACGAATGTTTACTAAGCCCTTAATCATTTCCTTAGGTCCCGCAGCAAATGCTGCTCGGTAACCGGCAAGGTTTGATTGCTTACTCAAAGAGTAAATAGCTAACAGGTTCTCATGGTTACCATCTGAAACTCTTGGGTCCAGTACTGATGGAATAAGTTCTTCAGACCATCTACCCCAACCTAGTTCTGCATAACATTCATCGCTAGCTAGAACTGCTCCCAGTTCACGAGCACGTTTCACACAGGCACGCATCTTCTCAACATCTAGCACTCGACCATCGGGATTACCTGGAGAATTAATCCAAATCAGCTTTGCATTCTCGGGCCACTTAGCTGGATCATCTTCAGAAACAATCTCTGCTCCACACAGTGCAGCACCAACAACATAAGCCGTATATGCAACCGATGGTTGAACAACGACATCGCCTTTACCAAGACCTAGCATCAGGGGCAACCAAGAGATGAGTTCTTTAGAACCGATAGTTGGCATGACCTGATCAACAGTTAAACCAGGAACACCACGTCTTCTAGCAAACCATTCAACAACTGCTGTTCTGAATTCAACTGAGCCAGCTGTTGTTGGATAACCAGGAGCATTAGTTGATTGGTTTAGAGCTTCTTGAATAACAGAAGGTGTTGGGTCAACCGGTGATCCAACTGAAAAATCCACCATGCCTTCGGCATGAGCTTCCGCAATGGCTTGGTATGGCTTTAGTTTCTGCCAAGGGTATTCCGGCAAGCCATCGAACATTGTTAGTTACTCGCCTTGCGGAGGTAATACAGAGACGACTGGGTGATCGCCTGGGATAGGTCCACCTTTAGCAGCCCCACCAGGAGAACCAATCTCACTGAAGAACTCGACATTGGCCTTGTAATAATCTGCCCATTTAGCCGGCAGATCATCTTCGTAATAGATAGCTTCAACTGGACACACAGGCTCACAGGCACCACAGTCAACACACTCATCCGGGTGGATATATAGCATTCGGTCACCCTCATAGATGCAGTCAACTGGGCACTCAGCAATACATGCTT
>Ga0304729_1001420_pt1 | contig 15860 bp, 18 predicted proteins | sample C_131016_MF_Meta_FD_190475 | JGI IMG/M metagenome (GOLD analysis project Ga0304729, IMG submission 190475) | Freshwater microbial communities from Lake Croche, Canada to study carbon cycling - C_131016_MF_MetaG (v2) (version 2) | ecosystem: Environmental > Aquatic > Freshwater > Lake | place... | reverse complement strand
TTTTTTCTTAGCAACAGACCACCATCAAGCCGATATTATAGACAAGAACACAAAAGCAATAATTAAAGCGGGTGAGATAAGCAAAAAATATTTTGCTATAAATAAAAATAAATTAGATGAGGTAAAGAAATTATTAAGTGATAACCATCATTTATATGAAATTATACGGGAAAATGTAGAAGTAAAATTATATTTTGATTTAGAAGGATTATTAAAAGATGATGAAGATGACACAATAATTACAACCAATTTTATAAATGCTATATCTCATATATTAAATAATGATTTTGATATTGAATTAGGAGACGACGAAATAATTATTTTAAACAGTAGCAGAAAAAACAAATTTTCAAATCATATTATATTTCAATCTATAATATTTAATAACCTAGCAGAAGAAAAAAATTTTATAACATATTTAATTAATCGTTTTAATAAACCATTAAATGATAAAGAAGCCGAACTATTTGAAAAATTATTTTTTATTGAAGAAGAAAAACGAAAATGTATTATGGATATTCACCCATACGGACGAAATCAATGTATTAGATGTATCAACCAAAGCAAAATATACAAAACATTTAAATTATTACCAACTAAACAAATAGATGTATTGGATACATTAACAACGTTTAAAATTGAATATAATGTATTAATAACTAAAAAAATTATTGAAGCCAAAACGGGACAAATGGCGAAACCAGTTAAACAAATTAAACAACAACAAACTAAAACAGAAGAACCAAAATTAACAATTGATAATTTTATAAATTTTGATTTTACACTTAAAGCAGGTAATACATTAATGTCATCTAAAAATTTAGGTTATGCTGATTTAAAAACTTTACCATTATATAAACAATATTTATATTTAATCCCTAATAATGGATGTGATTACAATGATTTTTTATATGTTGGCTTTGCTATTAAAAAAGCAGGTGGAAATAAAGAAGATTGGAGACAATGGGCTAAATTATCTAAAAAATACACAACAGGAAGCAAAATAGACACGTTTGATAATTTTAAGACTGAAGGACAAACTTTTAATATTTCTACCTTAAAGAGATTAGCCAAATTATCTAATAAAGATTATTTCAATACACAAGATGAATTATTTAAAACCTATTTTGATTTAGATTTGGAAGATATTAAAATAATTGAAGAAAAAAGCGAATTTGTAAGCCAAGAAGGAACACCAGACGCTAATAATATTTTAGATGAAAATAAATTTATTATCTTATATGCTTATCTAGGTCGTGGAAAAACTACAGCCATTAAAAGACTAATAAAAGAAAAAGGATATAAACGATTTTTATTTATTTCACCTCGTGTATCTTTTAGTTTGTTTATCAGTCAAGAGTTTGAGATTGATAATTATACAGATGCTTTATTAGATGAAGATGATAAAAATAAAGTATTTATTAATAACTCTAAAAAACTTATTATTAGTGTTGAAAGCATACAAAAAATTAATATTGATAATAATTATCAATGTATATTTTTAGATGAAAGCGAAGCCATATTAGCCCAATTTTCAAGCCCAACAATGAAAGCCAAATATTTAGATTGTTATAATAAATTAAATGAATTAATCAATAAAGCCGAGAAAGTCGTTTGTGCCGATGCTTTTTTAACTAATAGAACAATTAAATTTGTTAAATCATACGAGCAACCTATAACGCTTATTAAAAATAATACATCACCAATTAAACGAGATGCTATACGTTTAGAGATGGAAGATTTAGAAAAACAATTATTACAACAAGAGTTAAAGAACAATAAAAAGCCTTATATATGTAGTTCAACGAAAACAGCTTTAGAAAGTTTAGAAGCAGGTAAAAAATTTATGCCAGAATTATTTACTAACTCTATTATATATTATGGCGGTTATAAACGAGATGATAAATTATTTAAGGATACCCTTAAAAATATTAATACCAGTTGGAAAGATGCTAAATTCGTCGCTACTACTCCAACTAATACGGTTGGATGCTCTTACAGTGTTAAAAATGATTTTGATAATGTCTATATGATGTGTCCCGTTCCCACTTGTTCCGTTCGTGATATGTTTCAGATGATGATGAGAGTAAGACACATTAAACAGAATAAAATGTATTTTTCATTACCAGCAATTAAACGAAACACTAAAGCAAATAGAGACGATATATATTATTTATCTTTAGAAAATTATGAAAACTACAACAAAGAAAAAATACAATTATGTATTGATGAATGTAATAAATTTATAGCAGAAGATAAAGACAATCAACATATATTAAATATATTAGTTGAAACATTTAAAAAATTTGATGAAACACCTAAAGCATTAAGAGAAATATTATATTTTAATTTATTTGAAATGTATGTATCTAATACACATTATGAGAAAATGTATTATAAATTTTTAGATAAATGCGGATACGAATACGAGCAACCAATAGAGAAAGCTACTAAATCAAAGAAAGAAGCAAAGAAAGAAGATAAAGAAACTATAGAAGCAATAGAAAACGAAGACAATGAAGAACTTATTAACCAATACAATAATATTAAACTTATAACATCTAACGAAATAGATGAATATATATTAAATGAGAAAAAAATGAAAGCGTCAGCATCTGAAAAATTGATAAAGGAAAAATATTTTTATAAAAAGATGATTAAAGACGATTTAGATATAGAAGATGAGGCAAAACATTTTTTTAGTTTCATCAATCCACATAGAAAACAATATTTACAAAGAGCATACGAAGAAAAACACGCTAAGAGTTATATTGATATGATTGAGAAAGAAATTAGCGATAGTAATAAATGTAAAGAGATGATTAAGGGGCAAATGTTAAGATTAAGCATTATAAAAGATTTTACAAAGATATTAAAGCTTAATAATACATTTGATAGAGAAACAATTGTTAAACGTGAAGACGTTGATATATTAATAAAATATGTTGAAGATAACAGAAAGAAAATAACAACATCGTTTAATTTTGTTGATAGAGCTAAGCAACAAGTAGAAGAGAAAGACAAATACAGAACATTTTACCCATATATAGAAGAATGTTTAAAAAATTGGTCTGGTTGTTATTTAGTAGTTGAGAAAAAACATAGTAGTAGCAAGAAACCAATATTATTTAAGTTGAACGGCATTGATTATTTTAGTATAATGAGAGATATAACAGGGGGCGAAGTTGATTTTATTGAATAAATATTAAGATTACTATATGGTTTATCTTAATATTAAGCTTAAATACTGGTTAAACATTAATTAAAAATTTTTAATTAATGTTAATCTATAAATTAATATTAAAATTAAGTTTAAAAAAGTCTAGTTTTTTTTTCTAACCTAAATTAATATATTAAAATGGTGAAAAATGAAGATGTTATATTATCTTTTCTTGCTGATGAGAATAATAAAGCGGGTACTTTAGAATGTAAAGACGGACAACTAAAATTATATAATAGCATAATAGCAACAAAAGAAAAAGAAGCTAATAATATTAAAATATTTAAAGTATATAGTTCTAAAACAACAACACTAATAATGAATATGCTACCTAATGTAAAAATTAATTGGAAAAATGGCGGATGGTATTTAAACGGTGAAAAATGGGAAAATGATGAAGCTTATATAAATATTAAAAATCCTGATTTTGAAGGTAAAATATTAAATACACAAATGAATACACATTTAAAAAAAATGTGATTGTTTTGATAGTGATGAACCTATGATTATTAGAGCGGGTATATCATTAGACGATATTAAGAATAAACACCCTAATATATGTGAAAGATTAGAAATTATAATAGATGACAAATTAAATTATTATAGTAGGTTAAAGTATGATAAAATTTAAAAACTGGTTGAAAAATAATTTTAATATTAAGTTTAGAAATTTTTTCTCAACATATTTATATATGTTGAAAAAAAGTCAAAAATTATTATGCTTATCGTGCCGAAAGAATGAAAGACAAACGAAACAATATTTTTGTAAGATGTGCCAAAATTCGCCATCCGTTAGAATGGTAGCAGATGATTTAATTGAAAATGAAAGAATAAAAGATTTAAATGAGTTAGAATTGAAAACAAAAGAATTAAAAAAAAAATGTGTGTTATACTTTTAAATATAAATGTTTTTGTCTTTACCTTGCCAATCTTTATTTGCTTTCTTTTCTAGTTTTCTTAATCGTTTATAATAGTCTGGTATTTCATTTAAATGAGCTAATACAATTTTTTTTGTTATATCATAATCGCCGTGTGTTATATCTCTATGTTCCATTTCAGCATTAAAGCCAAAATTAAAATCTTTTTTACTTACTATTTTAGGATTTAGTTTCAATTCCTTAAATATTTTATTCGTTGTTCTCATATCAACCATATTAAATTAATCTAAGAAAATTTAATTTAATATTAATATTTATTTTATGTTATAATATTATATATGGATAGTTCCGAATTAAAAGAAGCTATTAAGAAGAATAGGCCTAAAATTAGTGATAATAGTATTTCCACCTATGTTTCAGTATTAAGAAGCCTAATAAAAAAATATTCTAAACCAGACGACAAAATAAATTTAGAATGGTTTGAAAATCAAGACGAAATTATAAAACATTTAAAGGATGTAAAACCAAATTTAAGAAAAACAATTTTAAGTGCTTTAATAAGCATAACAGACGAAAAACATAATGAAAAATATAAAAAGGCTATGATGTCAGACGCTGAAGCCTATAAATCAGACAAGCTAAAACAAGAAAAAACACCAACTGAAGAAGCTAACTGGATTTCACAAGCTGACATATCTAAAAAAATTTTAGAAATGTTAAAGGATACTAAAAGCTTATGGAATAAATCAGATTTAGCTAAATCTGATTATCAAAAATTACAAAATGTTATTTTAGTAGCTTTAACATCTGGTTATTATGTGCCACCACGTAGAGCGGTAGATTGGACTAATTTCGCCGTTTCTGATATAGATGAAAAAAATGATAATTACCTAGATATGAAGAAAAAAGAATTTGTATTTAATAAATATAAAGGTTCAACAGAGAAAGGCGTTCAACGTGTAGCAGTTCCTAAACAGTTATTAGTCTTATTGAAAAAATTTTTAAAATTAAATAAACATAAATGGCTATTAGTTGATAGCCAAAATAAACAATTAAACAGCGTTAAATTAGCTCAGCATTTAAATAGGATTTGGGGAAAAAATGCCTCAGTGAATGTAATGAGACATAGTTGGATTAGTCATAAATATCCAGTTGTTAATGTTGCCGAAATGAAACAGGATGCGAAGGATATGGGAAGCAGTGTTAATCAATTTTTAGAAACTTATATTAAAAAAGAATAGTTAGCTCATAGAGTTTATAAAAAACGGGTTGGATTTCAGAATATATATATATAATTTTAAAATTTAACCCGTTTTCTATAAAACTTTAATTATCTAAACCTATTATATATATGTCTGAATTAGATTTAAATGATTTTGATTATAGAAAGAGTAAAAACAAACTGAAAAAATATGATGTATTTCGTAAAGGTAAATTCGTTGTCTCGTTTGGTGGAATTCACCCGAACGGAAAACCATATTCTCAATTCTTTGATAAATTGGCCGTCTATAGTGATTATAATAATAATGATGAAAAGAAAAGAGCTAACTATAAAAAACGACACGAGAAAGACCGACATAATAAATATAGTGCTGGATGGTTTGCTGATAAAATATTATGGTAAAAAAAAATATAATCTTATTATATTATGGGGATTTGTGATAAAATACAACAATTTTTTAGAGACATAGCAATTAAAGAAAGTTGTATAAGCAGTTGTTGTATAACTATAGTTGAAGATAAACACCATCACCATAAGCATAAACATAAGTATAAACATAAAGAGCAACACATAGAAAAAACCGAGGAAAAAAAAGTTTAAAAATGTTTAAAAATATTTAAAAATGTTTAAAAATATTTTCTAGGATAATATAATGTCAAGTTTTAAAAAGGATTATTCATTTGGAATAAAGAACGAGGATAAAGTGCTAAAACAATTAAATGATTATTTTGAAGATGGATTAATAATCAAAGCAAAGGACAAATTTTCTAAATATGATTTTGAAGGTAATTTATTTATATATGAATTAAAAAGCCGAAACAATGATTATAATGCTTATCCTACCACATTAATACCCGCCGATAAAATAATAAAAGGTAAAAATCAAATTTTTTTATTTGATTTTAAAGATGGTTTATATTATATTCACTATACTAAAAAAGAGTTTAAACAGTTCAAGCTAGAAGAATTTTGCCGAAATAAAAGAACTGATTACAATGATAAAAAAAATCTTTACTATTTTATACCTATTGAAAATTTAATTAAAATAAATATTTAAAATTTATTTTAAAAATGTTTAAAAAATTATTTTCTATTTATAAATAATATATAAATGGAAAATCAAACTCTACCACAAGAAAAAAAAGAATTTAATAATATTGAATATCAAAAAAAATATTACATAGATTATAAAGATAAACTTTTAGAAAGATTAAAACAAAAATCTAAATGTGAAATATGTAATGGTTCATATAGTTATGTTTCTAAAAATAGACATTTACAAAGTGCCAAACATAAAAAATTTATTACTTAATTTTTTTTGAAATGAGCCCAAGCCTCTTTAAGACTAACATTATTTTTAACTTTATAATTCATAACATCCTTAACACTAATTTTTTTCTTACCGCCTGATTTTGCCCCTCCTTCCATTTCATCACTTTCGCTATCTTCTCCTTTACCTTTTTTATTTGCTTTCTTTCTTCGTCTGCCTCCTTCTAACATTTCAATATCAAAGTTTTCAACTTTTTTCACTTTCTTTTTCTTTCTTCTTTTACCATCTCCTATTACTTCTTCACCTCCACCTTGACACTTCGCACAACCCGCATTCATATTTTGTAAATCCATTACTGGTTGGGCTCTCATTTCGTCATCGCTTGGATATTCAAAAACTCTACCACCTGTAAAATCATTTTTTACATAAGGGAAACCTCCAGAACCCCAAAATTGTTTATAGCCTGTATTTTCGTATGTGTTAAATCCTGTTGGATATGGCGGAAAACTCATTATATATAATTAGATTACATTATATTTTTTTTAGATTTTTTATATTCGTAATATAGGTATTTTATTATCGTTGATAAATTTTAATGAATATTCGTTTGTTTTTTCTAAAATATAATCATTAATTGGTTTTAATGTTTCTATTATTGTTTCTCCATCTTTCATATCTAATACATTTTTTAAATCTAAATAAATCTGTCTCGGGATATCTACTTCATAAATATTTGCTAATCTTGCTATTACACCGTTAATATGTATATTTATATAATTTAAATTATTTGGAACATTATAACCAAACTCAATAATATTAATTAAAACTTTTAAATCAGTCCTACACGAATTCAACAGATTTACATTTCCTTCTAAAAATTCTGATGCTATTTTCATATATTTATAATCTCTATCTATTCTTGATAAAGCGTAATACCTCTTTATATATTTTAATACATTTTGTGGTTTTAATAATAATAATGATAATCCATCTTGTCCTACCGCATATCTTATTTTTTGTGAACTACTTGCTGGATTTTCAAATAATACATTTGTCATTTCTAAAAATTTTGCTCTGCTTTTGCTAAAAAAAAATAAATCTATTTTATCTAATTGACTAGCTCTAACGGCATCTGAAAGTTTCAAAATATTACCCATACCTTCATCTTTATATCCGTTTGCTACCTCTTCTGGCTTCCATCTAATAGTAATTTGTAAATGTAATTCTTCATATAATTTGAGCCATTTTTTTAATAAATTGTCATCATTTAATTCGGGAATTTCTGTAAATTTTAATCCGTATTTACTTTGAAAAACTTTAAAAATTTGTGGGTTATATCCTTCAACTTTCATACTTTTTATACGTCCTATACTTTCTTCTAATGGAATTAAATATCTTTTCATACCTGCTTTAATATCTCCTATTATATATTTAGAACCATATTCGGGGTGTTTCATAATAGTCTTTACTATTGTTGTCATAGCAAAGGCGATATCATCCATTTCATCAAAACCTTCTCTAACATCAATGTCTCCAGATAAAAAAAAATTTTTAAATAATGAACTACCATAAACATAGGCATTTGTGGGAACTGCTGTTAATAAATGAAAAGCTTCAATAACATCTTCGGGATATTCATAATCAAATGTTTTCATTTTTTTAAAATTTTTTATGTCTGTAGGGCTTACACATACTTCACTAACGGGCTTGTTATCTATATCACAACTAAAAGATTTCTTCATTAAATATATATATATTATAATCACAAAAAAATTTATAATAAAATAAATAATATAGAAATAATTTATATTTTAAAATAAATTTCTAATTATAATATATATTTAATGTGTGAATTTATTGAAAAGCTATTTATAGAACAAATTAAACCTGAAGAAATTGATATTCAATTAGATGAGGAAGAAATATTTAAACATTATGATAAAGATAAAGACGAATTATTATGTATAATAGGAAAATTAAAAGCTGAAAATTATAAATTAACTCAACGATTGGTCGGCTTAGATATATGGCTAAAGCAAATAGTAGGCGAATTATATGAAGAGAATAAAAAATTAAAAGAAGAAATACAAACTGAAAATTTAGAACAAAAAAAAGATTAAAAATAAATTATTTTATATTATATTATAATACAAAATGACAGATAATAATATTAGTGAAGTAAAACCAATGAAAATTAAAAAATGTGTTGTATGTGAAACAGAACACAAAATAAATTATATATATACACATTACAAAAGCAAGAAACATTTAAAAAATTTGAATAAAAAAAATGTATCTTATCTAGTTTCTGATAATGGATTAGATGGGAATTATAAGCATCTATTAAATAATGTTGATAATATTTTAGATGTTTGTAATCATTTAAAAGGCTATATTAACGAACAATTTAATAAAATTCATTCTAATAATTTAATTTCCTAATCTAAATTAATAATATGTATAAAAGTGGTATTTATCAAATAGGAGCAGGACATAAATATAATTTGTTAGGTTTTCCAGTTGGTTTTTATACTAATAGAGGATTAACTGATATGGCAGAATTCGTAAGCAGACCATTATTAACAGTTAATGAATATATGAGCGGTGGAAATACAAACCCATTATATAATATTGGATATGGTGAAGAAGAAAAACATATTAAAAAAATGGAACAATTAGATAAGGATTTAACGAAGCACGAAGCATTACATACAAAAGATGTAGAACAAATAAAAAAAATAATCAAAAAAAATAAACCAATGTTAGAAGGAGATTTTAATGAAAATCCAATGGATGAAGACGAAGAAACACACGTTAAACAAATGAAAAAAATAGCAACAGCTTTATTAAAACACGAAGGACTAGACAAAAAATCAAAAACCCAGATTAAAGCAATATTAAAAAAATATAAAGGCTTAAAATATAAACCAGTAGTAGAAGGAGGTAAGAAAAAAAGTAATATGAAAGGTAAAGGTTTTTTATCTGATATGTTTGGCACTATTGGAAGCGTTTTAGGAACAATAGGAAAGCCAATTTTTGACAATGTCCCAGCTTTAAAACCATTTTCGGGTTTATTAGGTGATAATTCTGCTTATGGTTTAGCATCTAAAGGTTTAAAATCAATAGGTTTAGGAAGAGGAACAGGAGGACGAAAACTAATTCGTTTAGATAGACCTAAGCCAAGTAATAGAGACAATTTGGAGAAAATGCCTTTTGTTGTTGATGATATAGCAGGAGGTAAGAAAAAAGGCGGTAGAAAAATAATAACCCCAGACCATCCAAAATATAACGAAGTTGTTAAAGGATGTGGAGCAACGCCAACATACTTAGACGGAACGCCAATTTTACCAAGACCGCCAGGAATACCACCAGCAAGAAAAGTAAAAAAAAGAGATATAATATATTAACATATTTTTTTTACAAGATTTTAAATTTTAATATATTTTTTTGTTATTATAATATAATAATAACAAATGGAAAATGATTTTTGTTTTAGTTTTGAATGCGGAAAAAGATTAGCAATAATAAAATCAAAAGGGAGCAACAACGGAAAAATAATTCATTTATATGATAAGAAAAAAAAATGTTGTAATCTTTGCGAGGGAAAATGTAAAGGTAAAAAAAAATGTTGTGAAAATTGTTGTATGTCATACCATAAAGATGGAATAGAACAAGACAATATAACAACACATATTAAATTAGGTGAAGGCGAATATTTTGAAGAAATGCCAACAAATGAACCAAATCAAACGAATATTGTTATGATATCAGCCAAAGCAGGAGCGGGAAAATCTTATTATTTGAAACAGTATATACAAAATTATAAAAAATTATATAAGGATAACAAAATTTATTTAATGAGTGAAAGCAATAAAGATAAATTATTAGATGATTTAGTTAAGAGAATACCATTAGACCAATTCGTTGAGAGTGAATTAGAATGGTCTGACATTCCAGATAATAGTTTATTAGCTTTTGACGATATTGACTGCTTAGAAAATACCCGAGAAAATGGTTTTTTAAAAAAAAAATTATATCACTTAATGAATAGTTCTATTCAAAACGCCAGAAAAAAAAGTGTTTCTATAGTTCAGACAGTTCATTGTGCTACTGACGGGCAAACAACTAAAATTATGTTGTTGAGTTGTTCTTCATTTGTATTTTTCTTAAATAGTGTAAGCATTCAACATAAAAACGCTTTGAGTAAAAATTTAGGTATATCAAAGGAGAACATAAAAAAAATATTATCTATGAAAGGGCGTTGGGTGTGTGTTTTCAATATGACCCCTATGGTTATTATGGGAGAACAAGAAATTTATATTTTAGGTAAAAACTAAATTTCAATAAAGTTTAATCATTATCATTTTTATAGAAAACGGGTTGGATTTTATAATATATATATATAATTTTAGAATTTGACCCGTTTTCTATAAACTCTATAAGATTACAATATCCATTTTTTCATATTATTTATTATAATTATCTAGATTATAATATATGAATGAACCATTAGGCGGAGATGAAATTACAAAAGCTTTATATGGTAAAGTAAAAGTTTTATCATACGACGAACTTTTAAAATTTGATACAATTGAAGAAGCTTTTTACCCATATAATAGGCTTGTAATACTTTATTATTGGGATTTTTCAGATAATACAAAAAACGGGCATTATGTAGCAATAAGAAGAGATAAATTTAGAAATAGAATATATGTATTTGATAGTTATGGGCGTTTTATTGATGATAATTTAGCAGATATAGACCCCTATAAGAGAAAACAATATAAAGAAGATTATAAACAATTAACATATTTATTATTAAAATCACCCTATAAAATAGAATATAATGAAATTCAATTTCAACAAAATAACTCGTCAGTGTGTGGTAGATATGCCATATATTTTTTATTAAGAGATGATTTAGATTTAGAAGACTTCCAAAATCTATTTAGTAAAAAAGACTTTAAAAAAAATGATGAACTAATTTTAAAATTAACAAATTTCGTTTAATTTTTATCTATTATAATAATATATAGATAAAAATGAATTCTAACAATAAAAGCCCTTTGTATTTCAACATACAGCAATTAATAGGTTATAATCAATTAACAACAAGACCAGCAGATATTAATAAACAAACATCAGTATTAGAAATATTCAATGATGCCCCATTTTTACAAAATGCTAATAATTTTTTTATAGGAGTTCAAAGAGCTTTAATTCCAACAAGCGGAATTCCTCGTTTAATTGTGCCACTAGCCAAATATAACATAGACGGAACCATTAATACAAATCCAAATAAATTATTATATGTTGTTTCGTTAGCTTATAGAGATATAGCAGGTAATGTTATTTTTAGTATCAGTGAAAATGTTATTTTTCAACCAGAAACAAAAGGCGAACCACTACCTACAGTTATAAATGGGACACAAGATTTTATAACTAATAAAACATATTATTTTGTATATGATATTCAGACAATATTAATTTCAGTAAATCAGACCTTAATAGATATGTGGGGATTTTTTAAAGTTGGATGTGCTAATTTAGGTGTTGATACTACGTTATGGACTAATATACCCTTTTATTCTTTTGATTATACAACTAATAAATTTACATTTAATGCCGATGAACGATATTGCTTACAAGACCCAATAACAACATACCAAGCAAACGGAACACCTATATATACACAACGAGCAAGAGTTGAAGTATATACTGATACTTTATTACAAGATTTAATACAAAATAAAACTATATATTTTACAGAGGATACAAGATATACAAAATATTTAATTCTTTTACAAGTGGTTTCAAAATTAGACGGAGCATATACATTAAATAATAATATATTAACTATGACAGCGTGGAAATCATCTTTAAATATGTGGTATGCTTTAACAAAATTAGTTTTTACTATTAATTACGGAATACCTACAAAATTAGAGTATCAAAATCAAATAAGTTCCGACGGCACATTAACAGTTAATACAGCTAACACTATAACAGCAGGTGTTAGGCCGTTAAGACCTATTTTAACAGATATACAGGTAGATATAGACCTTTTCGCATTTAATAATAATTTTGCTACATATCAAACCTCTTCTATTTCTCAAGTTAGATTAATAGATATAACAACCAACCAAGATTTAAAAGATTTTCAAATATCCGTCTCGTGGATTTCAAATTATAATATTAGTTATGATTTAATTATTCCAACAGGGCAACCATTAGATTTAAAATTAGCCTTTTTCCCAAAAACAACAACTTTAATTTAAATAGTTCTAATTATATTTATTTTATTCAAATAAATATAATTTTCTAAAAATTTTTTTATAACTATAATTATATATATTATGTCTAACATTATCCCTCAAGATTTAAGAGAAAATATTATAGAAGTGAGAGAAGGCCTATTGGATTTTACTGTTCCAGCCATTGTAGTTCAAAAACCATCTAATTTATTAGCAATTAATTTAAATCAAACAAATACATTTAGTGCCTCAGCAATTAGTGTTAAATTAGAAATTCCAAACGAGTTTAACGTAGTTCAAAAAGAAATATTATGGAAACAAAGATTTTCAGTTAAAGTAGCTGGGACATCATACACTAACGGCGTTTTAGAAGCAAATAGACCAATCTATGAATATGGATGTTTCGCCCCTCGTTCTAATGCCTTATCTAAAATTGTTAATACCGCAACTATTACATTAGGTGGTTCATCTTATTCTTTAACTTTGGGTTCAGTTGTTGATATGTTAGAAAGATATAATACCGTAGCCCCCGAAAAATACCGCTCTCAATTGTCTCCCGTTTGGTTAGACCAAACTATTAATAACGATGATTTAGCAGGAACCCCCAGAAATCCATTAGGTGGTTTTAAAGATACTGGTTGCGAAGATGGAATGGCTAGAAATACCGTTCCCTTTTCAGTTAGTAAAAATTCAGCAACTGAATTTGAATTTGAAATTGAATTAGAAGACTATTTACCAGTTGCCCCTTTAAAATCAAATATTAATTTATCTGGTGGAGGTGGTGATTATGGTTTATCTCATTTAACAAGCGTCAATTTAGATTTAACCTTTTTCGCAGGTGCTTTAGGTCAAAGGCTTTTTAGCTTTGCTCGTAATCGTGCTGGTGGAAATCTTTTAAATATTACAAATATTGATGTTCAATTATTACAACCCGAATTCCGTTATATTACAGTTTCTACAAATATGGATGCCGTGCCTAATTTGGTTTATTACCCCCTTAAAACAGTTGAAAGATTACCCCAAACTTTCAATATTCCTAATGGCGGTGTTTCAACAACCGTAAGCTCTCCAGTTATTACCGTTTCACGTATTCCTACCGCAGTTATGTTTGCTCTTAAACCTACTCAAAATTTAATGTTGTATGCTAATAGGGGGACAACTTTCGCAACTTCTCAAATTGACGGCTCCCAACGTTCCGACCATTTTACCCGAATTACTAACGTTCAGGTAAATTTTGACGGTGCTACTTTGCTTTCAAATAGTAAAGCGTGTGATATTTATAAAATGTGTGCTGAAAATGGTTTGGTTGATAATTATGCTATATTTAATGGCTTACCAGTTCCCGCTGGTTTGAATGCCGTAAATGGTGGCGGTAATTATCTGCCTAGAACTATAACCCCCTCTGGTGCTTGTGTCCGTCTTGAATTTGGGCGTAATATTTCACTTCGCCGAAATTTAGCTCCTATGGTTTCTTACAGAACACAATTTCAAATTCAAGCAAACGTTCAAAATTTTGACCCTAATTGTGAAACATTTGATTTAATGACCGTGATGTGCTACGACAATATTATGTGTGCTTGGGATACCAATCTGACGGCCATTTCGTATGCTCCTCTATCCGAAGGGGATGCCATAAACGCTCATCGTAAAAATAATATGGTTCATTCTGATTTCTTAAGAGACCCTCAATTAAATGGAACTGGTTTGTTTGATGGTGGTTTATCAAAAATTATATCACACGCTAAACACATTTTACCCCATATTAAACAATTTTATGATAGCTCAACGGGTCAAATGCTTAGAGGTAAAGTGAGAGATTATTTGAAAGGTAATGATATGGCTACTAGTGCTATGAATGCCGTTGGTTTTGGAAATAGTGGCGGTGCCCCATCAGGTGGTGCTATGGCTTCTAAGAATATGCTTAAACATTCATTACTTTAAATAAAAAATTTTTAATTAAAATTATTATATATACTTATTATATATATAATATGAGTTCTTCAATAATTGACTTTGTTAATTGTAATATTGAAAAAAATTTGGGAAATAACAAATATATAAATGATAAATTTTTTGATGTGAAAGAGATTAACAGCGAAATAATTTATCAAAATAATGTATTAGTTGCTACACAAACCGATATTAACACATTACAGCAAGAAATAGACAATATACCAGCAGGAAATCCTAATGTTTGGATAAATGGAGCAGGTGAAACAACAACAAACCAACAAATATTATTTACTGACAACTCACAAAATGGAGCTATAACAAGTGATAAATTATATTTTGATACAGAAAATAATTTTATTTATTTAAACGGTGAAGTTATGCCCGTAAGAAGTGAAATTGATGATTTAATAACCCGAATAGGTGAAACTAATTTAAGGATAGATGAAACTGATGGCACAGTAAGAAATCAATCTCATAGGATAGATGATTTAGAAACATTAACAACTAATCAAGGTAGTGATATACAATCTAATACTGACCAAATAGCAAATCTAACACCTAGAGTAAATAGTGTAGAAGCCCAATCACAAACTAACACTGACCAAATAGCAAATCTAACACCTAGAGTTAATTTTGTAGAAGCCCAATCACAAACTAACACTGACCAAATAGCAAATCTAACACCTAGAACACTAGCTTTAGAAACATTAACAGGACAACAACAAACAGACATTGGTAATTTACAAACTAATGTATCTAATAACACAACTAATATAAGCACTTTACAAGGCAATGTAAGCACTTTACAAGGCAATGTAAGCACAAATACAAATGATATAATAGAATTACAAGGAGACTTAAATAATTTATCAACTTATACTTCAAATAGTGTTTCATCATTACAAGGTCAAATTACAACAAACACCAGTAATATAACAACAAATAGCAGTAATATAACAACCTTACAAGGTCAAGTATCAACAAATAGCAGTAATATAACAACCTTACAAGGTCAAGTATCAACAAATAGCAGTAATATAACAACCTTACAAGGTCAAGTATC
>Ga0304729_1001418_pt1 | contig 15876 bp, 15 predicted proteins | sample C_131016_MF_Meta_FD_190475 | JGI IMG/M metagenome (GOLD analysis project Ga0304729, IMG submission 190475) | Freshwater microbial communities from Lake Croche, Canada to study carbon cycling - C_131016_MF_MetaG (v2) (version 2) | ecosystem: Environmental > Aquatic > Freshwater > Lake | place... | reverse complement strand
ACGCGAGTGCTTGGTTGCAATTAATTTTCATCGCCGGTGGTTTCTGGGGCTGGTTTGGCTGGGGTAAGAAGGGCGCACAACCAGCACGCCTTACTCGGAAAGAGAAAACTCTCTGGGCAGTTGGTGGAGTCATTGCTTGGGGCACCCTATATCCAGTTCTGAAAAAGATTGGTGCTGCTGCATCGCTCACCGATGCCTTTGGATTTGTCGGTAGCTGCATTGCCCAACTTCTGATGGTCGTCGAAAAATATGAATCCTGGCCATTGTGGTTTGTGGTCGATGCGGTTTACACCTATCAGTTCTGGCATGGTGGCTCGTATCTCACTGCAATTTTATATTTCATCTTTGTCTTAATTGCAGTAGCAGGATGGAAGCGTTGGTTGAAGGAGTCTCGTGCTCAATAACATCACACCCATTCTTGAAAGCATCGCTGCCGCCAAGCCCCAATGCGGCCCTACTCTGTTGATCACAATTGATGGTCCGGCAGGTTCGGGTAAGACAGTTCTTGCACAAGAAATTTCTGATGCGCTGGCAGCTACAGGTAAAACGAGTACAACCATTCACATGGATAGTTTGTATGACGGCTGGGAGAACGCACTCACTAGTTCGCTCACCACAACGCTGCGCAAGCGAGTATTACCTGCTCTAGAAGCTAGTGGCGATTTCACGCTCCCTTATTTCGATTGGCTGATTGACTCTTTCAGTCCAGATGAAAACTATCGCGCGGCGCCGATTACGATTCTCGAAGGTGTGGGCGCAAGTCAGAAGGTAACGCGCTCTCACGCCTCAGTCGCGGTATGGATTGAAGCTCCGCTCGAGATTGCACTCGAACGAGTATTACAACGCGATGGCTATGACCTAGAAGGTCCACTCAAGGGCTTTAAGAAAGCAGAACTCGTGCACTTCAGCGTCGAAGGTACGAAAGCCGCAGCACATCACATCCTTCACAGCGCCTAGTCGCGCGTCATAGACCACAACTTTGTACTGCCTTCTCTAAGATTTTGCTGTGTCAGATCTCTCCGGCGAAATTATTGATAGCCGCTATCAGCTCCAAAAGCTAATAGCCACCGGTGGTATGGCGAGCATTTATGAGGCGCTCGATATTCGCCTCGATCGTCATGTTGCGGTCAAGATAATGCACCCACATCTGGCTAATGATGAAGATTATGTAACGCGCTTTATTCGTGAGGCGAAGGCGGCCGCCTCGCTCTCTCATCCCAATGTCGTTGCGATTCAAGATCAGGGCTGGAATGAGGGTGGAGTTCCTGCGGTCTTCTTAGTCATGGAGCTCATTGACGGGTTCACACTTCGCGAATTTATTCACGAGCGAGGTGCGCTCTCCGTCAAAGAGTCGCTGCGTTATTTCTCGCCAGTTATTAGCGCCCTTGTTGCGGCGCACAAATTAGGTATCGTGCATAGAGATATCAAGCCAGAGAATATTTTGATTTCAAAAGATGGTCGAGTGAAAGTGGCAGACTTTGGACTCGCTCGGGCGGCAACGACCGGCGCAACTATGACCATCGAGTCCAGCACGATATTGGGCAGCGTCTCCTATCTCTCGCCCGAACAGGTCGCTCGCGGTGTGAGTGATGCGCGAAGCGATGTGTATGCCCTCGGAATTGTTCTCTTTGAAATGCTGACTGGGCAACGGCCATTCGAGGGCGATTCGCCAATTCAAATTGCCTATAAACACGTGAATGAACGCGTACCTGCTCCCTCTACTCTTAAAAGTGGAATTCCAGAGAGCATCGATCTGATAGTTCTCAAAGCAACTGCCCCCAACCCGGATCAGCGATATCGCGATGCCTCCGAATTGGAACGAGATATCCAGAAAGTTGAACGAGAGTTAGAACCTGCAAAACGCCAACTGAGCCTCGAACTAGATGTGGCACCAGTGATTACCAGTGAGAAGAAACGAAAGAAAGTATTTTCCGCACCGAATGAGAGTGAGCCAGTCATGCGCGAGAAGAGCAACTCCATCAAAGGGAACTCCACTAAAGAAACTGCTCGAACAAAGAGCAAGAAGCGGACCTCAAAGCGAGTCAAACGCAATCGCTTCATCGCTCTGCTCATTGTCGTTGGTCTCATATTTGGCGCGTGGAATCTGGTCGGTGGTGGCGCAAAGATTGCTATTCCTTCAGTGGTCGGTATGACCGAAAAGCAAGCAACTGCAAAACTAAAAGAGTTAGGTTTAAGTGCAGATGTTTCGGCACAAATCTTTAGTGAAGGAACAAAACCAGGTCTCGTCCTCTCCTCGAATCCAGGCGGCGGTGGCAAAGTTCGCGCGAACGGTACGGTGCACCTCACGATCTCTAAGGGAGCCGAACGTATTACGGTGCCAGATATCGCCGGCGCTACGGTAGATAACGCAACCCAAGCGATTAAAGCCGCCGGTTTAGTTGTAGGTACAACGATTCATGCATTTAGCGAAACGATTGCCAAGGACTCAGTAGTAAACACCTCACCTGAAATCGGAACACCGCTTCGGCGCAGTAGCTCGGTCAATATCGTTATCAGTGATGGTCAGGCGCTCGGTGGCAAGTCTTATATTGGACTCTCCTCCGATCAGGCACTTAACGAGATAAGTGATGCTGGTTTCGCAGTTAATACTTCCTACGCATATAGCGAGAGCGTCGCGGTTGGAATGGTTATTTCTCAGACCCTGCCAACAACCGTCAAGGTTGGACAGAAGCCAGTCGTAAACATTGTGGTCTCACAAGGAAGCGCCTATGCATATATTCCACAAGTGCGTGGCCGAACCTTGAAAGAGGCGACCGCTGCCATTGAAGGTCTTGGCCTTAAAGTGGCAAAGCCAAAAATTATTGGTACTCGGAAGAACAAAGTCGTTATCAACGTCTCTCCAGCAGAGAAGTCGAAGGTCAAGCCGGGTTCACTTGTCACACTTACTCTCGGATAGGCTCCCGACATGACAGTACGTAACTTTCCTCGCCTCGGTGCACATACGCCAACCTCGGGCGGAATGGCTAAGCGTGCTATCGGGTATGCACTTGAAGTTGGAGCTGAAGCGATTCAGGTCTTTGCCTCTAATCCACGTGGTTGGGCGATGCCGGAGGCAAACGTGGAAGCTGATACTGCATTTCGCGATCGTGCACTTGAACTAGATATTGAAACTTATGTGCATGCACCATTTCTGGTCAACCTCGGATCTCCTACCGCTGGAACCTATGAAAACTCTGTTGCATCGACGGCTTACTCGCTCAAGCGCGGTCGAGAAATTGGCTCCAAGGGCGTTGTTATTCACACGGGCTCTGCGGTCGATGTAAATCATGTGCCACAAGCCTGGAAGCAGATCAACAAGGGCATGATGCCAGTTCTCAATAAGTTGAAAGATGAGGATCCCTGGCTGCTTCTTGAACCGACGGCTGGTCAAGGTCAATCACTTGTTAAAAAATTAGAGGATTTATTGCATTACTTCGAGGCGCTCGAATGGCATCCAAAGGTGGGAGTCTGTCTCGATACTTGCCACGTATTCGCGGCCGGACATGACATCGCGAAAAAGGGCGGGATGACGGAAACGCTTGATTTGCTTGTAAGCCTTGTTGGAATTGAACGAATCAAACTTATTCACGCTAACGATTCGATGGATGTCTGTGGCGCACTGAAAGACCGCCATCAAAATCTAGGCGACGGCGAAATCGGCATTAAGCCTTTCCAAGAACTTCTCGCCCATCCAGCGGTGAAGAATGCGCCACTTATTTTGGAGACGCCGGGCATGGAAGTAAAACATGGCGAAGAGATTGAACTTCTCAAGAAGATGCGCGCAAAGATCAAGTGAAGAACGGCGATAAGAAAGCGCTCTTCGCCTTAATTCTGTTAGCAGTATCTGCAATTTGGGGCGGCGCATTTGTGGTGATGAAAGATGCGCTTGCGCGTCTGGATGTCAATTCATTTCTCGCCTGGCGCTTTCTTATCGCTACCCTGCTTCTTATCGCGCTTCGACCAAAAGTGCTCTTTCAGATCAATCGCAAGTTTCTGCTCAAGGGCGTTCTCGTCGGAGCCTTTCTCGGAAGTGGCTATATCTTCCAATCCTTTGGCTTGACTCTCACCTCAGTTGCTAAGACTGGTTTTATTACCGGCCTTTATGTTGTGCTGACTCCAGTTCTTGGTGCAATCTTTCTCAAGAAGAAGTTTGCAACTATCCAATGGCTCTCTGTTCTACTTGCGACTGCCGGATTGCTGCTTCTCTCCTTTAAAGGTCTGCATATTGGATTGGGTGAATTTCTCGTCTTTCTTAGCGCAATTGTCTTTGCCGCTCACATCATCGCCTTGGGTGAGTGGAGCTCAGGTATGGATACTTACGCGCTCACCGTCGTACAACTCGGTACCTGCGCTTTTATCACCACAGTCGCCGGACTAAAGAGTGGCTTACATGCACCGCCAGATTCTGGTGTGTGGTGGGCAATTCTCTTCTGTGCCATCTTTGCTACCGCCGTTGCCTTCATCTTCCAAACGTGGGCGCAATCCTTTATGGCTGCTACAACCGTTGCGGTAATTCTGACCATGGAAGTCGTTTTTGCTGCCATCTTTGGCATCGCAATTGCGCATGAATCTCTGACAACAAAGACAGCCATTGGTGGGTTGATGGTCGTTGTGGCTATGTATGCGATTATCTGGAGCGAAGGCCGTGAGAAGATAAGCGCATGATTGATCTCCGTTCTGACACAGTGACCGCTCCCTCAATCGGTATGCGCGAAGCCATCCTCAACGCCAAGGTCGGCGATGATGTGTATGGCGATGATCCCACTGTTAATTCGCTGGAAGAACGTATCGCTGAGTTACTTGGTCAAGAAGCAGCGCTCTTCGCTCCCACCGGCTCGATGGCAAATCAACTCGGAATTCGACTACTCGTACAACCTGGCGAAGAACTTATCGCTGAAACTAATTCACATATTGTTCGTGCCGAACTTGGCGCGGCAGCAGTATTTAGTGGAATCACTACTCGTACGTGGGAAGCGCCTCGCGGAATTTTGAACGCTGACGATGCCATGGCAATCGCGCGTCCAAACTCAGGTCCTTATCTTGTTTCAACAACAGCAATTGCGATCGAAAACACCCACAACTTCGGCGGTGGAAGTATCCAACCGCTCGATCAGATTGTTGCGCTTCGCGCAGCTACTCGCGAAAGTGGCATGTCGATGCACCTCGATGGAGCTCGTCTATGGAATGCGCATGTAGCAACTGGCATCTCCCTCAAGGAGTACGGCCAAAACTTTGACTCCATCAGCGTCTGTCTCTCCAAAGGTCTCGGAGCTCCAGTGGGATCAGTATTAGCCACAACGAAGGAACGAATTGCGGCTGCGCGAATCTGGCGCAAGCGTTACGGCGGTGGAATGCGTCAAGTAGGAATTCTGGCTGCTGCTGGTCATTACGCGCTAGATAATAATCTTGCACTACTGAAGCACGATCACCTACGTGCAAAGCGAATTGCAGAGGCATGTGCTTCGGTCTCACCTCTATTAGTAGATCCAGCAACTGTCGATACCAATATCGTAGTTCTCGATTTACAGTGCATGTCGATTAGCGCTGCACAACTCAATACACAATTAATTGAGGCTGGCATCTCGGCCGCCGCTCTCGGACCAAAGTTTCTCCGGTTTGTGACGCACTTAGATATTACGGATGCGGATATCGACCAAGTAGTCGCAATCTTGCCTGGGTTACTTCAACGCTCCCTCGTGGCGTAAGAACCAATCTTTTACCTCTAGCCCGTACGCATAATTTCCGAGTGCCCCGCCAGTTTTAACAACGCGATGGCACGGAACGATAGGTGCAATTAAGTTTCTTGCGCACGCACTTCCTGCTGCGCGCACTGCATCTGCTGATCCGGCCCGCTTAGCGAGTTCGGCGTAAGTCCAAACCTTGCCAACCGGAATCTTGCGCATCGCTTTCCACGCCGCCTGCGAAAATTCTGCTCCCGGCTGACGGGTTTGAATTCCACCGAAGGCGCTCAAGTCACCATCAAAATAATCATCAACCAATTCGCTAATAATGGGAATTCGCTTTACCGCCGAATGTTTACGAGCGGCATCGACTGGATCCATTCGCTCAAATAAATCTGCGAAACTGCGGAAACCTGCCGCTAAGAGAACGTGTTCATCGCTGACCATATACAAATTACCAACTGGGGTCTTGAGTTGGGTGGTCAAAAGCATTCCCCCACAATAAAGGGAAAGGCCTGATTAATAAATAGGGGTTATCGGTCCCGAAGCATCTCAGCGACGAGGAAGGAGAGCTCTAGCGATTGGGAGTGGTTGAGGCGAGGATCGCAGGCAGACTCGTAACGCGTCGATAAATCCTCGTGCGAAATCTGTTCGCCACCGCCTACGCACTCGGTGACATCATCGCCGGTGAGTTCGATATGAATTCCACCTGGATGTGTGCCGAGCGCCTTGTGGACTTCAAAGAATCCGCGTACTTCATCGGTGACATCATCAAACTTGCGAGTTTTATATCCGCTGGGAGCTTCGTAGGTATTGCCGTGCATAGGATCGCAGACCCAGAGAACTTTCGCGCCAGAATCTGTGACTGCTTTAACGAGGGCAGGGAGTTTTTCGCGGATGAGTCCGGCACCCATACGAGTAATAAAGGTAAGTCGACCTGGCTCGTTATCAGGATTGAGCGCCTTAATCATGGCCAGCGCATCCTCGGGAGTTGTCTTCGGTCCGAGCTTGATTCCAATCGGGTTCTGAATTTTCGAAGCAAAGTCCATATGTGCGCCATCGAGTTGGCGAGTGCGTTCACCAATCCATACGAAATGCGCTGAAACATCGTAGGCAAGTCCGGTGCGGGAATCGATGCGGGTTAACGCCTTTTCGTATTCAAGAATGAGCGCTTCATGGCTGGAATAGAAATCAACCGTCTTAAAAGCATCTGGGTCTACTCCGGCAGATGCCATGAAATCAAGAGCGCGGCCAAGTTCAGTCGCCATCTGTTCGTAGCGAGTTCCAAAACGCGGATCGCTGACAAAGCCCTTATTCCAGTTGTGGACTTCGCGGACATCAGCAAAGCCGCCTTGCGTAAAAGCTCGAACAAGATTGAGCGTTGAAGATGAGGTGTTGTAGACCTGTACTAGTCGATCTGGATTAGGTGTGCGCGCTTCGAGCGTAAATTCAAGATCGTTTACAGCATCGCCGCGGTAGGCAGGAAGTGTGACATCGCCACGAGTTTCGTTGTCATTGCTGCGGGGCTTGGCGAACTGGCCAGCCATTCGACCAACTTTGATAACCGGCAAACTTGCGAAGTATTGAAGTACGACAGCCATCTGCAAAATTGTTTTGATTCGGTTGCGAATTGAATCGGCAGTTGCGGCAACAAATGTTTCGGCGCAATCTCCACCCTGCAACCAGAAAGCTTTACCCTCTTGCGCAAGGGCAATCCGCGCCTTTAGTGCATCACATTCGCCTGCAAAGACAAGTGGTGGCAACTTCTTCAGAGTTTCGACAGCTGCGCGAACTGGCGCACCATCAACTCCTCCTGGCCACTGTGGTTGTTGAGCAGCCACTAGGCCGGGCGTAAAGATTGAGTCGATTTCAGGGGAATGTGCCATGGGTTTATTTTAGGGAAGTTGCGGGCGCTGGTGCCGAGCAATTATCCGAAGAAGATCTCCGTTTCAGCATAGCGGGATGGATCGACAACTTTGAGCTTGTCGGTAGCCGAAGCGAGCGGAACGCGTTCGATTTTGGTTCCGTGCAGGGCAACCATCTTTCCGAAATCTCCTTCAGCAACTGCGCTAATAGCAGAGAGTCCAAAGCGGGTAGAAAGTACGCGGTCAAACGCTGACGGCGAACCTCCGCGTTGGATATGTCCGAGCACGGTGCAACGGGCCTCGCGACCAGTCTTGTTTTCGATCTCAGCAGCTAGCCATTCGCCGATACCAGAGAGCTTTACGTGACCGAAGGCATCAAGGGTTTGGTCCTTCACTTTCATGTCGCCATCTTGCGGAATTGCACCTTCGGCAATAACAATAAGTGGCGCAAATCCATCGGCGAAGCGAGATTCCACCCAAGCGCAGACTTTATCGACTGAGAATTTAACTTCAGGAATCAAGATCGCTGCGGCACCACCGGCGATTCCAGCATGAAGTGCAATCCAACCTGCGTGACGCCCCATTACTTCGACAACTAATGGACGGTGGTGAGATTCTGCAGTTGTGTGTAAGCGATCAATCGCTTCCATCGCGATGTTTACTGAAGTATCAAAGCCGAAGGTGTAATCAGTGTTGTTGAGATCATTATCGATTGTCTTAGGAACTCCGACAACTTTTACGCCTAAAGAATCTAATTTTGTTGCTACGCCTAAAGTATCTTCGCCACCGATTGCGATAAGTGCATCGATATTCATCTTGGCAAGATTTTCCTTGATGCGTTCGACACCATTCTCAATCTTGAATGGGTTGGTGCGAGAAGATCCGAGAATTGTTCCGCCCTTGGGCAAAATTCCACGAGTTGTCGCGAGATTCAATTCCATAGTCAGGCCTTCCAGCGGGCCTTTCCAGCCATCGCGAAAACCGACAAATTCATAGCCATACTCTTTTACGCCTTTGCGAACAACAGCACGAATAACGCCATTAAGGCCGGGGCAGTCTCCGCCGCCTGTAAGTACACCAATACGCATTTATAAACTCCTGAAAGGCTAATAAAAAATCTATCGTCCTCGATGACAGGCAAAGTCTACCCTTACCGACGCCCTAGAAAACCGAGCGAACCTCAGTAGGCTCTGCCCATGGTTTCGTTAGTTGCAGGCGTGGATTCCTCCACCCAATCAGTCAAAGTTGTTGTTCGTGACGCGCAGACCGGCGCGCTCATTCGTGAAGGTAGAGCACCGCACCCATCTGGAACAGAAGTTGATCCGGCTCATTGGTGGAGCGCGTTGCAAGCGGCGATTACCGCTGCAGGTGGTTTAGCTGATGTAGTCGCAATCGCTATTGGTGGGCAACAACATGGCATGGTTCTACTCGATAACGACGGAGAAGTTATCCGACCTGCGCTTCTCTGGAATGACACTCGATCTGCGCCACAAGCTAATGCGCTCAATTCTGAAATCGGTGGCAGTGCTGCGATGGCAACTGCTGTTGGTTCAGCGCTCGTTGCATCATTTACCGCCTCGAAAGTTCGCTGGGTTGCAGATAGCGAACCAGCAAACGCGACGAAAATTGCGGCAATTGCACTCCCCCATGATTGGCTCTCTTGGAAACTGATGGGCACTGGAAAGCTGGAAGATTTATTTACTGACCGCGGAGATGCATCGGGTACTGGATACTTTGATCCCAGCACATCTTCTTACCGCAGAGATGTATTAGCACTAGCACTGAAATCTGACCGAGCGATTGTGTTACCTCGTATTGTTGAGCCGCACGCCTTTGCAGGTAAGACAGCATCTGGCATTCCTATCGCTGCAGGTACAGGTGACAATGCCGCAGCCGCACTAGGAGTTGGCGCACAACCAGGCGATGTTGTTGTTTCACTCGGTACGAGTGGCACTGCTTTTGCAGTATCTGCAACGCCAACAAATGATGGCAGCGGCGAAGTCGCTGGTTTTGCCGATGCCACCGGAAGATTCCTGCCCCTCGTCTGCACTCTTAACGCAGCTCGCATTCTTGATGCTGCAGCGAAAATTCTCGGTGTTGACCATGCTGAACTTGGTCGACTCGCTCTCTCGGCCGAACCAGGAGCGCAAGGTTTGTCGCTCCTTCCATACTTTGAAGGTGAACGCACTCCCAATCGTCCCGATGCCAGTGGCGTACTCGCTGGAATGACTAACGAGAATTCAACTCGCGAAAATATTGCCCGAGCAATGATTGAAGGGATGCTCTGCGGACTTGCCGATGCGGTTGCATCACTAGAAAAACTTGGCGTCGAAGTGAAGCGAATTCTTCTTGTCGGCGGCGCTGCAAAGAATCCGGCAGTTGCACCCATTGCTTCCGCGCTCTTTGGTCGCGAAGTTTTACTTCCACCTCCCGGAGAATATGTCGCCGATGGTGCAGCGAAGCAAGCAGCTTGGGCACTTCTCGGTGGTGATAGCGCTCCAACGTGGGATCTCGGCCGCGTAGAAAGTTTTTCTAACGCACCAACTCCCGAAGTCCTAATTCAATATCGAACGCTGCGCGATGCAACACAAGGCTGGAAGTAGCCATGACTCTCAAGCCAGAAATAGTTAAGTTTCTCGCTGACGGTGCCGCCAAGAAAGTACCTGCGCCATGGCAGAGCACGCCTCGTGAAGCGAGATTTAATGTCAAAGATCGCCCTCTTCTTACGAGCACTCCCGAGAAAATTTATTCAGTTGAACATAAATTCATTCCAGGAGTGACCGCTGATCTTCCAGTGCGTATTTACCGACCTATGAAAAATACACCGCTGCCGGCGCTGATTTTCTATCAGGGTGGTGGCTGGGTACTCAATACCCTTGATATGTACGAGCAGGCGCTACGTTCGTTGGCAAATAAGGGCCAGTTCATTGTCATTGCGGTCGCTTATCAGAAAGCGCCAGAACATCCATTTCCTATTCCCTTTGATGATTGCTACGAAACTTTAATGTGGGCGAAAACTAATGCTGCAGAGTTAGGAATAAATCCCGATGCGATTGGCGTTGGTGGCGAGAGCGCCGGTGCAAATATCGCAGCCGGAGTTGCCATCAAAGCGCGGGATACCGGGGACATCGATCTTAAATTTCAAGCTCTGATATATCCAGCAGTCGATGAGACCTGTTCTAGTGATTCGTATAAATCATTTGCAGATGGATTTGGCCTCACCCGTAAGAGTATGCAGTGGTTCTGGGCTCAATATTTACAGAAGAGTTCTGATCGCAAGAACCCTTATGCAGTTCCGCTCATCGCTCGATCTCTGACTGGTGTCGCTCCAGCAATCGTTCTTACCGCCGAATATGACGTTCTTCTCGATGATGGCTACGCCTATGCAGAGAAACTTCGCAATGATGGAGTCACAACGTTATATCGCGAGTACGAAGGTCAGATTCATGGCTGCTTTGTCTTCTCCGCCATCACCCCTGATTCCGAGAAGATTCAACAATATCTCGCCGATGAAATAAATACGTTGCTCGCCCCGAGCTCCTGATTCATTCAATAATCGCCTTATGTGAGGCGAGGCAGTAACATGACTGATTGTGTCGCGTAAAAACTGGGGACTATTTCTTCTCACGGGTCTCCTCTGGGGCATTCCTTATTTATTGATGAAAGTCGCAGTCAAAGACCTCTCTCCTGTTGTTATCGTCTTTAGTCGAGTCTTCATCGGCTCGTTAGTTCTTATCCCGATCGCGGTTCAACGGAAGACAATTAGCAGCGCTCTGAAATATTGGAAGTATGTAATCCCGTATGCGGTTGCTGAAATGATCATCCCCTGGATTCTGATCACAAATGCGGAGAAGCACATCACCTCTGGGCTGGCAGGACTCTTAATTGCGACAGTTCCCATCTGGTCCACCATCCAGGCTTCGTATCATGGTGATAAATCAGTCTGGCACCGCAAGCGCCTCTTTGGTTTAGCGCTCGGGTTTATTGGAATTGTTCTGGTCGTTGGTATCGAAAGCATCTCTGGTAAGCAAAATCCCATTGCTATTGGAGCGATGATTGTCGCTGCTATTGGATATTCATGGGCGACCATCATGATCAATCGGAATATTCCGCATGTCGATGGAATTGCCATCAACGGAGTTGCGATGGGAATTACAGCAATCTTCTATCTGCCGCTCGCACTACTCAATCTGCCAACGCACTCACCTCAAGCAAGTGTTGCTTGGTCGGTGATTCTCTTAGGCCTCTTCCCTACCGCTCTCGCTTTCATTCTCTTCTTCCAGTTGATGCCTGAAATAGGTCCAGCTCGCGCCTCATTAGTTACTTATCTCAACACCGCATTCGCGGTCGTACTTGGGGTTGTATTACTCGGCGAGCCACTTACTTTGGGAATCGAGATTGGACTTCCACTCGTTCTTATTGGTTCGTACTTTGCTAGCCGAAAAAATTCTGCTGCAGAATTTTAGAATTATTCGGTAAATCCTAATTTCGCAAGTTTCTTAGGGTCTCGCTGCCATTCCTTTGAGACCTTGACGTGCAAACCCAAGTAAATCTTTCCGCCCAAGAAGGTCTCGATTGATGCGCGTGCACCCATGCCAATTGCTTTCAACCGTGAACCTTGTGGTCCGATAATGATGGACTTTTGGCTATCTCGTTCGACATGCAGCGTGGCATGAATGTCCCAGAACTCCTTACCTTCGCGTTTGGACATCTCATCGATGGTGATTGTGACGGAGTGCGGTAGCTCTTCATAGAGGTTCTCGATTGCGACTTCACGGATGAGCTCAGTAATAGTCAGCTCGCTCGCCTGATCAGTAGTTATATCTTCTGGATACAACGATGGCGAGAGCGGAAGTGCTTTAGCAAGCAGTTCGAGTAAGAGATCGGTCTGCTCTTCAAGCTTTGCTGAGAGTGGAACAATTTCGGAGACTTGAAGTTCAAGCTTCTTCGCAAATTCGTTAACTGCATGCAAGTGAGCCATTAACTCTTCTGGCTTTACTCGGTCGGTCTTTGTGACTGCGATGAAGACTTGGCGCTGCTTCTTCAATTCCCGGGCAATATATTCATCGCCCGCGCCAATAGCTTCATCAGCAGGTAGGCATAAAAGAGCAGCATCTACTGATTCCAAGTTCTCGCTCACCATTGCGTTAAGACGTGTTCCTAGCAAAGTCTTTGGTTTGTGGAGTCCCGGAGTATCCACAACAATCATCTGGAAATCTGGTCGTGTAATGATTCCGCGAATTGGATTACGGGTCGTGTTGGGGTGGTGTGAAGTAATAACAATCTTTCGTCCAACGAGTGCATTCACCAGAGTGGATTTGCCGGTGTTGGGGCGTCCAACAATAGCTACAAATCCTGCGCGGTGATCCGATGAACTCATGGCTTAATTCTCTCACCCATTGCCGAGCGGCATCACCAATTCCATGACATCGCCAATGCTCGAGACAAGTTCAGCACAGCGATCAGTTATCAATCGGTGTGAGCCTTCGCTGGTAGGCGAGTTAATTGGACCGGGCACTGCCATAACTGGTCGAAAGATTTCAGATGCCTCTCGAGCGGTGCGCAGTGAGCCACTTCGAAATGCAGCCTCCACCACGATTGTTCCGCGAGAGAGCGCTGCAATAATTCTATTTCGGATAAGAAATCGCGCAGGAAGCGCAGAGACTTGCGGCATTACTTCAGAGATCAATAATCCAGTCTCGGCGATTTCAATAAAAAGTTTCTCGTGACCAGCTGGGTAATTACGACTAATTCCACCTGCGAGAACTGCAACTGTTACACCTTCTGCTGCGAGAGCTCCCCGATGTGCACAAGCATCAATCCCGTAAGCACCACCGCTGATCACCGCAAAGTTTCGATCGCAGGCAGCAGCTGCGAAATCTGATGCGACGCGGGAACCATAGGGAGTTGGATTGCGAGTACCCACGATGGAGATTGATTGAGCCAGATCAATGAGCAAATCTCGCTCACCCTTAATAATGAGCGCGATTGGCGAGGCTTTGAGATCGTCGAGTTGAATGGGCCAATCCTCGTCATCAGGAGTTAAGAAGATGGATCCGCTCTTCGCTACCTCTTCCAAAACTGCCTCACCGGTCCGGCCATGTACTCGTTCGGCAATCTTGCCCGCTGAATACTTATCTTCTGGATATCCGCCAGCACTTAGTTTTTCAAGGACAAATTCTGGTCCGAAGGCAGAGATTTCATCGCTCCAATATCCGGAGCCACCTTCGATACTGGAGAAGAGGACTGCACGAGCCTGCAGCGGGTTCATACTAAATTCTCCATCCCGGACCTCAAAACTAGCGCTTGTTCTACATCTGCCACCGTTGGAATGGAATGTCCCTCGGAATCAGCAACGCTCCATGCGACCCGAAGTACTTTGTGAAAACCGCGCGCACTTAAGCGCTCGAGATCTAACTCTTGATGCAAGATATTCATGGCTGAACGTTCTGCCGCATATTTTTTGCGTAGATAGTTGGGAGGAATCTCTGAATTCAATTGCCACTCTTCGCCAGCGAATCGTTCGCTAGCGGCAGCTCTCGCTGCAATGACTCGATCTCGAACAACCGCACTTGATTCTTGCGGCTCAGTCGAAGCCATCTCGACTCGTGAGGGCGCATCGACAAATACCCGAATATCAATTCGATCTAGGAGTGGGCCAGAAATCTTCTGCAAGTACCTCCGAATTTGAAGTGAGGTGCAGGTACAGGAACGACCGCGACCACTGAATTTTCCACATGGACAAGGATTCGCTGCCAGAACCAGCATGAACCGAGCTGGGAAAGTTAACGTTGCCAGTGAACGAGAGATTGTTACTGAGCCAGATTCGAGTGGTTGCCGCAGAGAATCAAGAACGCCGTTGCCGCATTCGGGCGCTTCATCGATAAAGAGAACGCCACGATTAGCCAACGAACATGCACCGGGGCGAATCTGCTGCGAACCACCTCCCACCATCGCTACCGCAGTGGTGGAATGGTGCGGCGAGACAAACGGTGGCGTCCGAGTGATCGCCTGTCGTGAAGTCCAATTGCCCGCGATTGAATTAATCGCCGCAACTTCTAGCGATTGCTCGTGGTTAAGTAGTGGAAGTATCGAAGGAATTCGCTCTGCCAACATGGTCTTGCCAGTTCCGGGCGGTCCGATAAAGAGAAGATGGTGTCCGCCAATGGCAGATATTTCGAGTGAGCGTCGGGCAGCTCGCTGTCCTGCAACATCGCTGAGGTCAAGTACTTGTTCGGCTGGCGCAATGGAGGCAATCTCTACTTCGGGAATCTCACCTGTTGCAAAATAATGAATCACCGTCCGTAACGAATCAACTGGGATGATTGTTATTCCATCGATAGCAACCGCCTCTTGATAATTCTCTTCCGGAAGAATCGCGTACTTTATCCCCGCGCTCTTAGCGGAAAGCAACGCCGGAAGAACTCCTCGGACCGCTCTCACCTGACCATCAAGTCCTAACTCACCGAGAATGATGTGATCTCGTCTTTCGTCTTGGGCAATCAGCCCTTGCGACATCAGTAGACCAATAGCAATCGGCAAGTCGTAACTCGGGCCACTCTTCGGTAGCCATGCCGGTGACATCGATACAGTCACTTTGCGATTTGGCCACGGTGCGCCGGAATTAACAAGTGCCGAACGCACTCGTTCGCGAGATTCCGCGAGTGCGGCATCAGGTAGGCCAAGCAATATGTACGAAGGAAGCCCATCTGAAATATCAACTTCGACCTCAATAGGATGTCCGGTCAATCCCATAAGTGCGACGGTATGGGTTCGCGATAGCGTCATTAGGCAATTCCTTCGCGATAATCAATCGTAAAATTCTCATCACCGATGACTGCGGCGGCATCAATGCGAAATGGATTGCTCCAAAGATTGTGAAGAATTAACCAAGCCAAAGCTAAGCGGCGCATTCGCGCAGCTTTGACCGCTGTAATTGCTTCGAGTGGATGTCCATAGGCCTCAGATTGTCTGGACTTCACTTCAGTAAAGATGATTCGACCATCCGGATGGCGAAAAATTAGGTCAATCTCGCCGCCGTGAATCCGCCAATTCTTCTCAATTAATTCGTAACCCATTCGCTGCAGATAGTGAGCGACCCGTGCTTCACCTTGCGCGCCAAATTCGAGATTTCTAGATTTCTTTAACATAGATGGGCGAAGGTACGCCCACGCCGGACTAGCCCTGCTTTAAGAACTCCGCGATATTGGAAAACGAGCGCCTGTGGAAATCCTTGACGCCATGCGCTGCAATTGCCGCGGTATGTCCCGCGCTTATATAGCCCTTATGTTTTGCCAACCCATATTCAGGAAACTGTGTATCAAGTTCAA
>Ga0304729_1001417_pt1 | contig 15877 bp, 10 predicted proteins | sample C_131016_MF_Meta_FD_190475 | JGI IMG/M metagenome (GOLD analysis project Ga0304729, IMG submission 190475) | Freshwater microbial communities from Lake Croche, Canada to study carbon cycling - C_131016_MF_MetaG (v2) (version 2) | ecosystem: Environmental > Aquatic > Freshwater > Lake | place... | reverse complement strand
AGCGTGACTTGAAAGTGAGAATCCTTGCTCAACAGGGCGGATTGAAATCTTTCCTTTTGCGCTGCCTTGAAACATATGTGCTGATGCTAGCGTAATGTTTAAGTTGCGATCCCGCGTAATGATAGAAAGTGCTGCGTTGGAAATGCGTACGATACCAAGATTAATTCGTTCGGCCGAAAGGCGAATATCTAGATCTTGATCAGGTGTAACGTTCGGATCAACGGGGTCGATTTTCCAACCTGATTGCTCTGATTGCTTCGGCCAAATGGGCGTTAGAAAACTCGTTATATCCATATCGCCTGCAGATAAAGTTCCAGTTACAAGCGGGCGTGGATTGGATAAGTCGAGAGATACTCCGCCAGTCATGGCAACCGCACCAAGTCGAACTTGTGCATCTGAAACAGAAAGTGACAACGGTGTTATGGAAGCCTTTCCAGCAATTTTGAGTGAAGTCGAAAATGGGAGAGGCGGTTGTAGCAATAGCCATTCGCTCACCTTATCAAGCTGAGTGACATCTATCGTTAAGTCACCAGCATAAAGGCCATTGCTCTTTTTTGATGCTGCACCTTCTAATTTAACCGAGCCGAGTGCGTTTTTGATATAAAGACCAACCTTACGGTCTTCATTTTCACTGACGGAATTAGGACCGATCTCCGCTTGTATCGTAACATCTTGTTTTCGCCAATTTCCAGAGGCCGTTATACGACGCGCCCCATTGGCTAAAAAATAGAGTGTCCCGCTTAGCTTAGACAGAGCTGGTTCTTTGGAATTTTTTTCAGTGAAAGCAAAAATACCGTTTTCGATTGTAATGGCTTCAAGATGGCCTTCCTGTATGGATGGATTTTTTTGAATTTGATGGTTCAAAATACTCCTGAATTGATGAGATATTTGTTCAGTACCACTTGGCATCAAATCGCTGGGTATGATGATATGGGGAGCGACAAGTGTTGATGATATAGGGTCATATCGGCCTGCAATGAGTGCAACGAGGCTCAATCCGAAAGTTACCCGTGGGGCTTCGAGCTTTACTTTATTATCAAACGACAGCTTCAATTCCACAATATTTATGGACGGGTGTGGCAGGAATTGAAGCTCCGCTTTTCCTTGAAGTTCAGCTACAGGTCCAAAATCCCGAGAAATTGTTGCTCTGAGATCGGAGAAAACAGCTTCACTGTTAATTGGTATCGCTATGGATCCGACGAAGGTTAACAAGGCCCCCAGCACCGCAAAGCCTGCCAGCCAGCGGATCATAGGTCGATATTTCTCAATCGCGATCATGCATTAATGCCGAATTTCTCATCACTTAAAGTGATGTTATACATGGTCTTATCAGCGGCAGGAAGATAGTCTGCCTTGCCTCAAACTAAGAATTCTTTGTCATTTATCTAATTCGGTGTGCTATGGACGCGTCTTCCTCTCCACTTTGGTCCCCACAAGATTTATCCCGAAAAAATACGGGAATTCAAAGATTTATGACCTATTATACGGAGGTTTCCGGCAGGCAATGCACTGATTTTAAGACGTTGCATCAAGCCTCTATCGATGATCGAGGCTTATTTTGGTCATCGATCTGGGATTTCTTCAAGGTAATAGGGGACAAGGGCGAGCGGTCACTTATAGAAGACCATATGCCAGGCGCATCCTTTTTTCCGGATGCCAAGCTCAATTTTGCCGAAAACTTACTTCGGTCTTCGAATAATACCGATGCCATTGTTTTTCGATCCGAGGATAAGGTTGAAAAACGCATGTCCAGGTCGGAATTATCAGACCTTGTTTCACGTGTTCAACAATGGTTGATCAGGATGGGAATTAAGGAAGGAGATCGGGTAGCAGCGATCCTTCCTAATATGCCGGAATCGATCGCTATGATGCTAGCGACGGCTTCGATTGGAGCAATTTGGTCATCATGCTCCCCCGATTTTGGTCCACGCGGTGTCTTGGATCGGTTTGGACAAATTACCCCTAAGATTTTGATCTCTTGTGATGGTTACTATTATAATGGAAAAACCGTTAGTTTATCGGAGAAGCTAAGCGAAATAGTTCCGCAATTATCCAGTATTGTTGGCGTATTAATTCTACCGCTAATCGGCAAAGACGACGAGGTTGCACGAGCGATTCCAAATGCGATTACACTTTCAAGCGCATTATCGGATTTCTCAGCGACGAGTATTAAATTTAATCGTCTTCCCTTTAATCATCCTCTTTTTATCTTATTTTCATCCGGTACAACAGGAGTGCCTAAATGTATCGTGCATGGAGCCGGAGGAACTCTACTTCAGCACCTAAAAGAACATCAACTCCATTCAAATATAGCTGAAGGTGATCGTGTATTTTATTTCACGACGCTTGGCTGGATGATGTGGAATTGGTTGGCTTCGGCGCTTGCTTCTGGTGCAACGCTTATATTGTATGATGGTTCGCCATTTGCTCCGACGAAAGAAGTGTTATTTGATTTTGCGGAATCTGAACGGGTGAGTTTTTTTGGTACATCAGCTAAATATTTAGATGCTTGTAAGAAAGAGAATTTAAGTCCTAAGCATTCGCATCGACTCCAATCTATGAAGACGATTGCCTCTACTGGATCTCCCTTGGCGGCCGAGACATTTGAGTGGGTCTATCATGCAATTAGCGATACGGTTCATCTTGCTTCTATTTCAGGCGGCACGGACATCGTTTCTTGTTTTGTGTTAGGTGATCCCACATCGCCAGTCTATGCGGGTGAAATTCAACGGCCAGGCCTTGGAATGGCAGTTGATGTCTGGGACGATGAGGGACATTCACTCGTATCGGGCAAAGGGGAATTGGTATGCACGAAAGCTTTTCCATCGATGCCAATCGGATTTTGGGATGATGTTGCGGGATCAAAATATCGCACGGCTTATTTTGATCGCTTTCCTGGTGTTTGGTGCCATGGTGATTTTGCGGAATGGACCCAACATGGAGGGATGATTATTCATGGACGGTCTGATGCTACACTGAATCCCGGCGGCGTTCGTATTGGCACTGCTGAGATCTATGCCCAGGTTGAGCAAATTCCTGAAGTTTTAGAATCAATAGCGATTGGACAAAATTTCCAAAACGATGTGCGGATCATTTTATTCGTAAGATTGCGGGACGGGATTGTATTGGATCAGGCGTTGGAGCAATCGATACGGTCGAAGATTCGAGTGGGTGCCAGCCCCCGACATGTTCCCGCAAAAATTGTTGCGGTTGGCGATATTCCACGCACCAAATCAGGCAAGATTACTGAGCTGGCTGTTCGTGATATTGTTCACGGAAACGAAGTCAAAAATCGCGAAGCTCTAGCTAATCCTGAGGCGTTGGAGCTTTTTCAGAATCTGCCCCAATTGAAGCTTTAGGTGCTGAGCACAGGCGTTGATTTTGCTTTAACCGCCGGCCGTTTTTCGGCCGTGGCAGGTTCGTTCCAATTCGGTGATTGTCCGAGCAGCATATCCAGAAATGGAATGGCTAGATCAGGATTATCCTGAACATTTTCTTTAAAGCTTTGCCAAATACGTGGGTCATTGGCGTATTCAGGAATTTCTGCAGACAGGTGAAATTCCTGCTCGAGCACGGTTAAAGCAACGCCTAAGCAATAGCTTACGTAGGCTGACCCTTCTGGCCAAACCGTTGTCGCGCTGTCAGATGATTTGGTTTCCGATGAAATGGATAAGGGATCGTGCCGAAATAGCTCCGCCAACATGCTTCCGGCTGAAAAACAGATAAAGTCTTTTCGGTCTATAGTGGCTAAATGCCGATTGGCCTGAAACGATTCAAGCCAGGCGAGAAAACTTGATCTAAGCCTCGCTTGATCGGTCTTTGAGCGCATTGCGCCTTCTGGAAAAGTAAGTTGGACGTTTTTGCGGAAGGATTCTTCGAAAAAACGAAGATCGCGAATACGATGCCGCAAATCGGACTCGCCGTTAAGTTCGGCAACCATGGGCAAACGCATCGGTTATGCCTCCGTAAGTGGGGGAGCTAGCAATCTGTATTCCGCAGACAGCTGAGCCTCCGGGTCGAGCCCATCAAATATTGCTGCAATTGACGGTTTCCGCAAGACGATAACATCGGCTGCAAGATTAAGCGCCGCTAAGGTCGATTCGACAGAATGATTGGTCGAGAGAGCCAAGATAGTCTCGGCCAATCCCAATGCCGCGAATATCAGCTGGCCTAGACGCGGTGCCTGTGTTCCGGAATTCGGGCTATTAACCGCACCTGATTTTTCAAGTTCTATTGTCGATATCGCAATTTTATCAAAATTGATTGTATTTTTAGACGATGAGGCCAATGAAACATCGGAAAACCGTCCCAAAAGTGTCAAATATGCCATATCGATGGGCTGCTCTAGGATCAGGAGTTCGTCAGCCTTAAATTGGCCTGCAAGTATCTTAAGTGCCGCATAGCGAGACGATACGTAGTCATGGCGTTGGTGTTCAGGCAACGGTGAGACGTTTCTTCCAAAGCCTGATCCAGCAAAGGCGGTAAGACGAGCTTCATCTCGATGCCTTAACAATACATCGCGAGCGATATCTTCGCCCAGCAAGGTGATTTTTCTTGTTTCATTGAAAAGGGTTGTTGCAATGGCAAGAGGCGATAAGGGCAGGTGGTTTTGTACGAATAGCCCAGTTTCATCGATATTTGGTGCCAAATTTCTTAATTTTAGGCGGATCCCGCGCAGTGCGTCCTTCACCACGAGTGGCGCAGCAGAGAGGTCATCAATTGTTGGCGGCAAGGAAAATCGTTGTTGTTTTGGCATCATCTGCTCGCTATCGAACAGCATAGATATATAGGCACTTTCCTTAAAAACTATAACAATTTATCGATTTTTGCCAAAAATAGCTGATTTTTCTTAAATATTGTTCGTTTTTTGGCTGGGGGACCTGGATTCGAACCAAGATTAACGGAGTCAGAGTCCGCTGTTCTACCGTTGAACTATCCCCCACCATGAAGGCGAGATTGCCAGAATTGCCCGTTTAACAAACAATACGGTATCGTTTCCTTATCGAAGCAAAGAGGCCCTGACAAGTATTTGAAAAACTTACATGACAAAAATTTCATGTGATCCGTTACCTAAAACGGGGCATATGTCTTCTTAGCTTCATGTACGTCCTATCTCTTAAAGGGCGATACTTAAAAAATTTGTAAATTAAAACGGTCTGGAAAATAAATGTTGGACATTAAAAACTATAGCTCTGTACTCGCTGCCACCGCATTTGTTTTGCCGGCCCTTCTATCCACTGCCATATGCGCTCAGACAGCAGCTCCTACAGGCCAACCCGAACGTATTGTTCCGGTTTTGATAGGTGAGGCCAAACTTGGCTCCTTGCCGATGAGGATAGACACTATAGGTACGGTTCAGCCTGTTGCGTCGGTTACCCTTCGTCCACGTGTTGAGGGGCAAATTATCGATGTTGCTTTTGCCGATGGTGCCGTCGTCCATGCCGGTGATGTTCTGGTTCGGCTTGATCAACGTAGCATTGAAGCGCAGATCCGACAGGCTGAGGCGACGGTTGCTCGGACAACGGCCCAACTCGAACAGGCGCAGCGTGACGTTGTTCGTAACGAAGCATTGGCAGCAAATGAATTTGCATCAAAGGTTAATTTGGAAAATAGCAAAACACAGGTTGCTACTTTTTCTGCCCAACTTGCTGCTGATCGGGCCGCTCTCGATAGTTTGAAGGTTCAGCTTAGCTACTACACGATCTCTGCGCCAATTAGCGGAAGGGTTGGTGTTGCCGGAAACCGTGTCGGTAACATCGCAAAAACCGGCGACGGTAGTGTTCCCTTTGCAATCATTAATCAAATTTCGCCGATATACGTTGCCTTCAGTGTACCGCAGCGTTTCTTGCCTGATATCAAGACGGCCTTAAACGATCCATTAGCTAAAGTTGAAGCGACTTTTCAGGGGTCAAATTTGGTATCGATTGGAAAGATTGCGGTCGTTGATAACGCAATCGATACTTCGTCCGGCACGGTCACGATTCGAGCCATTTTTGATAATGCGAATGAGACTTTATGGCCAGGATCGCTTTGCAACGTCCGCGTGACGTTGAAAATTCCGGATAATGTTGTAAGTGCCCCTCGGGAAGCGGTTCAATCCGGCCCCAAAGGATCATTGGTGTTTGTTGTAACGGACGGCCGCGCCAAGGTTACGCCAGTCAAAGTTGGGCGAACAGTAGATGGTCAAACGGAAATTATCGAAGGTCTTTCCGGGAACGAAAAACTTGTAACGGACGGCCAAATTCAATTGGTTGATGGTGTTAAGGTTGAGCCTAAGGGCGCTTCCACAGGAGCGCAGTAAATGTCGATTTCAGAGCTCTGCATTCGTCGTCCTGTGATGACGACACTAATTACGTTGTCATTTATCATTTTCGGACTTTTTGCGTACAGGCTCTTGCCTGTAGCTGCTCTACCGCGGGTCGATTTTCCGACCATAAGTGTCTCCGCCAATTTGCCAGGTGCGAGCCCTGAAAGTATGGCGTCTTCGGTCGCTGCTCCGCTTGAGCGTCAGTTTTCTACGATTTCGGGCGTTACTTCGATGACGTCTATTTCGAGCCTCGGCTCGACCAATATAACACTTCAATTTGACCTTGATCGCAATATTGATGGCGCTGCGTTGGATGTTCAAGCTGCGATTAGTGGCTCGCTTAGAAGGCTTCCCCCAGATTTGCCTAATCCGCCAAGTTTTAGGAAGGTTAATCCAGCCGATCAGCCCGTATTATTTCTGGCGTTACGGTCATCTACGCTGCCCTTATCCAAGGTGAATGACTATGCAGAACAAATTCTGCAGCAACAAATTTCTCAAATCAATGGCGTGGCCCAGGTTCAAATTTTTGGCCAACAAAAATATGCCGTTCGGATCTCAGCCGATCCCGAAGCGGTTTCAGCCCGCGGGCTTTCTTTTGCCGATATACAGAAGAGTGTATCAGACGCCAATTCGAACCAACCAACCGGTACACTCCGGGGCAATCGGCAACTTGTAACGATTGAAGCATCAGGACAGTTGAGATCCGCGTCTGATTATGGATCGATTGTTGTTTCATCGAAGAATGGAGTGCCTGTCAAACTTGCCGACATTGCTAGCGTTCGGGATTCGGTTGAGAATGATCAAACCGCGAGTTGGTATGTATCGGACCGTTCGATCATCCTTGCTATTTATCGTCAATCAGATGCTAACACGGTTGATGTTGTTGATCAGGTAAAAGCTAAAATTCCTGCTTATCGCGATCAGCTTCCGGCATCGGTTTCGATGGACATCTTAACAGATCGATCGATTCCGATCCGAGAGGCTGTATCGGATGTCCAATTCTCGCTTATTTTAGCGATGGCCCTCGTTATTATGGTCATCTTCATTTTCTTAAAGTCGCTCTCAGCTACGATTATCCCGGCGCTCGCATTGCCGGTTTCGCTTATTGGCACCTTTGCCGCGATGTATATGTTTGGATATTCGATTGATAATATTTCGCTACTCGCATTGACGTTATCCGTTGGTTTTGTTGTCGACGACGCAATTGTTATGCTCGAAAACATCATTCGCCATGTTGAGGAAGGCATGAAGCCCTTTGCAGCGGCTTTGCTTGGGGCGAAGGAAATTGGCTTCACCATTATATCGATTACGCTATCGCTCGTTGCCGTGTTTATTCCCGTATTTTTCATGGGCGGTGTGGTTGGGCGTGTGTTTCGCGAATTTGCTGCGACGATTTCGGTTGCTATTCTCGTGTCGGGGTTTGTGTCTTTGACGCTTACCCCAATGATTTGCGCCCGTGTTTTATCGACACAAGATTCACATAAGAAACCAAGCTTGTTCGCACGTGGCGTGGATTCTGGTTTTAACGGTGTATTGTTCCTCTATCGGGTATCCCTCGATTTTGTTCTTAAGATACGCCTCGTCGTTCTTATTTTGACGATTGCTACCTTGGGTTTGACAGCCAAACTCTATGGCGACATTCCAAAAGGGTTCTTTCCTCAAGAAGATACTGGATTATTGCGTGCATCGACCGAAGCTGCACCTGACATTTCATTTGAGGCGATGTCTGCCCATCAGGTTCAAATCAATCAGATTGTGGCTAAAGATCCGGCTGTTGATTACTTCACCGCTGCCGTTGGCTTTGGCGCGACCAATCAAGGGTTTATGTTTATCCAATTAAAGCCTCGGGCTTCACGCGACGATATATCGAAAATTATTGCTCGCCTTAGAAAAGCAACGTCGCAGGTGCCTGGGATTTCTTCTGTATTCATTCCGATACAGAACTTAAATTTGAATGCGGGTAGGCTGTCTCGCGCGCAATACCAATACACTTTGCAATCTGCTGATATTGAAGCATTGTTTGGATCTGCTCCTAAAATGCGCGAGCAATTGGCCAAGACACCAGAGCTGCGCGATGTGACCAGCGATCTTCAAATTGCTAATCCGCAAATTGTGGTTGATATAGATCGGGAAAAGGCTGCCAATCTTGGCGTGTCGTCAGATGCAATTCGGCAAACGCTTTATAATGCTTTCGGCACCCGCCAGATTTCGACCATTTACACGTCGGCATCAGATTATGCTGTGATTATGGAGGCTAATCGGGATTATCAGTCTGATCCGACAGCCTTACAAAGGCTTTTTGTTAAAAGCTCTTCTGGTCAAACTGTCCCGCTTCAGGCGGTCGCTACGATCCGCCGAAACATTGGGCCTTTGACAATTAATAGGCAGTCGCAGCAGCCAGCTGTAACGATTTCCTTTAACTTGGCGCCGGGTATTTCGCTGGGTCAAGCGGTAGATGCAATCCGTGGGGCAGAAAAGATCGTCGGTCTGCCAGCCGTTGTAACGCCCGGTTTTTCGGGTTCTGCGGCACAGTTCCAAGATTCTTTAAAAGGGCAGGGGCTACTAATCTTAGCGGCTGTTGTCGTGATTTATATTGTTTTGGGTGTGCTTTATGAGAGTTTTATCCATCCCATAACCATTTTGTCTGGGCTCCCATCAGCTGGGCTTGGCGCTTTGCTGGCTCTGCAATATTTTAATCTCGATTTATCGGTCATTGCGATCATCGGAATTTTGATGCTTGTTGGTATCGTTAAGAAAAATGCCATCATGATGGTCGATTTTGCTTTAGAAAAGCGAGCAGAAGGTGCGACCGCGATTGCTGCCATTCGTGAGGCCGCATTGATTAGGTTTAGGCCCATTATGATGACAACCTTTGCCGCGCTGTTTGGAACGTTACCAATCGCATTGGGCTCGGGAGCGGGGTCGGAATTGAGGCAGCCGCTGGGGATTGCGGTCGTGGGCGGTTTAGCGGTTTCACAGATCCTCACGCTGTTCATTACGCCAGTGGTCTATATTTATCTTGATAAGATCGACACGTTCTTGAAGGGTAAACCAAGGACGGAGTTGACTGAAACTTCAATTTTTCCTGCGGAATAATATGATTTTTTGCTGAAAGAGTCTCATTTTAATAGATTTCTTTGGGCTAGCTTCATATTGGGGGCGCATTAGTACGGTTGTCACCAAATTTGATACAGCTGTAATTAATCGTGATGAGTCAATCCAAAGCATTACCACGCAAGCGACCTAGCGTTCTTGTCGTTAGTCCGAATCGATATTTTAGGGGCTTATTGGTCGAAATTCTGTCCGCTCATGGATATTCCGGCATCTGGACTGCTGAATCGTTACGCTCAATGTTTGAGTGTTTGGGTCAAATGAGCGTTGATTTCGTTATCATGGATGAAAATATACCAATACTCTCATCCGCTGAGATCTATCGAATGGTACGTTTAAGCCAGTCTGCTACCAAGGTGCCAAGAGCGGTACTTGTCGTGTCCCGCGCAACACGGTCGCTTGTCGATGAGGTTCGGCGCGCCGGCTTTGATGCGTTAATAACGAAGCCAGTTGTTCCGGCACGATTGGCCAAGGCGATGGAGCAAATAATTCAAGCTTGAATGATAATTTAGCCCGATTTTGCCATAATAGACTTAGTGGAAGCCGATATGATGCTTTGCAGCGTTGCTTCCAAGGTGTTACCATTGCCTCGAATAGTAATTTTGGTCGGATTGGCATGTCGCGGGCATTTGTCCAGCGTAATAATGAAGTGAGCTCTGATGGATCGCGTTCAATGGGGCGCAGATCCCATAGTGGAGCTGCGTCTGCAATTTATGGCGCGCTCGATCTTGGAACAAATAATTGTCGATTGCTCATGGCGAGACCATCCAAGGACGGGTTCCGTGTAGTGGATGCGTTCTCCCGCATTGTGCGGTTGGGGGAGGGGTTAGGCGTAACTCAGCATTTGGGTGAGCCGGCTATTCTCAGGACGATTGAAGCTCTTAAAATTTGTCGCTCCAAAATGGATCATCGTGGGGTTACTCGTGCCAGGCTGATCGCCACCGAAGCCTGTCGGGCTGCTAAGAATAGCGCTGATTTTATTTCCCGCGTTGAAAAAGAGACTGGTTTACGGCTTGAAATCATCGATCGGGAAACGGAAGCGGTATTGGCGGCCTCGGGCTGCGCGGCATTGGCGGATCCATCGGCTGCGAGCGTTGTATTGTTTGATATTGGTGGAGGGTCGACTGAGATTGTTTGGCTTGATCAAGAAAGTAAGTCCAAGCAAACCGTTCGTCATCGGATACGGGAATGGTCGTCGTTGCCTGTTGGTGTTGTGAGCCTTGCCGAGCGGCATGGCGGGCGCGTCGTCACTCCCGAGCTTTACCGAATAATGGTTGGTGAGGTTGTTCACCTTCTGCAGCCCTTCGTTCAAGCGTTAGGTGATGCCGCTCGCCCTGAAAATTTTCACCTGCTAGGTACGTCAGGAACGGTTACAACGCTGGCCGGGGTTCATTTGGGGCTTCCGCGCTATGATCGGCGCGCTGTTGATGGCATTTGGATGAAAAGTGACGAGATTAGTGTCATTGTTGATCGGCTGCTTCATATGACCTATCAAGAGCGTGAAGCTAGCGCTTGTATTGGGACCGAGCGGGCCGATTTGGTCTTATCAGGCTGCGCTATTCTTGATGCTATTCGACAGGTTTTTCCATCGGAGCGCGTCCGGGTAGCCGACCGAGGCTTGCGCGAAGGCATCCTCATGCAACTGATGATGGATGATGGCGTTTGGCCGCAAACATTGGCGGGTCGAGCATGACGGCCGAAAATAGTTCAGGTCGCGAAGGCGGCCGCTCGTTAAAGCAACGCGTTAAGTCGGCCAAAAAGCGGACAGTTTCGCAAACCAGATGGTTAGAGCGTCAGTTAAATGATCCGTTTGTAGCGAGGGCGAAACGAGAGGGCTATCGCTCACGGGCAGCATTTAAGATCATTGAACTCAATGAAAAATTCAAACTATTCAAGTCAGGTGGACGGATTGTCGATCTTGGAGCCGCTCCTGGGGGCTGGGCACAGGTCGCTGCAAAAATTGTAGGTTCTGATAAGGGGCGTGGCAAAGTAGTCGGAATCGATCTTTTAGAAATTGAGCCTATCGCGGGTGTCGACTTTCAGGTGATGGATTTTCTTCTTGAGGACGCGCCCGAGCGTTTAAAGACGATGCTTGGTGGTGATGCCGATGTCGTCATGTCTGATATGGCGGCCAATACTACAGGACATAAGAAGACCGATCATTTGAAGATCGTTGCTTTGGCTGAGTTAGCGGCTGATTTCGCCCGAGAGGTCTTGGCCCCAGGTGGTATTTTTCTCGCAAAAGTCTTGCAAGGCGGAACCGAGGGCGAGCTTCTGGCTAATTTGAAGCGCGATTTCGCCGTTGTCCGGCACTATAAACCTGCGGCAAGTCGTGCCGATTCGGCCGAGCTTTATGTCGTTGCCACAGGATATCGCGGCTCAAGAGGCGCGCTTACGTCAAATGATGATGATTTCGAGCGTTGACGGCTGGTTATCCCGCCGCGTGTTTCGTCATTCGATGAATATTTTTAAAAATTTCACTCTCTGACTTTTAGTTTCACGGGGACCGTGATAGGTCCCAGTGCCAATTCATAGTTCAGCGAAGCGGTGCTTCGCATATGAAATTCCCTTAAAGAGGCAAGGAGTTGGCCATGAACGGATTATCGACTATTAGGCCCGCAATCCGTGAAGCGCTTACCTTCGACGACGTGTTGCTTCAGCCTGGTCACTCGCTCGTCATGCCGGGTGAGGTCGATGTTACGACAAGATTAACCCGCAATCTTTCGCTTAAGCTTCCCATTATCTCCGCCGCGATGGACACGGTAACCGAGAGCCGATTGGCAATCGCCATGGCGCAGGCAGGTGGTCTTGGTGTCCTTCATCGGAACATGACCAATGAGGAGCAGGCGAACGAGGTGCGTGCGGTCAAGAAGTTTGAAAGCGGCATGGTTGTTAATCCGCTGACCATCTATCCGGACGAGACGTTGTCAGACGCGCTTGAGTTAATGAAGCGGAATAAGATTTCCGGTGTACCTGTGGTTGAGCGCGGAGCGGGCGACAAGGCTGGAAAGCTGGTTGGCATTTTGACCAACCGTGACGTTCGATTTGCGAATAACCCGACACAACAGGTTTCCGAGTTAATGACGAAGGACCGTCTCATTACGGTTCGTGAGGGAGTAAGCCAAGACGAAGCGCGGCGTCTTTTGCATCAATTTCGGATCGAGAAATTGCTGGTTGTTGATGATCATTACCGTTGTATCGGGTTGATCACGGTTAAGGATATGGAAAAGCAAGTTTCGCACCCTGATGCATCAAAGGACGCTCGTGGGCGGCTACTTGTTGCCGCAGCAACGACGGTGGGTGATAACGGGTTTTCACGGGCCGAAGCGTTGATCGATGCTGGTTGTGATGTGGTGATTGTTGACACTGCTCATGGTCATTCTCAGCGGGTGCTGGAAAGCGTAACCCGCATTAAGAAATTGTCGAACGCTGTTCAAATCATTGCCGGTAACGTGGCAACTGCTAGCGGGACTCAAGCTTTGATTGATGCCGGCGCCGATGCCGTAAAAATTGGTATCGGTCCGGGCTCGATCTGCACCACGCGTATTGTCGCGGGCGTTGGTGTTCCACAACTTTCGGCAATTATGGATGCGTATTCAGTGGCGTCAAAGGCTGATGTTCCGGTGATCGCCGATGGCGGCATTAAGTTCTCAGGCGATTTGGCGAAAGCGTTGGCAGCAGGCGCTGAAACCGCCATGATTGGTTCCTTGTTAGCGGGTACAGATGAAAGCCCGGGTGAAGTTTTCCTTTATCAAGGACGCACTTATAAGGCCTATCGTGGCATGGGATCGGTTGGGGCCATGGCACGCGGATCTGCAGATCGTTATTTCCAGCAAGATATTAAAGATGCTTTGAAGCTTGTGCCGGAAGGCATTGAGGGACAAGTGCCTTATAAGGGCCCTGTTGGTAGCGTATTGCATCAGCTGGCTGGTGGGTTGCGCGCTGCTATGGGCTATGTCGGTTCGCCAACTTTGCCTGAATTTCGCGAACGTGCGGAATTCGTACGCATTACATCAGCCGGTTTGCGCGAAAGCCATGCTCACGATGTAACAATTACCCGTGAGAGTCCTAATTATCCGACCTAAAGTCGGGCGTAACGCGTCCGTTCGGCGCGCTGAAAGATAAGATATGACACCTTCTGCCCGGCTATCGGCTGCAATCGAAATTTTGGATGATATTGCTGCGCGTAGGCGTCCTGCCAATGATGTTCTAAAGGATTGGGGGCTTTCCCATCGGTTTGCCGGTTCTGGTGACCGTGCTGGAATATCGGCATTGGTCCATGACGCGTTGCGTCGCCGTGCTTCGGCCGGGTTTATCATGGGCAGCGAGAGCTCCCGCGCGATGCTCTTGGGTACGTTACGACTTTCACGCGGCCTCGACGTAAATGCGATTTCCGCACTCTGTGATGGTAGTCGGTTTGCGCCTCAGCCTTTGTCAGATGAAGAGCGTCAGGCTTTGACATCAGGTACGCTTGATGGTGCGCCTGCATGGGTGGCAGGTGATTATCCCGAATGGCTTGATGGTGAATTTCAAACGGCATTTGGTGAAAGCAGGATGGAAGAGTTATCTGCGCTAGCCAGCCGTGCTCCGGTTGATATTCGAGTAAACACGTTGAAGGCAGAGCCGGCAGCTGTTCTCGAGCAATTATCGCATATGAATGCAAAGACGGCGGATTTCTCACCCGTCGGGTTACGAATTCTTCCGCTTGAAGATGGTCGTGCCGTTTCGGTTCAGTCCGAGCCTGCGTTCCAAAAGGGTGCCTATGAAATTCAAGACGAGGGTTCACAGTTGGCGGCCCAGCTCGCGGCTCCCGATCCGGGTATGCAAATCATTGATTTATGTGCGGGTGGTGGCGGCAAAACGCTTGCTCTTGCGGCTTTGATGGATAACCGCGGACAAATCTTTGCGACCGACAATGATAAACGACGGTTGGCCCCGATCTTTGACCGCATGACAAGGGCAGGTGTTCGGAATGTTCAGGTTAGGTCACCTAAGGGTAAAGAGGACGAGCCTTTAGAGGGTTTAGAAGGGCATGTCGATTTGGTGGTTGTTGATGCGCCTTGCACCGGAACCGGAACATGGCGTCGTAACCCGGATGCGAAATGGCGCGTGCGTCCAAACGCGCTCGAAGATCGAATTAAAGAGCAAGCAGAAGTTCTTGATAGAGCTTCGCAATATATAAAAATTGGTGGACGGATTGCTTACATAACATGTTCGCTGTTGCCGCGTGAAAATGACGGTGCGATCACAAGCTTTTTAGATCGGCATTCCGACTTTGAAGTCATTGAGCCTGCAAGTGTCGCCGAACATGCGGGTCTCGAGGCTTTGGCCAGTTTTGTGTCACCCGAGGGATTTGGTCTTCAGTTGACCCCCAAGCGGACCGGCACGGATGGTTTTTATATTTCGATCTTAACGAAGGTAGCGTGACGCGGGATGAGCGAGATGACGGAAACGCATGAAAAGATACTGATCGTCGATTTCGGCAGTCAGGTAACGCAACTCATTGCGAGGCGGGTTCGCGAAGAAGGAATTTACTGCGAAATCGTTCCGTTTCAATCAGCCGATAAAGCCTTTGCCGATCTCGCTCCGAAGGCCGTGATCCTTTCAGGCGGCCCAGCTTCTGTTCTCGACCAAAATGCTCCTTCAGCACCGCAGGCAATTTTTACGGCGGGAATACCTGTCCTCGGCATTTGTTATGGTGAGCAGACCATGGCGAAGCAATTGGGTGGCAAGGTCGAGGGTGGGCACCATCGCGAATTCGGACGAGCTGAAGTAACGGTAACAGCCGATTGCGCACTATTTGAAGGTGTGTGGGAAAAGGGACAGCGCTACCCCGTCTGGATGAGCCATGGTGACCGTGTAACCGTATTGCCTGAAGGTTTTGCCGTTGTTGCAACATCAGAAAACGCGCCGATTGCTGTTATTGCTGACGAGGCTAGGCGCTTTTATGCAGCACAATTCCATCCAGAAGTTGTTCATACGCCGCATGGGGCAGCGCTTATTCGTAATTTCGTGCGTAACATTGCCGGATGTCACGCCGATTGGACCATGAGGGCATTCCGCGAAGAAGCCATAGCCCGAATTCGCGCTCAAGTTGGCAAAGGCCGGGTAATCTGCGGTTTGTCCGGTGGCGTCGATTCCGCAGTAGCTGCGGTGCTAATCCATGAGGCGATTGGCGATCAATTAACGTGCGTTTTCGTTGATCACGGATTGCTGCGGATGGCTGAGGCTGAAAAGGTCGTTTCGCTTTTCAAAGATCACTATAATATTCCGTTGGTACATGTTGATGCAGAAGAGCTTTTTCTTAAAGAGCTCGCTGGCGTCAGTGATCCAGAGGCAAAGCGCAAAACGATTGGCCGGCTGTTTATCGACGTTTTCGATGCTGAGGCCAAAAAGATTGGTGGGGCCGATTTTCTAGCCCAAGGCACTCTTTATCCGGACGTCATCGAGAGTGTGTCT
>Ga0304729_1001416_pt1 | contig 15881 bp, 17 predicted proteins | sample C_131016_MF_Meta_FD_190475 | JGI IMG/M metagenome (GOLD analysis project Ga0304729, IMG submission 190475) | Freshwater microbial communities from Lake Croche, Canada to study carbon cycling - C_131016_MF_MetaG (v2) (version 2) | ecosystem: Environmental > Aquatic > Freshwater > Lake | place... | reverse complement strand
GGATTAAAAATGAAAGAACTGTGGGTAGAAAAGTATCGTCCCTCTAAAGTAGACGGTTATGTTTTTAGAGACAATCATCAAAGAGAACAAGTGCAAAGCTGGATCAAACAAGGCACTATTCCGCACTTATTGTTCAGCGGCAATGCTGGAATTGGTAAAACCACATTGGCTAAGATCTTGTTTAATGAACTTGAAATTCAAGACTTAGATATCTTGGAGATCAATGCGTCTCGTACTAACTCAGTTGAGGACGTTCGTGACAAGATTGTAAACTTTGTACAGATGATTCCTTTTGGAGACTTTAAAGTAGTACTGTTAGACGAAGCAGACTACTTATCACCTAATGCACAAGCCGCCCTACGTGGAGTCATGGAAGAATACCATACGACAGCTCGCTTTATTCTTACTTGCAACTATCCTAATAGGATTATCCCTGCACTCCATAGTCGTTGTCAAGGATTTCATATCGAACGAGTTGATACCGCCGAGTTTACTGCTCGTGTGGCTACTATTCTTATGGAAGAAAATGTAGAGTTTGATTTAGACACACTGGATACCTTTGTTAAAGCAACTTATCCGGATCTACGCAAGTGTATCAATACTGTACAGATGAACAGCCTAGAAGGCAAACTACATACGCCAGAGAAGGGCGATACTGGAGAAGCTGACTATAAGATTGAAATGGTTGAGCTTTTTAAGAAAGGTAAGATCAGCGAAGCACGTAAGCTAGTATGTGGACAGGCTAGACCAGAAGAGATGGAAGAAATCTATCGCTGGTTGTATGATAATGTTGCTATCTTTGGTGAAGAAGCCTTACAAGAAAAAGCAATTCTTATCATCAAGCAAGGTCTTGTTGATCATACCTTAGTAAGCGATCCCGAAATTAACTTAGCTGCTACTTTAATTAGACTGAGCCACATACAATGACACACCTTGTTACTGAAAATTGCATTAAGTGTAAGCATACTGATTGTGTATCAGTATGTCCAGTTGATTGTTTTTATGAAGGTCCAAATTTTCTAGCAATTAATCCAGACGAATGTATTGATTGTGGAGTATGTATTCCTGAATGTCCAGTTGATGCTATTGTGGCAGACAACGATACTAATACTAATACTCCACTGTGGTTGGAAATTAATACTAGGCTCAGCAATATATGGCCGGTTATTACTAAAAAGAAACCAGCATTGCCCGAAGCAGAAGAATGGAAGGACAAGCCTAATAAACTAGACTTGTTAGAAGAATGAAAGAAAAGTTTATAAATGCTTATATGGATGTTGCTGAAAGATTTGCTGAACTAAGCTCGGCACGTAGACTTCATGTGGGTGCTATTGTTGTAAAAGATGATCGTATCATTAGTATCGGCTACAATGGTATGCCGGCTGGTTGGGACAACAACTGCGAAGATGTAGAATGGTGCAGTGCTGGTGGATGGCTAAGTGCAGAAGAGATTGAAGAAGGTTGGCCATTTGAAGGCACGTACTTAGATGCTGATGGCATTACAATGCAAGGTCGCTACAGATTAAAAACTAAACCAGAGGTACTTCATGCTGAAACTAACGCTATTGCAAAACTTGCTAAGTCTAACGAATCTGGTATGGGTGCTACTATGTTTATTACCCATGCTCCATGTCTGGACTGCGCCAAACTTATCTACCAAAGTGGTATTGGCAGTATTCTATATAGGAACGCTTATAGGGATACTAGTGGTATCACGTTTCTTGAAAAATCAGGAATTGAAGTTAAACAAATAGGAGAAACTAAATGACAAAACGTATTTTAATTATGGGGTTGCCTGGTGCAGGTAAAACATACCTTGCTCAAGCACTTAAAAAGTATCTTGAAACCAACGGTGATCTAATGAAAATTAATCCCGGTCGAGTAATGACCTATGAGGGAATACCTGGACCAGACTTTATGAATGTATCGGTTGATTGGTTTAATGCTGACGATATTCGTAAAAAGTACAACGATTGGGATTTTTCAAATGCAGGACGTATTCGTCAAAGTTTGCGTATGTTTCAATTTGCTATAGAGTGTACAGGAGAATATGTTATCTGTGACTTCGTTGCACCGCTTGTTGAAATGCGTAATAACTTTAAAGCAGACTGGACTATTTGGGTTGACACCATTAAAGAAGGTCGCTACGAAGATACCAACAAAGCATTTATTCCGCCTGAGGTATATGATTTCCGTGTCACAGAACAAAATTGCGAAAAATGGGCAGAGTTTATTGGTGAACATATACTAGCTGACCGTAGACGTCCTGTATTTGATTGGAAGAAAGAAACAGTACAGATGCTGGGTCGTTGGCAACCATGGCATGATGGCCATCGTGCATTGTTTGAAAGATTGATAGCAAAAACTGGGCAAGTGGTTATTCAAGTACGTGATGTACAAGGATGGCAAGGTAGCAATCCATTTGAAGTGGCTAAAGTTAAGAGTTTTATTCGGCGTGATTTAGATCCGTTATATCAGGGTCAGTACGAAATACAAGTTGTTCCTAACATTGTACATATTGGGTGGGGGCGCGGCGTAGGTTATACACACGGAGAAGAAACCTTTGATGATAGCATTACTAATATTAGTGCTACAAAGATTCGTAAAGAATTGGGTATATAAAAAAGGGGACTAGGTCCCCTTTTCTTTAATCGTCACCGTAAAGGTCTAACACCTCCTTAACGGCATTGTGGCGTTCGATATCACAACTATCAAAACGCACAACATCAATGTGAGATAACTTACGTCCTTCAACTTTACCTATGAAGTCTATAAGTCCATTGTCTTTTAATCTGTCTGCTTGATTCAAATCACCAGTTACTACCATTTTAGAGTTTTCTCCTAGGCGGGTTAGTAGCATTTTCATCTGATTCTGCGTGGCATTTTGCATTTCGTCCGCAATAATGTAAGCATTCTTAAACGTGCGGCCGCGCATATATGCGAGTGGGCTTATTTCTATAATGCCTTCTTCTAGCATTGATTCAATTTCCTTAGTTAAATAATATTCTCCTAATACATCAAATATAGGTCTTGTCCATGGCGCCATTTTTTCATTTAGCGTGCCTGGTAAGAATCCTAAATCCTCATCAACAGAAACGGCAGGTCTAGTGACTATAATCCTATCAACTTTACCTTCTTGATAAAGTTTGATTCCCATTTGAACAGCCAACAAGGTTTTACCTGTACCAGCAGGTCCGACAGCAAACAAGATATTCTTGTTGTCATCGTTGAGCTTGAATAGATAAGATTCTTGGTGTTTATTGCGAGGCAACAGGTTTACACGCTGTTTTTTCGCAGGTTTGTGTGCATGGAAATCAATTACATTCACATCTGAAGTAAAACGTTTTTTCACTCGATTGTTTTTACTCATTAAGTATCTCCCACTTTTAGTAAAGCAGGACATGTAGCGACCGCCTCAGTAACTACAGAGGTCCTACACTATTACTTAGTCATTTTGGACTATTATAAACTGACAACATATGATCTAAACCCTGCTAAATAAGAGTAGGACCTTCTAGGATTAAACATGCCCGACATTTTAGACGTTATTAAAAACGTAGAAACAATCTACAGCACAAACTCAACTTTATCCACTCTCAAAGATTTTGAACGTGTGTTAGATGAGATGAATATGTACGTATATAAAAATTGGCAGGACGGTGAGCTTGCCACTGGACCTAAAGTAGACCGACACTGGATTAGTGCAAGTTTTATGTGGCCTCGTGATAAGATGCCTGACCCAATGGCAGCTAAACGATTAATCGACTACGGATGTAAAGTAAAATTTGAAAAAACACATTTATTAGAGCCACGTAAGGTTAAGAAACCTGATGATTTTAGACCAGGAACACGCAAAGGTAAATTAGATCATAAGCCAGTGTGGCTAGTAGAAATCATTATGCCTAAAAAACTAGTAGAAGATATTTACAATGGCTATATGACTAAAATGAAAGAAAGTATGGGCATTGGACGAAGCCAGAACGTTGATGCGGCTCCTCCACAGCCAGCAGAACAGGCGGCAGCGGCTGCTCCGGCACCTGCACCAGCAATGCCAGCCGCAGGGGGAGAAACTAATGCAACAGCTTAATGAAGGATTAAGTGCAGGCGATTTAAGAATGTTAGTAGATAACATTTTTGAAATAGATAGCTATGCTAGCAAAATGGGTGAAGATAAAGAGATTGTAGTGTTGGCATTTACAGTTAAAAGTAAAGAACCTGCAGATGATCTAGTTGATTTTGTAGAAAATGGCTACGAATTTGTACTTGATGCTGATACTAGTCCCGGAGAACTTAGCGATGGCAAATATAAAGTGTTTGTTGAGATTGAACGTAATCGTCACATAACTAAACAAATTTTAGAATTGTTAAATGGATTAGGGCACTTAACTGAAATTGATGATTTTAAATTTAGGTACCATAAAAGTTTTCATAGTTTAGATGCTGATGCCGATAATTTAGATGAAATGGTTCCTCAAACTAAAGAAGATTATGAAGTCACCGTTCAAGAAGGTGTTATGAATAATTTTAGTAATTTCTTTGGCCGTAGCTATCTTGAAAATATTAGCGTAGATCATGAAGATATTGTATTCCAAAAGAAATATGCAACACCATTACGTATGCGTATTTCAGACTTTGGAACGAAAGCTGAAGTATATGATAACATTGTAGGACCAATAATGTTAGAAGGTAGCTCAATGAGTGAAATTATGTACTTTACCAAGTATGTAGGCAACTATAACATAACTAAAATTGGTAATGTATTTGTATTTGAAAACGGTAAATATGCCGTGGCGCTGGAGAAAGTCTAATGAGCCAGATTGGATGGATGCTAAGTCTTATTCCGGATAGTCTTTTTGTCTGGATCTATTATATACTCACTATAGCAGGTGTTGGTTTTTACATTGCTAGCAAATTAGTAAAGTGGATCCCTATGATGGTCCAATACAAATTACCGTCAGAACTAGTTGGTGTTGTATTATTAGTAGTCGGCGCATATTTATTTGGCGGTCATAATGTACAACAAGCATGGCTTGCTCGTGTAGCAGAATTAGAAGCAAAGGTAAAAATTGCAGAAGAGCAAAGTAAGCAAGTTAATACAGTTATAGAAACAAAAGTAATTACTAAAGTTAAAGTTATCAAGGAAAATGTCTATGTCAACAGAGAAATCATCAAAGAAGTTGCAGGTAAGCAGTTGGATGCTAGTTGTAGCTTGCCTAAGTCTACTGTCAGCTTGCACGACAGCGCCAGTCGTAATGAAGTGGCCGAGCGTGCCGCCGCAACTGATGGAACCCCCAGTGAAGTTAAAGCCAGTCAACTCTTAGACAGAGTTGTTGAAAACTACGGTGCTTGCTACGAAAATGCAGCCAAACTAGAAGCATGGCAAGAATGGTACAGAGAACAGAAGAAAATCTTCGAAAGCGTTAAATAAGACTATATTAAGCAGGAGCGAACATGGCATTAATAGATTCAGTATTAAATTTAATCACCAAACAACCTAAAGATCCAAATGCAGTCAAGCCGCCTGTAGGATCACGATCAGAGCGTGAAGCCAAATTGAAAGACAAAGCAGGTATGGTTATTAGTGTGTTTGCACTATTACTTGCTGTTAACAGCTGGTACGGTGGCAATCTAAGCAGTAAGACATTAAACAACACAATTTCAGCAAACAATGTATGGGCATTTTACCAGGCCAAGAGTATTAAACAAACTCTAGCTGAACAAAGCCTCGATGATGCCATCTATCGCAAAGATACAGCTAAAGCCGAAAAGCTACAGGCTAAGATTGACCGTTATGAAAGTGATCCTAAAACAGGTGAAGGTAAGAAAGAACTATTTGAAAAAGCACGCCAGTTAGAAGCCGAGCGTGATGAAGCTAAAAAACGTAGCCCATGGATTGGTTATGCAAGTACAATGTATCAGTTAAGCATTGTTGTATTATCAGCAAGTATTCTTGCAGTTAGTATGAGCATGTTCTGGGGCAGTTTTTTTGTTGCAGGTTTAGGTTTATTATTATCAGCACAAGGCGTATACCTATTTTTCTAAGGAAATACAATGTCAGAAGAAGTTAAAAGCGCAAGCGAATCGAAAAAAGAAGATTGGATGAATTCCAAATGGCGTCCAATGATGGGCTGGATGTATATGCTGGTCTGTACTATGGACATGGTTGTATTTCCTATCCTATGGAGTCTACTACAGACATTTACCCATACACAAATTACACAATGGAATCCACTGACCTTACAAGGTGCTGGTTTATTTCATATTGCTATGGGTGCAGTTTTAGGTATTGCAGCATTTGGACGAACACAAGAAAAATTAGGCGGAGCAAACAATGGCGGATTACAAACAACAACACCAGCAACAGGATTTCCGAGCGGAACTGCAGCATTTGGCTCTCCGTCAGCAGGAGGCTTCGGCAGCTCCGGTGGCTTTGGTTCACCAGCTCCAGTTACAAGCGGTTTTGGGGCACAACCCCTGGGCAGCGGAAGCAGCTTTGGAAGCGCACCTTCAACAGCAGTTGCACCAGCACCAAGCTGGGGGACAACTCCAGCGGTAAGTAAACCGGCTCCTAGCAGACCACCATTGGACGAAAAATTTCCACCTTTAGATTGACCTTTTAGGTCGTAATGCTATATAATAGCACTATGGACTATTATCAAATATTAGGTATACACGAAAACGCAAGTCAGGATGAAATTAAAAAAGCCTACAAAAAGTTGGCTATGAAAAATCATCCTGACCGTGGTGGGGACACACAAAAGTTCCAAGAAATTTCACAAGCTCACGACACACTGAGTGACCCTCAAAAACGTCAACAATATGATGCTCAAAAAAATAACCCATTTGGTCAGTCATTTGGTCATCCCGGTGCACCTCCAGGATGGAATGACGTTGGCGAAATGTTTGGATTTAATTTTGGACCAGGGTTTGCAAGCTTCGGCGGCAGGCAAGTACAACGAAATAAAGATTTAACTATTCGTGTTACAGTATCTTTTAAGCAGGCATTTTTAGGAACACAAGTAGAAGCTAGATATGCAATGCCATCTGGCAAACATCAAACTGTTGTTGTAGATATTCCGGCGGGCGTACAGTCTGGTCAAGTTATCCGATACGGCGGCCTAGGAGATGATACAATTCCTCACTTTCCACGTGGCAATCTTAATGTATCAGTAATGGTTGAAGTAGATGCTGTATGGGAACGAAGAGGTAATGATCTGTTTAGAGTCGTAACTATTAATGCACTAGAAGCAATGACTGGATGTACAAAAGATGTCATCTGTTTAGACGGCGCAACTATGCCCTTAACGATACGTGCAGGTATTACTCCAGGAACTGAATTTGCCAGCGGAGGGAGAGGTTTTAGAGATATTAATACTGGACGCACTGGTAATATGATTATTGTAATTAATGTAGACATGCCCGCAGTATTAGACCACCAATTAAGGCAAGAACTAGAAGCATTGTATGCTAAAATAACTAAACAATAACCGTAAGGAAATAACAATGGTAGAACCTAGCAGCGAATTGCAACAAGTATTCGAAAAAGCTATTGATGTAGCTAAGAAACTGAAGCACGAATACTTAACAATTGAACACTTATTGTTCTCTATGTTATGCGAAGAATCGTTTAACAAATGCGTTACTGGTTATGGTGCAGACGCTGATTTCCTTAAAAAGAATTTAGAGCTGTATCTTAAAAACAAGTGTGATGAAATCATCACAGAACAAACAGATGTTAAGCCACGTAAGACACAGGCTGTTGAACGTGTATTAAATCGTGCATTTACACAAGTCTTGTTTAATGGTCGTCAAAAGATTGAACCAACAGATGTATTCCTTGCTATGATGAGTGAAAAACGATCATATGCCAACTACTACATTTCACAAGCAGAAATTGACAAAGATAAGTTTGCCGATTACTTAAACTCGGAAATTACTGAAACTGACGAAGCCGAAGAGCCTAGAGACGGCCAAAGTGAAAAAGCATTACGTGCATTTACCACTAATCTCAACGAAGCTGTTAAGAAAAACAAAGTTGATCCAGTAATTGGTCGAATTGACGAATTAGAAAACATTGCATTATCACTAGGCCGTCGTAGCAAGTCAAATGTAATATTAGTTGGCGATCCGGGTGTAGGTAAAACTGCCATTGCAGAAGGACTAGCCTATAACATTGTTAAGGGTGCTGTTCCAGACTTCTTAAAAGAATATACTGTCTATAACTTAGATATTAGTGCCATGCTTGCTGGTAGTAAATATCGCGGTGACTTTGAAGAACGTTTTAAACTAGTACTCCGCGGACTTGATAAGAAAGGCAAGACAGTTTTGTTTATTGACGAAGCTCACATGATTAGTGGAGCAGGTGCAGGTGGTCAGCAAAGTAGTAATGACCTTGCTAACATGATGAAGCCTGCATTAAGTAAAGGCAATATTAAAGTTATTGCATCAACTACTTGGGAAGAATATCGCAAGTACTTTGAAAAAGATCGTGCGTTAATGCGCAGATTTGCACGTATAACTATTGATGAGCCTACTCCAGAAATGGCAGTGCAGATCCTTAAAGGTATTAAGAAGTACTATGAAGGTCATCACAATGTTAAGATCAAAGACGATGCTATACAAGCGGCTGTTAAGTTGTCTATTAAGTATCAGACAGATAAGAAGTTGCCCGATAAAGCTATTGACTTAATTGATCTTGCTTGCTCACGCTTTAACTTAAAACTAGCAGATGACCGCATTGTTGACGAAGCCGCTATTCAATATGAACTTGCTAAAGTAGTTAACATGCCTACTGAAAAGATTGCTGAACAAGAGTCTAGTAATCTTGCTAATCTTGAAGCTAATTTGCAACAAGAAGTATATGGACAAGAAACTGCTATCACAGAGATTGTTGATAAGATACTGGTTAGTCAAGCTGGCTTAAAAGCAGAAAATCGTCCAGTAGGTGCGTTTGTGTTTATGGGGCCAACTGGTACTGGTAAGACTGAAACCGCTAAAGCATTGGCTAAAAACTTAGGTGTTAAACTTGTACGTTTTGATATGAGTGAATATCAAGAGAAGCACTCTGTGTCTAAGCTAATTGGATCTCCTCCGGGTTATGTGGGCTTTGAAGAAAACGCAGGCTCATTGATTACCCAGATCCAAGAAAGTCCTAACTGTGTACTGTTGTTAGATGAAATTGAAAAATCACATCCTGATGTTTCTACTATTCTATTACAGATGATGGACAATGGTTTTGTTACCGGTAGCAATGGCAAGAAAGCAGATTGTCGCAATCTTATTCTTATTGTCACTACTAATGCAGGCGCACAAGATGCAGAAAAGAATCAAATTGGATTTGGACAACAAGAAAAACAATACAGTGACGAAGCACTTAAAAAGTTCTTTGCTCCTGAATTCCGTAATCGCTTAGACGGTGTAGTGACTTTTGGTAAACTATCTAAAGAAACAATGATTAAAATTGTTGGTAAGTTTATGGTTGAGGTCAAAGAACAGGTCAAGGACAAAGGTATTCGAATTAAGATCAGCGATGAAGCAATTGATTGGTTGATTGAAAAGGGATTTGATAGCAAAATGGGTGCTCGACCACTGCAACGTGTTATTGATAAAGAGATTAAGCGACCGTTAGCTAAGATGATGTTGTTTGGAGATTTAAAACACGGTGGAGCGTTGAGTATTGGAGTAGCTGGAAATTTATTAAATTTAACTGCTAAGCCAAAGGCACAAAAGGTAATTGTAGATGAAGTTATATCAAACAATACAGACCAAGCAAACAACCAAGCTGTTTAATCACAAGTACAAGTACAAGATTGTACTTGTAACTAAAGCGGCAGGCTTGTTCAGAGGCTGTAATTTTGAATCTATAGACTCTAACTTAAAAGAAAGTCAAAAAGACGATCAGTACGACTGGATTAAAAGGCTAACTAACGAAGATCTACATTATGCAGGTAAGCTAAGTAGTGCATTAAAAAAATGTAAGGGATTTGATCTTAGAGTGGAAAATCCTTACGTTAGTTTTTATACTAATGTTGATAAAGATATAGAAGCACTATCAAAAATAGATAGTGAACGTGTCAAATATGTTAGTATGCCAGCTACGGGTACTGAAACTGCATTAACTGAAGGAAAAGTTATTGTTAAAAACCTTGACTTTGACTATAAAGTAACTATGGGTCGAACTCGACAGGAGTTTACATCATTTGTTGAATGGTGTGAAGGAAAAGACAAGATTCGTATGCCTAAACGTGCTAAGAAAGATCTATGCAGGAAAAGCTGTTGGGGCGGATGTCACTTCTATGTTAAAGACGAAAAAATGCTAACTATGGTTAAAATGTTTGTAGGCGGCTATATACACAGCGTAGAGTTAGTGGTAAAACAATAATCAAAGCTAGTTCTTAATATCCCTTTTGCGATAAATATCGTAAGAGGGATTTTTTTATGGCGCAGTTTGTCGCTAGTAGAACTTAATAATTATGAAAATATTTGAACTGTTTAACCCCAACATAAAGAGAGAAGAATTTGATCTACACGATGATCTAATCTTTTTTATGCGCAATGATCCGCAATTTTACCGTAAGGAATTTCATCCATTCCAACAAAAATTCACACGTCATTGCGATGCAGGGCGTGGTGTTGCCGCTAAGGCATTTGAGCCTATTGTGCATCGAGCATTTGATCAATACAAGGATATGTTTCCTGTAGAAGGGTTAGAAGAAAAGTTAACAGAACAAGATATGAACGAAATTTGTGAAAGGTTACAGAGTCAAGAAACTAATTACTATCACGAAGAAAAGAAAAAAACTGCCGAGAAAAAAGATGATATTAAGAGAACTATTTGAATCTAAAAGCAAATCGGTAGGCATTATATTTGGCCGATTTAATCCTCCTCACATGGGACATCGTGCTGCATGGGAAATGGCTGCACAGAATCCGCATTGGTATGTTGGTACTAATAAAAGTACACAGGGTCCTAAGGATCCGTTACCATTTGATGTTAAAGTTAAAGCAATGGAAGCCGTATATCCAGAAATCAAAGGACATATTGTTGCTGAGACTAGTTGGTTAACGTTGGCCAGTAAGGTATACGAGAAACATGGCAATATTGTGTTGAATGTCTATACTGACGAAGACTGGGTTACAAAGGCACTAGTACAATATAATGGTAAGGAAGGTGCGCATGGATACTACGAGTTTGGCAGTATTCAACAACAAGCTACACCTCGTTTAAGTTCAGCAACCGCTCTACGTGCTGCGGTTGCAGCAGATGATAGAGATGCATTTGGTCAAGCAGCAGGTGTTGATCCTAACACTCTAGTTGCAGGACATGCGTTCTTTGATGTGGTAAAACATTATCTAATGCCACATGCTGAAAAGGCTGCGGCTAAAATTGTTAAGAAAAAAGTTAAAGAACCAGTGGGGTTAGATGAAGGCCCTTCATTACCTAGCACACTAAAAAGCATTGCAACAAATGGCGAGCCCATAACACAATTATATGGTAAACTAAAAGCTATGGCTAAACGTTGGGTAGACAACAATGGAAGCCTAAAAGGGTTTCATCGTAATGCAGCTGGACAAAGTGCTCAATGGTTTAACAATTTTTACTTTAATAAATTGCAAAATGATTTGTATGCCTTGGCTAAACAAGCACCTAAATATGCTCCTCCACTAATTGCATTTTTAAAAGATGCCAGTGAAGATCGCGAACGTCATATTAACTTTACAGAAATCAGCGGATCATTACCTCCTATACTATTCCAAATAGGTAAACGTATAGGCGACGAAAGTCTAGCACGTTTTGCACATAGCTGGAAGGCACGTAAAGATGAGTATGACTCGTATCTATCACAATTAGAATCAGAAGCTGACAGTGATGATGAATTTGATATGCCTGTTGCAAAGCCAGAAAAGAGCAAAATGCCCGGGCAACAAAATGCGCAAGCTGAACAAATTGTCAACAGCGTATTATCAAAACTTCCTAAGAATGTAGCAGGTGAAATACGTAATGCAATTGCACGAGCACCTAACAAGATACAAGCACTACATCAAGAATTAACTAAACGTAAAATCCAAGGTGTGGCGGAAGGCTCTGAGAACAATAATACAACCGCACAAAAAATATTCTTTGCTCGTAGTAATAAAACACCCAAAGGATGGAGTTATGACCATGTTGGATTTATAACTCAAGATGGAAAACAAATTCAAATGAGTGGGCATAAAGGCAATGATGTATATGTCACTAACAATGTGACTGATGATCCGGAGTTTCCTAAACAAAATATCAAAATTGTATCATTATCAAAACCAGTATCGGTGCCTACAACCAACTCAGTAGGAGCAGAAAATTGTGGAACATTTGTGGCAAATGTATTACAAGCCAATGGTATAAAAGGTATTGATACACAAAAAATATATAGTGTGTTCAAAAAACCTCAAGAGCAAGGTGTGGCGGAAGGCTCGCAGGAAATAAATTGGGTCAAGCCTAATTTTGATTTTGAATGGCACGAAGTTGAAGAACAATCCAGGATGAAACAAGTCCCGGTTGATGTTAGACAGTATTATCAAAAACATTTTCCTAACAAAGATGCATGGTTAAAAGCAGTTCAAAATGGTAAGGCAGTTGTAGTGCCGCCCGACCATGCCTATGAGATAAGAAATGCTCCGTTTGATAAAGCATCTTTACAAAAAGTTTTAGCACCTACTGGTCACGAAGGTCCTATAGGTCCAGCAAAAGAAAAAAGAGTAAATGATTTGTTTAATAAAGGTCAAGTAGAAATGCCTATCATACTAAAAACAAGTCAAGGACTGTGGTTAATAGGTGGCAAAACACGATTGGGCACAGCAAATTATGTTAAAGGATTACCTGCCAAAGTCTGGCTGATTAGTGGAGAGCAAGGTGTGGCGGAAGGCTCGGACAACAAAGAAAATCCTGATGACCAAGTTAGAAATAAACTCAATGCGTGGATGGAGCAAGATCAACAGTTCAATGATCCTACTAAACGAGCCGGGTTCCAAGCAAAAGTTTGGCCCTATATTCAGCAGAACATAAAAACTATACTTGCAGACAAAGGTGAAAAAGGCAATGGCGATTATCCGGCGGCACCTTATGCGGCTTGGTTGTTAGTTCAACACATGGATGCTTATCCGCAAAATCAAATTGAATTTTACAACGCACTAAAACAGGCTATACCCAATCATCCTAAGATCCAATTCTTAAGAGATCGTGCGGCAGTGAATCAATGGATATTACAAAATGCCAATAATCCTAAGTATTATTACAATAGTGAACCATTGCCCAATCCCACAGTAAATGTGCGTAATCCTGCCATGTTCAAAGATGCTGGTATAGTAGCTACAAGTAGAAAAGAAGCATTACAAAATGCTATAAATGCAGGAAACAAACTATTAGTGGCCGCGGTTCGAGCAACTAAGGCAAAAACACAACCAAGTTATAAGCAAGGTGTGGCGGAGGTACGTATGAGTGCTGCTCAACGTTTATGGAATGCTGAACAGAAACAACGTGCTAAGAGCGACGCAAGTCTTGCTCGTACTCCAAGTAGTATTCCTAAACCAGAACCTAAGAAAGATGAGAAAACTACTGAGTCTAATGTTAAGAATCCACAACCATATAATAAACCCGGTTGGTGGAATGATCTGCCAGAAAAAGAACGCAATGCATATCTAAGATATGCTAGAACAGGAAAATCAGAACCGAGAACAGGAAATTCAGAGCCAAAGAAAGTTGCTGAGAAAATGATGCCAGCAAGTATGTTCGCAGGATCTAAAAAGAACAAACTTGGACCAGCAGGGCAATGGAAGAACACTGGACCTAAGAAAAACAAACCTGCTCAAGCTGGAGATCTAGTCGGCGGTATGGAAGAAGGGCAACATTTTACAAATTGCGTGCCAGTTAGCGAAGATGTTGAAAACATTATGGATACGCTTATCAATAAAATTATTGTTAATGAAGCAATATCCAAAAGTAATAAATAACATATCATGGATAAACTGATACAACTTACACGCATAGGATTTAGTACTACTTTTAGCTTTTATGTAAAAGTACACAGTTTCCATTGGAATGTCGAAGGCAGTGACTTCTACGAATATCACAAACTATTCGAAGAAATCTATAACGAAGTTTATGGTGCTATTGATCCATACGCTGAAAATGTACGTAAACTAGGAGGATATATGCCCACTAGTTATCATAATCTCAGTATGCTAACACGCATTGACGATGAAGATCGTGTGCCTAGTAAAGAAGAAATGGTACAAGAATTGCTACAAGACAGCGAGCGTATACAGATTGTTCTTAAGAAAAACTATGATGCCGCAGAAGCAGCTGGAGAGCACGGTCTTTCAAACTTCCTAGCAGAACGTATGGATGCACATAGAAAACATGCCTGGTTCTTACGTGCCAGCATCAAGGGGCAATAATGAGAGCCAAAGAATTTATTGTAGAAACTACACCGGACGGCAAAATGCATCCTCATATGGACAATGCTAATCAAGGTGCTACAAGAATGAGAGATATTGGTGGCTATGATCGTACCTATCATTTAAACAGAATATGGATGGCTGCTGCTATGGCAGATGGTCAAAGTAAAAGACCAGTAGATATGGATAGTGCTAGTTTTGTTGAAAAATACAATGTAGCATTTCCTTACACAGACATTGAACATATGATGATGTTGCAGGCAATGGCAACTATTCCCACAGATAGTAAAGAATTGACCAAGCGTAGCAAGAGCAAAGAACCCGACGATACTAACACAGTAAGTCCTGTAGCAAATTGGATGAAAAAATGAGAGCATCAGAGTTCATAGTAGAACAACAAGTAAGTCTGTCTGCTCAACGGTCTATACCAGATATGACCAGCGTGGGTGTACCGGGGCTTCCTATGGGTCCTACTAACTACTATCACAAGTATAGATTAGGTGTTATGATGGCGGTGTCTCCGGAATTTGAAAATGATTATCCGCAAGATGGAAAATTTGTAGATGATATGGTCATGGTTGCATATAGTAAAGCAGATGCTGACATAATTAATAGAGCTAATGCTAAAATGGGTTATAAACAAAAAACAGTAACTTCAAAAGGTAGTAGAGAACTAGAGGATACACATACGGTTAGTCCCGTAGCAAATTGGATGAAAACAAAATGAACCACGAATTTAAAAAATTATCACAAGGTGATGTAACTCGTTATGTATTAGAAAGCGCCAGTGGCGGCGGTACCAGTTCAGGTAGTGATGCCAGTGTTAGTATGCCCATGGGCGGTACACGCCGTCGTGGTGATAATCTAATCGCACAAGAAGCAGATAAGAAAACTGTTCCAGCAAGTACTCCAAGAAACTTTGTTGCTAAGAATGCCAAAACGGCAGGTGCCGGTGCTCACAAAGATAAAAGCAAAACTATTCCACGCAAAGAAAAACATAAAAAACCTTTTATGGAAGACAGAGATCATCCTGATCACGAAATACAAATGGCCAGTAGCGAACTAATGAGCATTGCTAAAAATGCTCAATCATTATTAGACATGGTACAACGTTATAGCGAACAAGAAGGACTTGATGCTTGGCAACAAAGTAAAATTACTAAAGCCGCAGACTACTTGAATAGTGTGCTACAAAGTATCAACGGTGAGCAGCAAGGTGTAGAGGAAGGTGATGCAGGACTTAGCAAAGATGCTGAAACTAATTTCCATGCAAAATTAGATCAACTTGTACATGCTACATTTGGTAAAAGAAAAGAAGAGCAAGGTGTGGCGGAAGACACTGATGATAAATTCAGCGCGGCTGATAAAGTTGAAGAATTGGTTGATCAATATCGTCTTTACGATAAAAGAGGATGGACTGACTTGTTTACAAACCTTGCGGGCAG
>Ga0304729_1001415_pt1 | contig 15886 bp, 23 predicted proteins | sample C_131016_MF_Meta_FD_190475 | JGI IMG/M metagenome (GOLD analysis project Ga0304729, IMG submission 190475) | Freshwater microbial communities from Lake Croche, Canada to study carbon cycling - C_131016_MF_MetaG (v2) (version 2) | ecosystem: Environmental > Aquatic > Freshwater > Lake | place... | reverse complement strand
ATAAATTTTCTATTGATAAGCATATAAACTTTAGTCCTAAGTTAATTGGTGAGGTAATGAATGCATATAAGAAAATAGCAGTACAAGTAAGAAATAAGATTGAAGTAAACGAAATAAACGAAACACCAATGGAAATAGATGAGGAACAGGTAATGAAAGATGAAGCAGAATATTGGAAGACATCAAAGAAGGATTGGAGATTCTTAAACTACCAATGCTTTGACTATCTATGGAAGCGTAAGTTAATCAAAATAAGTCCTGAAAAGGCTGATTTTATAAAAGCTAGGGTTAATGCTTATAATTTGGCACAGGCAAAGAAACCTGAAGATATTTTATCAGATGAGGAAACTATTAGGCAGCAATGCAAGAAATATTCATTAAAACTTTATTACGATAACGAATTATGATAGAAACATACATACCTATGGAAGATGTATTAATTAGGGTAAAATACCATCCTGATATTACAAAGGAAGAAAAAGCACAATTTGAAGAACAAGTCAAAGGCATTTATATGACCGACAAAAGAAAGAAGAAAGTATTTAAACCTATAACAAAAAATCAACAAAGAAATGAAAACCGCAATGGGACTAGCACTAGCAAGGATTGAAATGCTATATATAGAAAAAGATAGCGTTCATTGGGAAATGTTTAAGAATGATTGTATGGAAAAAGAAAAAAGTCAGATAGTAGATGCACATTTTGCAGGTTGGTCAGATGCTTATGATTATTTAAAATCAAATTCTAATGACCAAGCAAGACAAGCTGAAGATTATTATGAAGAAACTTATAACCAAAACAAATAACCTATGAAAATTGAAATCGGAATCTTATGTATTTTCCTAATATGGATAATCTATGAAATTAAAAACGCACCTTATGAAAATTAAACCATTAGAACTATTAAAGTTTTTCTTCATTTCAGTACCAGTATTCTTAGTTGTTTACTGCACTGCAATTATTTGTATTGAAATTAAAGACCTAATAAAACGATGAAAGTATTAATTATTATATTAGTTTGGGAATTACTAAAAGAATTATACTATTATCTTATAAAAAAACTATGAAAGGACACGAGAACGCACAACCTGTGAGAATGATATTTTTAGATACCAAAGAAGAAATAGAGTTTAAATCAGTAGCCTATGCCACAAGGATAACAGGAGTAAATGAATACCAAATAAAGGAATCCTTTAGCCCTATAAAAAAGAAGCGGTTTGAATACCAAGACCGAAAAATAACGTTTCGTATCAAAAAGTAACTTAGTTTTGCATTATGGCACTACCTACGATTCCTAAATTAACGGCAAAGGCTCAAACAATATTTAACCGATATATACGTACAAGGGATTCACAAGACGGATTTTTTACTTGTATTTCTTGCGGTCAAGTTAAAGGACACGAAGTTATGGATGCAGGGCATTACGTTCCAGTCAAAGGAAGTTCTGCATTAAGATTTGATGAATACAACGTAAACGGAGAATGTAAATCTTGCAATGGATTTGACCAATTCCACCTTATAGGCTACCGAAAAAACCTAATTGATAAAATAGGCGAAAGAATGGTTTTGCAGTTAGAAAGCCAACATAGGCTAATTAAGAAATGGTCAAGGACAGAATTAAACCACATAATAGAAACGTATAAATAATGGCAAAAGGATTAACAACAGGCAAAGTAAACTTTGGCAGTAGAAAGAAAGGCAAATACAAAAAGAACTCTGGTCCTAAAGACAAACCAACTAAACCTTATAATAGACAAGGCAGATGCTAATCAACGAAATCAAACCAAATCCAAACAATCCTAGAATTTGCCGTGATGCTAAATTCAAATTATTAGTTAAGTCAATTCAAGAGTTTCCAGAAATGTTAGGATTGCGACCTATTGTAATTGATGAGAATAATATCATTTTAGGAGGTAATCAAAGGTATCGTGCTTGTATAGAAGCTGGGCTTTTAGATGTACCCGTTATTCACGCAAATAATCTTAGCGAAGAACAAAAAAAGCAATTTATCGTTCGTGATAATGTTAGCACAGGAGATTGGGATTTTGACCTATTGGCAAACGAATGGAATATTCAAGATTTAGATAATTGGGGTTTAGATATACCAGCTTTTGCCAACAATGATATAGAAGAAAAACAAGACAATGCCAAAGGAGAGAAGAAATGCCCTAATTGTGGCGTATCTTTGTAAAAAGTGAAAATAAAGTGAGATTATGGCAAACGAACAAAATTTAACACCATTTGAAAAGGGAAAGCCAGGTGGTCCAGGTCGCCCAAAAGGAGTTCCTAATAGCAAGACTAGATTACTAAGATTTTTAGAATTAGTCCAATTAAAGACAAATCCAATTACAGGAGAGAAAGAAGAATTTACTGTTGCCGAGCAATTAGACCTAATGGTATTACAAAAAGCATTTAAAGGCGATTTAAGGGCTTACCAGGAAATACTTGATAGATTAGAAGGTAGAGCAAAGCAAACTAACGAAATAGAATTATCAGGAGGTTTAAATATTACTTGGGAAGAAAAGAAAACCTATGTTGAAAACAAAGGAAGCCTATAATGGAACTATCAATTAAACAAACCTCCGCACTCGACCTACTTGAAGACAACTTTACAAATGAGTTGTTATTCGGAGGCGGTGCGGGGGGCTGAATAAGGTGGTAAAACTGCTTTGGGATGCTACTGGCAATTAAAACAAAGATTAAAATACCCCAATACTAGAGGACTAATTGGTAGAGCCGTATTGAAAACCCTTAAAGAAACTACCCTTGTTTCGTTCTTCCAGATAGCCAAAATGCAAGGGCTAGAAGCGGGGAAGCATTATAAGTTTAACGGACAAACAAGTCAAATAGAGTTCCCTAATGGTTCTACAATTCTACTAAAAGACCTTTATTCTTATCCTAGCGACCCAAACTTTGATGAATTAGGTTCATTAGAGATTACCGATGCGTTTATTGATGAAGCAAACCAAGTAGATGACAAAGCAAGAAATATTATTAAATCAAGGATAAGATTCCAATTAGACCAAAACGATTTAGTGCCTAAGATTCTTTACACTTGTAACCCAGCAAAAAATTGGGCTTACTCGGAGTTCTACAAACCCCAACAAGATGGAAGCATTGCCAATAATAAAAGATTTATAGCTTCGTTAATAGATGACAATCCTTACATATCAAAGCACTATAAAGAAAACCTTTTAACTTTAGATAAGGTTAGCAAAGAAAGATTGCTATTTGGTAACTGGGAATATTCCTCTGACCCTGCACAATTAATAGACTATGAAAAAATACTTGATTCATTTAGGAATGACTTTGTGCCTAGTGGTCCTCCTTACATTACTTGCGATGTGGCACGTTTTGGCTCTGATAGTACTGTCATTGGGGTATGGAGTGGAATGCGTGTTAAACTTTATCAATACAATGGCAAGTCGGTTGTTGAAGTTGCTGAACTTATAAAAAACTTTGCCTTAGATTTTAAAGTGCCTTATTCAAATATTGTAGTCGATGAGGATGGAGTAGGTGGTGGGGTAGTGGATATTCTTAGGTGCAAAGGATTTGTAAACAATAGCACTGCGTTAAAGAATCCAGTAAATCATTCTAAAGAAAACTTTGACAATCTTAAATCTCAATGTTATTTTAAGTTAGCCGAGTTAATAAACGATAGCAAAATGTTTATCAATGCTGACGGGAAACAAAAGCAAATGATAATTGAGGAACTAGAACAAGTCAAACAAAAGTCAGTTGATAACGATGGAAGCAAAGGAATAATACCAAAGGATAAAGTCAAAGCTGCAATAGGTCGTTCTCCAGATTTTAGTGATTGTTTGGCTATGAGAATGTTCTTTGAATATACTCCTAAATTTGTTGTAAGTGTTTTCTAATATAAAATCTTTAACTTTGACATAAATGTACTAATATGGCTATTTGGGATATTTTCGCAAAAGCAAAAGCACCTAAAACAAAACCTCTTACTTCGGTATTGCCAATGAAAGGACCATTAGGTTCTTCTGTTTCAATAAATCGTGGGATTGTAACGTGGCAAGGTGCAGATGCACAGGGCTTTGTAAATGATGGATATGTAAGCAACGACATAGTTTATTCTATTGTTAGATTGATAACTGAAAAAGCAAAAATTGCTCCATTTCACGTTTATAAAACAATCGATGAATTTTCTGCAAAAAAATATAAAGCATTAATGCAGAATCCTGACAAGATTACCAATTGGAAGGAGATGAAAGAACTTCACGCCAAAGCATTTGAAATTTACACAGGCGACCAAAGATTAAACGAACTTTTAAAATTCCCTAATACTGAAGACACTTGGTCAGATATGGTTGAACAATGGTGTGCGTTTAAACTTATCACAGGTAATTCTTTTATCTATGGTAAACTTATTGAAGCAGGAGCAAACAAAGGAAAGCCTTTAGAATTGTACCCACTCCCAGCTCAGTTTATGGCAATTATCGCAAACGTAGAAGTATTTCCGCCAGTTAGAGCAGGGTATCAATTATACTATGGTAAGTTGTGGTCATTTACAACTGAAGAAATTCTACACGATAAATATTTTAACCCGCAATGGAATATAACGGGTAATCAACTCTATGGGCAATCACCTTTAAAAGCTGCATCTAGGACTTTAACTAGAAGCAACGAAGCAAAAACTGCTTCAGTATCTGCGTTTCAAAATGGTGGACCTGCGGGAGTATTGTTTATGAACGATGATAGATTTGACCCAATAAGCGGAGCAGACCAAGCAATAGCATTGAAGAAATCAGTAAGCGATAAAGCAGGTAGCCAAAACTTTAATCAAATAGCCGTTTCAGGTTATAAAGTTGACTGGAAGGAAATAGGATTAAGCCCTGTTGAATTAGGAATCTTAGAAAGTGAGAAGTGGGATATGGTTAGCCTTTGTAATATTTACGGAGTACCATCGCAACTTTTAAACGATGCAGCAAATAAAACTTACAACAATCAACAAGAAGGAGAAAAGGCTTTGACTTTGCGTTGTGCTATTCCTTTGTTGGTTTCTTTAAGAGATAATTTGAATAGAAAACTTTGGACTGATTGGGGATATAAAGGCGAAAATGTTTATGTTGATTTTGATGTATCTATTTACAAAGAACTAGAAGCCAATAAGACTGAACAAGTAGCTTGGTTAGATAAGGCTTGGTGGTTAACTCCTAAACAAAAATATGAGGAAATGGGTATGGAGATTCCTGATTATGTGGACCAAACGGAACTTGAAAAACTATACATCCCGAGCAATATTGCACCAATGGACACTTTTGCACCTTTAGAAGTACCTAAGAATCTTAATGACCTTTTAAATAATAAATAATGATAAACGATTTAGAAAAACAAATCAGCGAATTAGAGGCACAATTCAAGCAATTAAAAGCATTCAACGATATTGAAATGTCTGAACCAATTGAGCAAGTAGAAAGCCCAAATGAACCAAACGAAGACACTCCACAAGATAATTTTGCGGACTTTGTTGGTTATTTAAAATCTTCTTTTGACCAAGCCGTTGTATGGCATCATCAAACAAATGTTTATTCAATGCACAAAGCTTTAAATAGCTTTTACGATGGCATTTTGGATTTAACAGACGGATTAGTTGAAAGCGTTAGCGGTATTTATGGTCGTCCAGTTGATTATGCAATTATTCAACCAATTAACTATCAAAACCCTGAGCAAGTAATGGCATACTTCCAAGAATGTTATAAAGAAATTCAAGATGATAGAACAACTATTTATCAAGAAACTTGGATTCAAAATCAAGTAGATGAAATTGCTACTTTATTCGCAGAAACTATTTATTTGCTATCATTAAATAAATAATGAATCAATACAAGAAATTGTATGCAAAGGCATTCAAGACGTATTCCCCTAAGTTTAAAAAAGAACTTCAAGCACAGGTGGATGCGTTTTGTCGTACCCAGTCATTAGAAGATTTGCCCACCAAAGGCTTAAAACAGACGATTTATTCGCTTCACATAGCTATGGGTACCCAAACGGCAGATAATGCCTACAAAGGGCTAAAAAAGGGCTTAAAATCGAATCTACCGAATGAACATAAGGGATATTTTAGCGATTTGTGGCAAAGTGTCATAGTTCGTTACCTAGATTACAAAGGTTTAGCCCAACTTATAAAGGATATTACCGACACTACTAAGCAACAAATTCAACGCTATCTTAAAAAAGGAATTGAAGAAGGATTAACGTTAAAAGAAACAATTAAGAATTTAAAAACCGCAGGAATTACTGATTATCGTGCCGAACTTATCGCAAGAACGGAAACGGCAAAAGCTGCCAATACAGGTTCAGTAGTCGGTGCAATTTCCACAGGTTTAAGAACGAACAAGATTTGGATTTCAACTTTAGACAATAGAACTAGAATTATTCCTAGAGATAAGAACGACCATTATCATATGTACGGAATACAAGTACCCATTGATTCAAAATTTGAAGTGCCTAGTTTAGACAATATGGGATTTGAGTATATGGATTATCCAGGTGACTTTCACGCATCCGCAGGGAACGTATGCAATTGCCGTTGCACAATCGGGTATCAAGTTGTAAAAGATGCGAATAATGATTATGTAACCTATGACACAAATCCGCCAAAAGGGGATATGGGAATGATATGGAGTATGCTAAATGATAAAAACAATAATGACGTTTATTCTTTAATTTCTCAAGCATTATAAAAAAATTATAACTTTGTTATATGGGTAAAATACAATTAAAAGATATTAACGATTCTATAATGGACGTTAGTACAAAGACAAGAACTGTAAAAGCGGTTTGGTCAAGAATGAATAATATTGATTTAGACAATGATATTATCGTGCCTGAAGCATTTACAAAGACATTAACTGAACGTGGACCAAAGGCTAAGAATATGATTTGGTCTTTAGTTGACCACAAAGCCGATATGAATCACGTTATTGGGAAACCTAGTGAGCTTTATGTTGATGGCGACAAATTGGTAGCCGTTACTCAAATCGTAAAAACACAAGCAGGAGAAGATTTAATTAAACTTTATGATGCTGGGTTAATCAATCAACATTCAATCGGGTTTAGCACAATCAAACAAAGCGAATCAAAAAGCGGAGTAAGAACAATCAGTGAATTAAAACTTTACGAAGGTTCTGCGGTATTGTGGGGTGCGAATCCTGAAACACCAACTTTGGGCTTCAAATCAGAAAACAAAGAATCATTATCTTTGCGTTTAGACAATCTATTAAAGGCAATTACTAAAGGGAATTATTCCGATAGTACTTACCAATTAATGGAATCCGAAATAAAGAGAATCCAACAATCATTATTAACTATCACTCAACCCGATACTTCAGTTGAGCCGAAAACAATAAAAGAGGCTGAGATGCTCAAAGCAATCAAAGAATTTAATAAACTATTTAAAAATTAAAAAATGGAAAATTTAGAATTAATCAATGAAATGGCTGAGAACGTAAAAGGCTTAAAAGCTGACGTTTCTGCTAACATTGATGCTGTAAAAAGCGAAATTAAAGTCGTAAAAGACGAAATGCAAAAGCAATTTGATATTGCTGCCGCTGCACAAAAGAAAGCTGATAGCCGTGAGGTTAAAGCATTTGATGAATTAATCATCGAAAAATTAGATGGTAGAATGGACGAAATGGAGAAAACCTTAAAGCAAGGTGGTAAATTCCGTTTAGAAATGCCAGAAGCAAAGACAATGACTATTGCAGGTAACGTTACAGGGAATCCAGTGACTACTTACTCTTTACGTCCAGCTTTGCAACCTGCTCAATTGATTAACTTCCGTGACTTAGTTCCAACTGTACGTTCTGAAAGTGGTCTTTACACTTTCTACAAAGAGAATACTGGCGAAACTAATAACATTGGTTCTCAAACTGAAGGTGCTACTAAAGGTCAAAACGATTATAGCTTGACTGAAACTAAGATTGTAAACTCTTACATCGCAGGTTTCTCTCGTTTCTCTAAGCAAATGATGAGAAGTTTACCTTTCTTGTCTCAATCTTTACCAAGAATGTTACAAAGAGATTTCTTCAAAGCGGAGAATGCTTCTTTCTTTGGTACTGTAAGTGGTGCTGCTACTGGAACTGCAACTACAACTGAAACTGTTGACTTAAAGCAATTAGTTCAATTGATAGCTAACCAAAAAGCTGCTAACTTCAATCCTTCTTACATTTTAGTATCTCCTGCTCAACAATCAAAAATTTTGATTGACACAATCAACGCAGGTTACTATGTAGGTTCAGGTAGTGTACAAATCGGAACTGGTGGCGACATCACAATCTGGGGTGTACCTGTTATTTCTGCTACTTGGGTTACCAACGATAAAGCATTAGTTATTGATGCTGATTACATCGAAAGAGTAGAAGTAGAAGGAATTGCAATTGAGTTCGCTTATGAAGATAGCGACAACTTCCAAAAGAACTTAGTAACTGCTCGTATCGAGTGTTATGAGGCAATCAACTTAATGTTGCCAGGTTCTGCTATCTATGCTACTTTGAATGCATAATTCTAATGGTTAGATAAATAAATTACCCTCTACTTAAAACGTAGGGGGTTTTTTATTATAATTAATGTAAATTTGTAAAAAAGAGATTATGTCTTTCTATAATTATTTAATTTCCTATCAGTTAGCAGATAATGGTACAATCACAGAACCAGTAACACTTACAGAAGCTAAAAACTATTGCCGTGTAACCACAAATGCAGACGATGCTTTGATTACTGATTTAATTACTCAAGCAAGAGAAGCAGTTGAAAAAGCAACAGGGTTATGTATTACATCAAAACTTGTTTCTATTTGGTTTAATAATCCATCGGGTTTTTTTACAATCCCTTATGGACCTATGGACATAACTACTTTTAAACTTTACGACAATGTTACAGGATTGGAAATATTGCCAATAAATTATAGATTGGTCGGGGATAAATATCCTAGCCTTTATCAGCCTATTTGGAATCAAATGAAGGCAACCTACACAAGTGGTATGGTAAGTGTCCCTAAAGACCTTAAAACGGCTATTTTGGACCAAATAGACTTCGATTATGAGAATAGAGGTGCAGATGTAGAAAGATACGACCAAACAGGAGTTTGTCAAAAGGCTTGGAGAGCTTGCCAAAGATATACTAGAATAAGTCCAATATTATAAGATGCAAATAGGTCAAAAAAAAGGCAGAAACGTTAATTCCTCTACAATGACACGTAGGGCTGATTTGTATAGACCAACTACTACAAGTGATGGTGAGGGTGGATATACTACGGCTTTTACTTTGCAAGAAACTGTATGGGGTGATTTTAGACCTGCTCATAGCATTAGAACTTTGCTAGAAGATGAAAAAACTTTTTACCAAGATGCTAAATTGTTTATTCGTTACGGAACTGTGATTAATGAGGAATATCAAGTTTATGTAGAAGGTAAGATGTACACTATTCAATCAATTAATGATGTGGACAACGCCCATCGTTTCTTAGAAATTAATTTTTATGGCTAGTGAAATGAATGTTTTTGGTATTGATAAACTTATAACTGAATTGAAAAATTATAGTGAAAAAGTTAATACTGACATAAATAATTCAGTAAAAGCAGCAGCTTTAAACGTTGAAAGTAGAGCAAAAATGGATTGCCCAGTAGATATGGGAACATTAAGAGCCTCAATAAATACAAGACCAATAAAAGATGATGAAGGTTATGGGTGGGAAGTTTTTACACCTTTAGAATATGCACCTTATGTTGAATTTGGAACAGGGACTAGGGTGTCAATCCCAACAGGATATGAAGAATACGCTAGACAATTCAAAGGTCAAAAATCAATAGTGGGTATGAATGCTCAACCTTATTTAATACCTAACTTTGAAATGGAGAAAATGGCATTAATTGAAAATATAAAAAAAATAATAGGAAATGTATAATCCTAACGTAGATATAAAAAAATGGTTTTATACCACATTAACTTCAGCTACTGGCTTAGGGGTTTATGATGGTATTGCACCAATGACGGCAGGGAATGAATATCTAATTTTAACAGGCAGAACATCAAGCCAAGTACAAGGCAAGAATGGATATACAAATACATTAGTGTTTATTATAGACATTGTTACAAAAAATGCTAACTTTGGCTTTAAACGTGCTGAAGAAATTAGCAATTTGATTTTAAGTGCTATAAATTCTGATACTACAATAACACTACCCGCAGGATGGAAAGCGTCTAGTTTAAGTGTTGCGGGAATCAGAAATTTACAAGCCTTAAACCCACTTGATAACGTATTCAGGACTTTAATAACTTATAATTTAACAATAACTCAAAATTAAAATAAAATGGCAGAATCTAAAGTATCAGCTAGAAGTTACTTACTATTTGCAGATGAATCCAATACTGGAACATACAAAGTAGTAGCTTGTTTAACTTCAAACGCTATTACCTCAAGTAATAACGTAATCGATGCGTCTTCTAAATGTGGAGATGACTACGAACCAGGACCAAATTTCAAGCAATCAATCAAAGCAGAAGGATTTGCAATTGACCAAACAGGAGCAGAAAGTAAGGATTCTTACGATATGCTTTACTCTTTGCACGTTGCTAAAACTAAGTTTGCTATCAAAATGGGACCATCTAGCCCATCGGCTGGTAATGTAACTTATGGTGGTACTGCTACTGATTTAGTGTTTATTTCTAATTGGGACTTAACTGCTCCTGATAAAGAAGATGTGAAGTTTACTGCAACTTTTGAAGTAGTAAATCCTCCATTATCACAAGCTAGAGTAACATCATAAAAACCTAAAAAATATGTTTGAATTAAGACTGAACAACAACAAAATCCATTTAAAGTGGGGAACTTGGGCTATGCGTGAGTTTTGCATAGAATACAATATTACCTTAGAAAAGTATTTTGAAATTCTAGCTACCTCACAAAAAGACATTAGCGTAATTATTAAACTTTTTTATATTGGTTACAAGTCCGCTTGTATTAGTAAAAAAGAAGAAATAACTTACACTGAAGATGATGTTTGCGAATGGATTGATGAAATAGGCTCTATTTTCAAGGCTGATGGAGAATTAGTAGAATACTTTAAGTATATACTTGCAGCCACTAATCTTGATGTTAGTGGTCCAAAAGAAACCGAGAAAAAAAAAGCCTCAAAAAGTTAACTTGGGATGATATTTTAGTTAAGGCTGCTGAATGTGGAATAAGACCAAGCGAATTTTGGGAAATGACTTGGAAAGATTATTGTATTATCGTTTTGGGAACAGAACGAAAAGAAGTAAATGAATGGGCGAGGACACGAAACCTCGCCTATATTATATACCTAAGTAATAGTTCAGATAAGCATCCTAAATCATTAACTTCATTTTGGCATATTCCACAAATAGATGATGTAGAAGAACCTGAACAAGAAGAATATTTATCAAGTGACCAACTTTTACGAACTTTGGAACTATACGGAGTAAATTAATAAAATATGGCAACTGATTTTACATCTTATTTAGGGGTCAAATTCAAATTTGATAGTGCTGAAGCTAGAGCAGATATAGTTAAACTTCTTAATGATTTAGATTATTTTGAGAAAAAGTTAAAAGGTAATTTTGATACTAAAGCAATTACCGATTGGAATAATAAGATAGATATTGCCAAACAAGGTTTAAATGAGTTTGGTGTTCAAGTAGATACAGTTACACAACAATCATATCAAAATTTTAGAGCCATTGGGCAAATGGACAGGGTTACTCGTGAATTTGCTTCTGGCGGATTAACAAGTGGTTTGAATGGGTTAACAATGTTTGGTAATTCATTAACTCGTTTAGCAGTTCAAGAAGGTGGATTTAAAAATGCAATTACTGGACTTGCTACTGCTTTTACTGGTCCTGCTGGAATAGTATTGGCTTTGTCTGCTGCGGTAGGTATATTTGAGCAATGGCAAAAAACAAGTAAAAAAGCTGAAGAAGAAAATATAAAATTTGCTAAGTCTTTAGATGATGCAAAGAAAAGTGGATTAGAAACAGGATTAAGACTTCAAACATTAATAACAATATCAGAAGATTCTACTTTATCAGATAAGAAAAGGGCAGAAGCACTGGCTTCAGTTAAAAAAGAATTAGGAGGAGTTAATAAAGAATTAGCTGACCAAATTAAAACAAGTGATGATGCTAAGAAAGCAGTTGATACTTATACCCAAGCATTAATACAACAAGCTGTTGTAACTGCTAGAATGGGCAAGATAGTTGCTGATACAATAGCTTTAGAAAGTGCACAAACAACAATAAAAAAATCAAAACCTTCCGATATTGGGAAAGTATTAGCATTACAAGCAAATGAACAATTAGGCGGTCAAACAGGTTTAGGAGCAAGTTTATTAATTAAAGCATTGGGTTTAAGTGATTTAGCAAATGCTTTAGATGAATCAAAAAGATTACAAAAAGAATTAGACAATCAAACTGCTGCTTTAAAAAATGATATTAAAGGTTTAGAAGCAAATCCTTTTGGGTTAGCTTTATTGACAGGTCAAGAAGGTCCATCTAAAAGCGTAAAAATAGTTGATGAAGCAAGAGAAGAAAATAAAAAGTTAAGATTAGAATTAGAATTACAAAAAGAATATAAAAAGAAATTTTCTGAATTAGGGTTAGATATTATCAAAATTCCTACTTTATCAGAAACAAATGCAGATGAAGCAAAAAGAAAAGCAAGTATTCAAAAGGATATTAAGCCAGTTGAGGAAAGAATGGCTGCTAGTGGAGGTTTAGGTGATGTATTAGCAAAACAAGCTGAAAAAAGTGCCCAGCAAATTAAATTAGACGATGAAATTGCAAAAGGTATTAAAGCACAACAAGAAGCCTATAAATCATTAGCTAAAACAATATCACAAGATGTAACAAAGGCTTTATTTAGTATGTATGATGCAATGCAACAAGGTCAATCATTTGGGGAAGCCTTTTTAAATATGATTTCTCAGTTAGTTCAAAAAATGGCTGAATTAGTTATTCAAACTTTAATTTTTGATGCAATTTTTGCAGCATTAACAGGAGGTGGAAGTGTTGCAGCACAAGCAGGGGGAGTAGCAGCGTCAGATGTTGCAGGGTCAGCAGGTAGAATGTTAATGATTCCAAAATATTTAGCTGATGGGGGAGTAGTTTCTAAACCAACATTAGCAATGATAGGCGAAGGAAGTCAATCTGAAGCAGTAATGCCTTTAAGCAAATTAAGTTCAATGATGAATAGTACATTTAATGCGGGAGCAATGAGTGGTGGTAATATGGGAGGTAATGGTCAATTTACTTTAAAAGGAAGTGATTTAGTGTTAGCTTTGCAAAGGTCAAATTATTCACTTAATCTTAGAAGGGGAAGTTAATGGCATACGCAGATAAATATAAAATAACATACGCTACTAAAACAAGCAAAACTGCTTATTTATACTTACAAGAAGATGGGTATAGTGGAAGTATTATAGAATATCAAGGAACTCAACTTCAATTACAATATCTTCCAACTTCTGATGACCAATTTGAGCCAATATTTGCTAGTCAATTAAATGTAACAATAGATATTACTGATAATTTAAATAATATGCCTGATTTTGTTACAACAAATGATAGGAAGTATTTTGCTAAATTATTTTTAGGGACAGATTTAGAATGGACTGGGTTTACTATTAATGATAATGTACAAATATCATTTTCAACAGGTAGAAAACAACTTTCTTTTAATTGCGTTGATGGGTTAGGTATGCTTAAAAGCATTTTATTGCCAATTTCAACGTCAGTTAATATAAATGATAGCCAAAGTGTTTTATATTATACAATGCTATGTTTAAATGCGTTGAATTTACCAACAACCCCAAATTTAGTAACTGCTTGTAGTTATTATTCAGTTGGGATGAATGATAGGGGGACTAGCACATCAAATGAGCCTTTTTCTCAATCTTATTTACCTTATAGAACATTTTTAAATACTGCAACAACTTATATAGATTGTTTTACAATATTAAATAATATTGTAAATGGGTTTGGTTGTAGATTATTTATGGCTAAAGGTAAATGGTGGATAGTTTCAGTTAATGAATTTGCTCAAACAAATGTTTATTATACAGAATATTCATATACAAGTTCAATTATTGGAAGTGGACAATTTAATGTTTCAAGCCAAATTCAAGGATATACAGGAAATACAAGTGGTTTATTTTTTAGCGGGGGTAATCAAATAAAACTATTAAGAAAAGGTTATAACAATGTTACTTTAAGCCATCAATATCAAGGTGCGGTTAATTATTTATCCAATGGTAATTTAAAGCCTTATTTTTCTGATGTCCCAGTGAATTGGAATGCTGCTTATGGAGGTACAGGGTCAGGATATTCAATTATTAATAATGCAAATGAAGTTTCTGCTCAATATAGATTAATAGCAGGTACTCCATCAGGTTCTTATGTTAGAATTTATGCTTTAGGAATGCCAAAAGTTAATGGCAATGATATATTAAATTTTAATTGGACTTATTATGCTCAAGATACAGGAGGGTACAGAGGTAATATTTATGTAAAAATTGTTGGTACTTCTTCTACTTATTATTATGGTGGAACTCCTGCCGCTTGGAATACAAGTGCTTTTACAAACTTTTTCCCAATTCCATCAACAACAACAGACAATGTAAATGGGTATTCTATTACTTTGCCTCCTGCTCCTATTGATGGGGATTTGTCATTCCATTTTGCCTTAGAAGATGGAACTGTAAGATATTGTATAGTAGGTAATTTTTCTTTAAATATTACTCCTTTTGAAAAACAAATTGATTATAATTCGTTTATAAATACTAATACTCAATATTCAAAATCAATAGATTTAACATATGGAGTGTATGCTAATACTACTTATGGTACTCAAATAGGAACTTTAACAAATAGTTCTGGAGTAACTTGGTCAACTTGGTATCAATATGGGAAATCAACAAACTATGCTGGGTTAAGCGGTTTGTTAATGCAGAATTATATCAATATTTATGGTCAAAAAATTATCAATATTGATGGGACTTTGACAAGTTTTGAAACTACTAATGGATATTTAGATGCTGCAAAAATGTTCACGGCTACCGATACCGACCCTAGCCAAATAAATGTAAGTTCAAACTCTTATTTATTAGGAAATTCTACAATAGATTATGTTATTGATTCATCTAATGTAACTTTGTTACAAATATCTAATACGGATATAAGTGCAACAAACAATTATGTAATAACATATAATAATAATTCGCAATAGATATGGCAAACAATAATGTAACTGGTAAGAATATAATGTTGTACTATCACAATCCGATAACAAATACGGATATTCCTTTTGCGTGTTCAACAAATTGCACTTTTAGTGTTCAAGTTGCACAAAAAGAGGTTACTAGCCAAAGTTCGGCTTGGTACAGAGAATTTAAAAACGATATTGCTGCTTGGACTATTTCTTGCGATGGTTTAATAACATTAGAAAACTATGGTTATTTATATCTTTTAAATTTACAACAATCTAGGGCTTCGATACAAGTTAAATTTGTCATTGACAATGCTTCTTTAGGTTTAGTAATAATTTCGGGTACTTGCAATTTGACAAGTTTACAAATAAATGGTCCTTGGAAAGATATAGCTACTTACGCAGTTAGTTTACAAGGCACAGGTGCTTATGGAACAACAGGTACATCGGTAACTCCAGGTGGCACTGTGATAGTTGCAGGTGGTGTAGTTTCAGACAAACAATATACGGCTGCTGGAGGCGAAACAACAATAACTTGGACGGATATGATAGGCAAGACTTGTCTTTATGTTTCAAGAGGCGGAGTAGATGTAAGGGATATATTAAGTTCAACTCCTTCGGGGGAGCAAGTGCAATGGAACTCTA
>Ga0304729_1001410_pt1 | contig 15931 bp, 18 predicted proteins | sample C_131016_MF_Meta_FD_190475 | JGI IMG/M metagenome (GOLD analysis project Ga0304729, IMG submission 190475) | Freshwater microbial communities from Lake Croche, Canada to study carbon cycling - C_131016_MF_MetaG (v2) (version 2) | ecosystem: Environmental > Aquatic > Freshwater > Lake | place... | reverse complement strand
GTTTTCTTTTTACGCCCGCGAAATGATGAGTTCGGAAATAAGTTGGAGGTTACGCAATGGCAACAGGCAGACCCCCAAAGCCAGCCGAGCTGAAACGCCTCACCGGCAACCCCGGCAAGCGCAAACTTCCGGAATTGAGCGTGGTTCATTCCTTACCTATGGCATCAGCCACGCCACCGGCTCCGGCTGGGCTTGGCGAAGAAGGCTTAGCCTTCTGGGCTAAGGCTTGGGACTACGCCATCACATGGCTATCGCCAGCCAGCGACCTTCACGCCATCGAGAATGCGGCAAGGCTTGCCGATGACCTTGCGCTGGCTCGTAACAAGTACCGCGCCACACTAGACTCAGGCGATGGCAGACTTGTGGTTCACTTGAACAAATCTTTCGTTGATTCACTTTCCACACTTGGCTTTGATCCAACTGCTCGCAGCAGATTGGGAGTTGCCGAAGTGAAGGCAATCAGCGCCATCGACAAACTTCTTGCAAAGCGAGAGGCGAGAAAATAATTTAGCCGGGGGGCATCATGGCAGGAAAGAAGAAAATTGATGGATTCCCACCCAAATGGCTCACACCAGTTTCCGAACCTGACCTCAAGCGATCACGAGGCGATGACATCGCCGATTTCGCTGAAGCTCTTTGCAAGATTACAAAAGATTCAATCGCTGGACATGCTGGCGAAGACCTTATCTTTCGACCTTGGCAACGCGAACTCACCAAGCAATTGTTTGCAGTCAAAGCCGATGGAACCTTTCGTCATCGAGTCGGACTCATTGGGCTTCCGCGCAAGAATGGAAAGTCTGCTTGGCTCAGTGCTGTTGCTCTTGAATCGCTAGTTCTCGGAGCGCAAGGCGGCGAAATTTATTCGTGCGCTGCTGAAAAGGAACAAGCGAAAATTGTTTTCAATACAGCCAAGGAAATGGTTCGGCTTCATCCTGAACTTTCGGAAATGTTGACAGTCTATAAAGACACCATTCACAATCCGAAAACCGGCAGCGTGTATCGCGCACTTTCTTCCGATGCCTTTTCAAAAGAAGGTTTGAACCCGACACTCGTGTGCTTTGATGAATTGCATGCACAACCCAACCGCGAACTCTTCGATGTTATGTCATTGGCAATGGGCGCTCGCATCGAGCCAATGCTCGTTGCAATCACCACAGCCGGAGTCAAAACCGACAACAGTGGAAAAGATTCCATTTGTTTCAACCTTTACGAATACGGCAAACGCATCGCACTTGGCGAAGTTGACGATCCTTCATTCTTCTTTGCATGGTGGGAAGCAAACAATGATGGAGACTATCGTGACCCACTTGCATGGAAAGAAGCCAATCCCGGTTTTGGTGACATTGTTGCTGCCGATGATTTTCATTCAGCAATTCTTAGAACGCCGGAAGCGGAATTCAAAACAAAACGGCTGAACATTTGGACATCAACTTCTGACACTTGGCTTCCACATGGAACATGGGATGCAATTGCAGATGAACGAGAAATTCCTGACGGCGTTGATGTTGTTCTCGGTTTCGACGGCAGCTTCAATGGTGACTGCACAGCCATCGTGGCAGTTTCGGTTGAACCAGTTCCTCACCTCATGCCAGTGGCAGTGTGGGAGAAACCTGACGAGGCTGATGCGAGTTGGCAAATCCCAATTCTTGAAGTTGAAGATGCCATTCGCGCTGCCGCAACTCGCTGGCAAGTTTTAGAAATAGCATGCGACCCTTATCGCTGGGCAAGAACATTTCAAATTCTTGAAGAAGAGAATTTGCCGGTTGTTACTTTCCCACAGACAGCAAGCCGCATGACACCGGCAACAACACGATTTTTTGAATCCGTTATCAACAAGACAATGACTCACAATGGTAATTTTCAACTTGCAAGACATATTGGGAACGCACAACTTCGAACCGACAATCGCGGATCAAGACTTGCCAAGGAAGCAAAAGGCTCAAAGCGCCGAATCGACTTGGCTGTCTCTTCAGTGATGGCTTTGGAAAGAGCTGCTTACTGGCAATCGCAAGGTGGCGCACTGCCACAAATTTTTGACCCGTTTTCAATGGAGGTTCCAGATGCGTGAACAAATCACAACGGCAACTGAACTCATTGGGGCATCCATGATTTCAGTTGGTCTCGGCATCATCTTTGGAATTGGTGCTGCACTTATCGCTGGAGGAATCTTGATTCTTGTTGGTTCAATTTTGGCAGACTTAGGAGGCAATGAGTGAGCATCTTCAGTCGAGGAATTCAATCATTCACAGTCGGGCGTTACCCACAGTTCAACAATTATGTTTCACCATTGAGCCAACTCTATGGTCAGACATCAATGACTTCTGCTGCTGGCGAGCGCATCGATGAATGGACAGCACTTGGAGTTTCATCTGTCATTGGCGCTGTTTCACTTCTTGCCGATTCAGTGGCTTCGATGCCTTTGCGTTGCTTTACTATTGACAAAGATGGCAAGCGCACCATGCGCCCGCTTCCAGATGTTATTGCTGACCCTGACCCAGAATCAAACACTTATGAATTGATTCATCAGATTGTCGCTTCAATGGCTTTGCATGGAAATGCTTATGTGAAAATTGACAGAGATCGTTTTGGAAACATGATTGGTCTTGTGCCTTTGCACCCGTATCAAATGCAAGTTCTTCCAACTGGAGACATGACAGGTCGCAGATATTTGCACCTCGGAAATGAAATGAATCGTGAGGATGTTCTACATCTTCGCTGGTTCACTCCTCCTCAATCATTAGTGGGCATCAGTCCATTGAACCAAGCAAGAAATCTCATTGGGCTTTCCATCGCTATGGATCGCCATCTCGCCCAGTTTTACGGGGAGGGCGGCACTCCATCTGGAATTCTTGAAACTGACCAGAAATTGAATCTTGAACAGGCTCGCGTTATTCAGGCAACATGGGAATCAACTCATCGCCGTCACCGCAAGCCAGCAGTTCTTTCCGATGGTTTGAAATTCCGACCAATTACAACTTCAGCTGCCGATGCAGAGATGATCAAGACTCGCGAGCAATTGATTCGCGACATTGCCAGAATCTTCCGCATTCCAAGCCATCTCATTCTTGCTTCTGGCGATAATCAGACATATCAGAATGTTGAACAAGCATCTTTGAATTTCCTGACTCACACAATCGCTCCTTGGATTCGTAGAATCGAAACTGCATTGTCAAACATTCTTGATCCCGGAGATGATGTTGCATTTGATACTTCAACACTTCTTCGAGTCGATGCAATTACTCGCGCAAAGGTCAACATGATCAATGTCTCGATGGGTGCAAGAACGCCAAATGAAGTTCGCCAAATCGAAGGTTTGGAACCTTACGAGGGCGGAGATAAATTCAATCAGGCACTTGCAGGAAATGTCACAGCAGGAGGAATGAATCCTTCTCTTGGTGAAGATGCTGATCCTTCAGCGCCAGTGATGGGAGTTCTTGAATAATGGCTCAGACTTTTCGCGTTCCACCAACACTTGTGGAATTTGCTCAAGACTTAGACACTCCACTTGCTCAGACAGTTCGCTCAAGTGAATCAATCAATCTCGAAACAGTTATCCAAATCCGTTCTCAGTGGGGAAGTGAATGGGCAACCAACATCATTGACAAAATCTTGCGCGATGCAACGATGGTCTATAAGGAGAGCAACATGGCTGACATGAATCAAGTTCCAGACTTGAACGAGGAACTGACTGAACTGCTTGCTGATGTCTTCAGTTTCTATCTTCGCGCTCATGGCGCTCACTGGAATGTCAAAGGAAGTGATTTCAGCGAGTATCACAAGCTCTTCAATGAAATTTATGAAGATGTTTATGGCTCAGTTGATCCAATTGCCGAGAACCTTCGCAAACTTGGTTCACTAGCACCATTTACTCTTCCTTCCTTGATTGCACTTCGCTCCATTGAAGATGCTCCAACAATTTTGCAAGACCCAATGGCACTCGCCGGTGATTTGCTTGCAGCAAATGACATTGTGATTGACCAAATTTCAGATTCATTTGATTGTGCAACGGCTTGTGGACAACAAGGAGTTGCAAACTTCCTTGCAGACCGCCTCGACAAGCACCAATTTTGGAAGTGGCAATTGACTGCTTCACTTGGTCAGGAAGTCACTCAACCTTCTCCAGACCCTCTCGATGCCCAAGGTGTCGATGAAGATGATGTTGAAGAAGATGAAGGCGCAACAATGCCAATGATGATTATGCCTCGCAGCGCTTCTGGCGCTTCTGATCTCTCCATTGCCCCACGCGATACCGCTTGGTCGGCAGCAGAAGCAGACAAGCGAGTTCAAGATTGGGCTGGCGGAGAAAAGATGGATTGGGAGAAATACGCCAAAGCATTCTTTTATGTTGATGAGACAAAGAAAGAACTTCTAGGTTCTTACAAATTGCAATTTGCTGACATCATTGATGGTTCACTTGTTGCAGTTCCAAAAGCAATCTTTGCAGTTGCCGGTGTTTTGAATGGCGCTCGCGGCGGAGTCAACATTCCTGATTCTGATGCAGCTGAAATCAAAGACAAAGTTTCTGCTTATTACAAGCGCCTTGCAAAAGAATTCAATGACGATTCAATTGTTGCTCCATTTGAAAATCGCGCCTCAGCCGCTAGAATTGGCGAAGGTTCATTTGTATCATGGGCAACAACATCTGGTCGTGCAAAAGGTAAAGTTGAAAAAGTTGTCACCAAAGGTCAAGCCAAATCTTCTGAAGGTTATACTTTAGAAACAACGCCAGATCAGCCAGCCTTTTCAATTCGCATTTACAAAGAGCAGGGGAATGGCTGGGTTCCAACAGACACAGTTTCCGTTCATCGCAGCGACATCCTCACAGTTATCACTGCCCTACCCGCCCCGCGCTCGGAGGAAACATCTATGATTGAAGCTCGCAAAGCAATGGCTGGAGCAGAACGCATCACAATGACAGCCGAAGTTCGCGCTGTTGCAACCGATGATGGTTCACTCAAAATTGGCGGCTACGCTGCAACATTCAACAATGAAGCAACTGGCTTGAATTTCCGCGAAGTTATTGCACCGGGAGCATTCACTCGCGCTCTTGCTTCCAATGATCCAGTCTTTCTTCTTGTCAATCACGACATGGAAGGCATTCCATTGGCTTCAACTCAATCAGGAACTTTGCAACTTCGTCAAGATAAGACTGGGCTTTATATGGAAGCAACACTTGATGCTGCAAATCCAAAAGCTCAAGAACTTTCCTCAGCTCTTCGCCGAGGCGATATGGACAAGATGAGTTTCGCTTTCACAGTTTCTCCTGATGGACAAACTCGCGATGCTGGTCTTCGTACCATTCAAGACATCGAGCGACTCTATGAAGTTTCCGTTGTCACCCTTCCTGCTTACGATGCAACTTCAGTTGGCATGCGTTCAGCAGAAGAAATCGACCTAGAACTTGCCAAGCGCAAGTTGCAATTGAAGGTCAAACACTATTCCTTGACTCGCAAGGGCAAGGCATAAACCCTCGGCGCACTCGCCCCGACTGGTTACAACATCCAATCCAAGAGAGGAGACATTCAATGTCTCTAGCATCAAAACTCAAGGAGCAGCGTGATGGTCTTGTTGCCGAGGTTGAAACAACCCTCGCAGCAGAAGATGTCACAGCAGAAGCTCTAGATGCAGCCTCAGCAACGCAGGAAGCAATTTCTGCACTTGATGAGCGCATCGCAACTGCCGAAAAGGTAGAAGCTCGCACAGCAGCACTCGCAGAATCTCGCAAGGAATCTGGCGTTGCAACATTTGGTGGCGCAGTTGTCACTCGTGAGTCAATGACTTACGACAAAGATGGTCGCAACTCATTCGTTCGCGACATGATTGGCGCACAACTTCGCAATGATCGTTCATCATGGGAGCGCCTTGCTCGTCACCAACAGGAAGTTGCGATTGAAACTCGTGACATTTCCCGCACCGATGGAGCTGGTGGAGATTTCGTTCCTCCTATCTACCTCATCAACGAATACGCAGAGTTTGCTCGTGCGGCTCGCGTAACTGCTGACCTTGTTACAAACATGGCTCTTCCAGCAGGAACAGACAGCATCAACATTCCTCAAATCACAACAGGAACATTGGCTGCTTTCCAATCTGCTGATAACGCAGCAACAACAACTCGCGACATGGTTTCAAGCACAGTTACAGCACCAGTTCGCACAATCAGTGGTTACGAAAATGTATCCATTCAATTGGTTGAGCAATCTCCTTTGGCTGGCGGTCTTGATCGCCTAGTCTTCGGTGACTTGATGGCTGACTATGCACTTCAATTGAACACAGCAGTTGTTGGAACAGGTGACGGAACTTCTGGCACACTCAAGGGTCTTGTTACTCTTGGAACTGACACAACAAACGGCATCCCAACAACATGGACTGAAACAACTCCAACTGCTGTCAATGGCGCAATTGCAATCGCTAAGGCGATTTCAAAGGTTGTCACAAACCGTTACAAGGCTGCTGAAGCAATCATCATGCATCCTTCAATGTGGTACTGGCTCGCTTCGCAGGTAGATGGCTCAAATCGCCCTCTAGTAGTCCCTGTAACGGGCGCATCACAGGCGTTCAACGCTGCTGGTACAGTTACCAATCCCGGCGCTCCTGCTGGTCTTGTAGGTACGATTCAAGGCGTTCCAGTCTTCATCGATGCTACAGTCACAAAGACCTATGGCGCTTCAACAAACCAAAGCCCAATTCTTGTTGGTAAGTTCTCAGATTCTTACCTTTTCGAATCAGGCGTAAAGACACGCGTTCTTCCAGATGTACTTTCAAGCAACTTGACTGTTCGCTTCCAAGTTTATGGATACGCAGCTCTTGCACACCGTTTCAACAAATCTATTTCCGCAATTTCCGGAACTGGAACTGTTGCTCCTTCTGGCTACTAATAGCCAAAGCCTTGTCGCTGATCCTGCCTTCGGGTAGGGTCAGCGCCTAGGCGCAACAACTAATTCGGGGGAATTATGAAATCAATATTTTTAGAAGGTTTGAAATCTGCTCGCGAGATAGTGCAGAACAAAGGCATTGAACATTTGGATCGCTTGATTGATGAACTTGAACAAGGTTCTATTGAAACAACAGCGCTCGCTCCAACAATGGAAACCCGATGAGAAGCAAAGACAAAATCTGCATCGGAATGGTCAACAATGGAACCATTGATTCCTTGCTCGCTCAAGATTTGATTCATATTGCTATTGACCCAGAACAGCGATTTCACAATCTTGTTCAAATTGCAAACATCGGATTGACCACGCGTTCAAGAAATGTGATGGTCAAAACATTCTTGGAAACAACGCAAGCCGCTTGGCTTTTGATGATTGATTCCGATGAGCGAATTTCACTTGAAACTTTCAAGAAATTGGTCAACGCAGCTCACGACAAAGACCGACCAATCGTTTCCGGTCTAGTCTTTGCAGCATTCTTTGACAATGATGATGCGCTTCGCCCAGTTCCCACCATTTATGCAATGGATGAGGAAAAGGGTTTGCAACCAATTGATGCTTATCCCATCGACACAGTAATTGAAGTTGATGCTGTTGGAACTGGTTGCCTTCTCATACATCGCAGCGTTCTTCTTGACATGCAAAAGCAAGCAACGGAAAACCAAGGCAAAGATTGGGCTTGGTTCGTTGAAGGCGCAATCAATGGAACTTATTTTGGCGAGGATTTATTGTTCTCCAAGCGCTTGAAATCTATGGGTTACAAAATCCATGCCCACACTGGTGCAATTCTTCCGCATCACAAACAATTTTGGTTGGATGAACGCCACCACACACCAATGCGCGATCATGCAATTCAACAAAACAAAGCATCAGAGTAGGCTTGACCCCTGCAAGTCAACTCTGATGCCCTAACTTCAAGGAGTAATTCATGGCGCTTTCAGGCTCTTATGATCTCGGAGACAAGGTTTATTTGACTTGGAACACCGTTGATTCATCCGGTGCAGCAGTCAATCCCGGAACCGTAACGCTAAACATTACTCTTCCAGATGCAACAACTGTTTCAGTCACAACTGCAACGGCAGTGACGGGAACTTATACGGCTTCATATCTTCCAACTCAGGTTGGTCGGCACATTTTGGCGTGGTCAGCAACCGGGGCTTATCCTCAAGCATTTTCAGACATTTTTGAAGTTCGCGACATTGCCGACATTGGCATTGTTGGTTATGACGAATGCCTTGAATTTCTCAACATTCCAACAGCGAGCGCAAATGAAAATGAAATTCGCCGCTTCATCGATGCTTCAACCGATTTAGCTGAAACTTATGTTGGGCAAGTTTTAGGTCGCAGAACTTTCACCAATGAACTTTATGATGGCGGAACAGAATTTATTCGCATCCGCAATCCCAAAGCAATCAGCATCACTTCCGTCACCGAAAACGGCTTGGCTGTTTCGGCATCGAATTATGTTCTTGATTACACTGGACAACGCCTCTACCGCATCGGCTCAGGAACGCTTTATGCAACCAATTCTTATGGGTATTGGACTCAGGGCATGAATAACATTTCCGTCACTTATGTTGCCGGTTATGTGAATCCTCCAATGAGCGCCAAGCAAGGTGTTTTGGAAATCATTCGCCATTTATGGCAAACCCAGCGTGGCGCAATCAATGTGATGAGTCGCACCAACTCTGGCGATGAACTTTATTCATCACCGACTTATTCTCTCCCTCGCCGAGCAATGGAACTTCTTGATCCAACTTCATTTCCCGGATTGGCATAATTCATGGCAACTTCAACGATGCCAGCATTCACCACAGCAGTGGTGGCAGCTTTTCAAGGAGCGACTTCTCTTTCAGGAGTTCGAATTTTCGATGGAATTGAAATTGACATGTCTTATCCCGGCGATGCCATTGCTGTTGGACATGACGGAAACCTTGACGGAGATGAAGTCTCAGCTTCTTCCATTCGTCAGGAATACCGCCCACTCGGAGCAATCAGCAAATTTGAACATGGTTCACTCAGTTGCTTTCTTTGGTCAGCCAATGGAACAACTGATCTTGCCAGCCGCCGCGCTCGCGCTTTTGCTTTGCTTGGCGATGTTGAAGCAGTCATCAGAGCAGATGTTTCTTTTGCTGGACTTGTTCAATTTTCAGCAATGGAAACAGGTGAGATTCGCTACCGCCAGACAGTCAATGGAGCCGGTGTCGGAATTCTCTTTACAATTACCTATCAAAGCAGAATCTAGGGAGCAAGCAATGCCAACAATCACAAACATCTCGCCGCTTGGCGATCTCGTTATTCCAGCCCTCGGCAATCTTGTCGTAAAGGCTGGCGAGAGTGCAGTTGTCTCAGATGAGGCAGCAGCATCTCTTTTGGAACAAGCTGACAATTGGGCATCTTCTGATGCAAAGGTTGCAGCAGCACCAATCACACCAACCGCGCCGGATTCTCCGGCTGCACAGAACTAGGAGAATATAAATGGCAATCGGTTCAGGTATTGGCTCGCAACTAGGGATTGCAACCGAAACAACTTTCAACACAGCAGCAACAGTCACTCGATTCTATGAATTCACTTCAGAGAATCTCAATTACAACAAGAAGGTTGCAGTCGGCATGGGTCTTCGTGCCGGTGGACAACTTCCTCGCTCACAGCGCAGAGTTGTGACCACAACAGATGTCACCGGTGACATTGTTCTTGACCTTCCAACTCGCGGTCTTGGATTACTTCTTGCTCAAGCAATGGGAACATCGCCTTCGGTTGTAACAACAACAACGGGCGTTTATTCTTACACATTCACCCTAGGCGATACCTATGGTCGCTCATTCACGGCACAAGTTGGCGTTCCTCAATACGGCGGAACAGTTACACCAAAGACAATTGCTGGAGCAAAGATTCAAGGTTTTGAACTTGGAGTCGCTGTTGGTGGAATCGCAACTGGAAAATTCACAGTTGATGCTGCTTCGCTGACAACAGGAACTTCACTTGCAACTGCTTCTTATTCAACAATTTCCAATTTGTTCCACTTTGCTCAAGGCGCAATCACTGTTGCTGGCTCTTCCGTTGCCAACATCAAAGATTTCACATTGACAGTTGGAAACACTCTCAAGGGTGATCGTTACAACCTTGGAGCTTCTGGTACAAAAGCAGAACAAGTCATCAATGGATTTCGCAAGATTTCAGGAAAGATGACAGCAGAGTTCACAGATACAACTCTTCTCAGCGCTTATCTTGCTGATACAACAACAGCGATTGTTCTCACATTCACTGGTGCTGTTATTGCTGGCGGTCAAAATGAAAAATTGACTATCACAATTCCTGCTGCAAAATTTGATGCTGACACTCCAAATGTTCCGGGACCCGGCGTTGTCGATCTTGGAATGACATTTGAAGGTTATGATGATGGCACAAACCAACCATTGACAATTGTTTATCAGACAGCAGATTCAGCTCTCTAATCTAAGAACAGGGGAAATACATGTCACAAAAAGTTGAACTCTCAAACGGCGGTTGGGCAATCCTTCGCGATCCTGCCGCCGTTTCAGTCAAAAATCGCAGACCAGTTGAAAAGGTCTTGATGGCAATTGGAAGAGGGCAAGCAAAAGCAGCTCTCAACCAAGACCCAGCAACAGCAGGTTCGGAATTAGACCCGGCGATTGTTGATCAGTTCTATGAACTCAATGACTTGCTCATTGTTGCTCGCGTGGAATCATGGTCATTTGATTTGCCCATCAGCGTTGATTCATTGGGCGATTTGGTTCAAGAGGATTATGTTGTTCTTCAAAAAATTGCTGCCGAAAATGTTACCTCTATGGTTCCAAACTTTGGATTGAGCAATGACCCAAGTTCCCCCACGCTGCCCTCCGGCGCATAGGGAGAGCGCTTGAGGGTGGCACAGTCAGGGAACCGCTTCCGGATCAACTGAAAATCTATCGACTTTGCAAAATGCTTGCTTGCACTCCTTCTCAACTCGAAGAGGAGTCGGCGGCAACGCTAGACTGGCTTCTTGCAATTGACGAAGTTTTCATCACAACCGAGAACAAAATTCGGAATGGAGAGGCTTGATGCCAACAGCAATCAGCGCAATCTTTTCTGGAGTCAAAAAATTCAATGATGTCACCAAAGACATTGAAGCCAGAGTGGACAAAGCAACTTTGGCAGCTCTTCGAGTCAATCAAAACAAATTGAAAACTGCTATTCGCAAGAATCTTCGCGGCACTCCTCGTTGGACTCAAAAGGGAGCCAACAAAATCACTGGCAAAAATTACCAAGTGCCGGGAACTACGGGGCAACACAATTCCCCGCGTTCTGGCAATCCCGGAAAAATGACTGGCGTTCTTTATGCTGGCGTTGGATCAGCAAAGCCAAAAATTGTTGGCAATACTTGGGTCGGTGGCGTTGGAATTGGTGCAAATCCGAACAATGTCAAAAAGCGCCCATTGGAAGCAAAATTTCCTTATTTCAAACCAGCAGTCGAATCAGTTGAACCAACAATGCTTGCCAATTATGAAAAAGGCTGGGATTCAGCAATTAGTCGAATGGGAGGAATTCTCTGATGGGTATGCTTCCTCCAGTTTATGTTGAACTCAAAGCAAATGTTTCAGAATTTACAGCCGCGATGGGTACTGCTCGCGGAGAAATGTCTTCAGTTGAAGCGCAAGGAATTTCGTCATTTGACAAACTTGCTAGTTTTGGAAAAGCCGCGCTCTTTGGATTAGGCGCTGCCGCCGTTGGTATCGGAACACTCAGCGTTGAAATGGCTGACAAATTTGAACAATCTCATGCCAAATTGGAGCAAGCGCTCAAGAATGCTGGCGGAAGTTTTGACCAATACAAAGACAAAATTGGCACTGCCCAAAAGTCGATGGAGCAATATGGCTACACCAATGCTCAGACTCAGGAAGCATTGGCAAATCTCACCACTGCTCTCAAAGACCCACAAAAGGCGTTGGACAGTCTTGGACTTGCTGCTGATCTAGCGAAATTCAAACATGTTGATTTGGCTGAAGCATCCATCGCGCTCGCCAAGGCTCAAGAAGGAAATCTCCGACCTCTCAAGCAACTTGGAATTGACCTTCCAATTGCTGCTTCCAGTGCTTTGAAATTACAACAAGCACATGAAAGTTTGACCAAGGCAACAGATACCGCAAGCGCTTATTTGAAACTTCACTCCGATGCAATTGATGCATCAAGCAAAAGTCATGCCGCTTATGAAGCACTTCTTGGAAAAGTAGAAGCAGCTCAAACAAAGGTCAATGACCAATCTTCTGCTGGCAAGGAAATCATGAAGGGTCTTTCCGATGCCATCGGGGGACAAGCAGCAGCTTCAGCTGAAACATTCTCAGGCAAAATGCTTGCTCTCAAGGCTCAATCCGAAGATGTTGCCAAAAACATTGGCATGGCTTTGATTCCCATCCTTGAAAAGTTAGTTAGCGGAATCAAAGATGTTGTCGATTGGTTCACCAAGCACAAAGCTATTGCCGAGGCGATTGCCATTACTATTGGCACTGTTCTTGTCGCAGCAATTGGCGCTTATCTTGCAACTCTTGCCAAAGCCGCTATTGAATCAGTCATCGCCTTTGCCAAGATGATTGGCTCATGGGTTGGACTTGGTGAGGCTGCAACAACTGCTGGCACTGAAGCCACTGTCGCTGGCGCTGAAATTGGCGTTGCCACTGGTGGAATGACCATTGCCATTGGCTTGGTTGCTGCCGCCGTTCTCTATCTTGCAACCCATTGGAAAGAAGTGTGGGCAGGAATTCAAGATGTTATCAAGGTTGCATGGGAATGGATCAAGGAAAAAGTTGATTTGGTTTGGAACCTTTTCACAACCACTTCCCCACTTGGAATTGCCATCAAATGGCTTGCCGACAATTGGCATGCTCTTTGGAATGGGATGCAAGATGTTGTTCAAGGTGCATGGAATTTCATTGAAGGAATTGTCAATGCCATTGTTGGTGGAATCAGAGGAATGCTTGGCGTTGTCAAAAATGAAATCAATGTTTTGATTTCATTGGTCAATAAAGTCATTCATGCCATTGATGCCATCCATGTCAATCTTCCATTTGGAATGGGAACCATCGGATTCAATATTCCAGAAATCCCAATGCTTGCAGAAGGCGGAATTGTTACAAAGCCAACTCTTGCAATGATTGGTGAAGCAGGAACCGAAGCAATCATTCCTCTTTCCAAAATGGGGGGAATGGGTATGGGCGGGATGAACATTGTCATCAATGTTCAAGGTTCAGTTGTTCAGGAGCATGATTTGGCAATATCGGTTCGCGATCAAATTGCACAATTGATGCGCCGCAGAGGACTCAATCCTTCAATTCTAGGGGTGTGATGAATGGCTCTCTATGACGGAACCAATGCCCCGACAATCACTGTCGAGTTCGACACCTCCAATCTTGGAACATTTACTCTTGGAGTTTCAACTCTTGGTGGAACAGATGTTCTTGGTGGTGGAGCAACTGTCTGGTCAGCAATTCCATCAACAGATATTCGCTCACTTTCTATTCGCCGAGGAAGAACTCGCGAAGACCAAGCAGTCAATCCGGGAACAGTTTCATTGGTTTTGGAAAATAGAACTTCAAATTATGATCCTGACAATACTGCTTCTTCGTATTATTGGAATGGCTACACAATCCTCACTTCTGGATTGGGAGTCAGGGTTTCCGCAACTTGGGCATCAACTTCTTATGTGATATTCAGAGGCTACTTGGAACAGCTTGATGTTGATGAATCACTTGATCCAGTTGCCACATTCCAATTCACCGATGCTCTTGCTTGGGTAGGTCGCAGATCAATCGCTGCAATTTCCAGTTCTTATTCTGGAGACACAACTTCCACTCGCCTTGGTCGCATTCTTGATGCGATTGGATGGAGTTCATCTCTTCGTTCCATCGCTGGGGCAAGAACAATGCAACCAACAACTTTGGGAGATAGCGCTCTTTCATTGAGCGACCAAGTTGCCAGATGCGAATTTGGGCGTTTCTACGCCGACAGGCAAGGAAATCTCACTCTCTTGCCATATGAATCACTTTTCACCACGCCTTCAAGAATGACCTTTTCCGACACCAGAGCAACTGGAACTGTCGAATATGACACAATTGTGACCAATCCGGGAGCAAAATATCTCGTCAATTCAGTGACAGTCAACCAAACAACGAGTCTTTCCCAAAGTTATAATGACACCACTTCTCAAGCAAGATTTGGCATATATCAAAAATCTTATGACACTCCATTGTTGGACAATACAACTGCCGGCGCTCTTGCAGCAATCATTGCTGCTCGATATTCCTTGCCAGTGACTCGTATTGATAGGGTTGAATTTGATGCTGTTGGGCTTGATTCATCGGTTTGGATTTCTTTGCTTCAAACTGATCTTGGAGACAATTGCGTTGTTCAAAGAACAACAGTCGATTTTCGCACACGAATTTTCAACTCTTTGGTTGAATCAATTGAATATGATTTTACGCCAGACAACTGGCGTGTTGGAATGGATTTATCACCAGCAGCATCGGTGGCGTACTTTACAATCGGAACATCAGTTCTTGGTGGAACTGACATCCTCTATGTCTAGGAGATAACAAATGGCAGGAACCGGATACAAATTATTCGTCAACGGAAGCACACTTTCCGCATCTGATTTGAATACTTATGTCAACCAGCAAACAGTGATGGTTTTCGCCAATACAACGGCAAGAACTTCTGCTCTCACCAGCGTTCTTGCAGAAGGAATGGTCTCTTATGTCACTGGAACTGGTTTGCAGTATTACACCGGAAGCGCATGGGTCAATTTCGACCACACTTTCAGTGGATCATCATCTGGTTCCACACTGGTTCAAGCAACGGCAGCAGCATCAGGAACTTTGACTCTTCCAGCTGCAACTGACACTTTGGTTGCAAGAACAACAACAGATACATTGACCAACAAAACTTTGACATCTCCGGCAGTCAATAACGGGTATCTCACCAGCCCAAAGGAATTGACCACAGTTTCAGCAACAGCTGCAACGGGAACAGTGAACTTTGATGTTCTCACGCAAGGAATTCTCTATTACACAACCAACGCTTCTGCCAACTGGACATTGAACTTCCGAGGCAACTCTGGAACAACTCTCAACTCCATCATGAACACCGGCGATGCGTGGTCGGCAGTATTCCTCAACACCAATGGCGCATCGCCATTCATTCCCAATGTTTTCCAAGTTGATGGAACTGCAACTGGTGTGACAGTCAAGTGGTCGGGCGGAACAGCGCCAGCAGCCGGAAACGCATCAGCAGTCGATGCTTATACATTCACCATCATCAAAACGGCGGCAACGCCAACTTATACGATCCTAGCAGGAGGCGCGGTGAAATTCGCATGAGTCCACTACTCACAGGTTTTCCATTTGGCGGTTCGACTGGAGTTGCGAAGGCTACATATACAGCAACTACCGGCTCACCAACGATTGACTCAGCCACTCGCGCTGGTAAGACAATCATCAAATTCACTGGCTCTGGTTCCATCACGATTGGTGTTGCAGGAACTTGTGAAGTATTGGTTGTCGGCGGAGGAGGCAGTGGAGCATCTGTTGTTTCGCCAGCCGGTCAACCGGGAGGCGGAGGCGCTGGTGGTTTGTTCTATAGTGCAACAGCAGCCCTTGATGCAGGAACTTTGACAGTTACAGTTGGCGGTGGTGGTGCAATTTCAACTAGCACTCAAGGAACTGCCGGAACTTGGAGTGGAATCGCCAACAATTATTTGGCACTTGGCGGTACTGGTGGAAATAACAGTGTTTACTACTTTGGTTCTGGCGGCGGCAGTACGGTTGGAACTCAACTTGTTGCCAATGGACAAGGAAAAATTGGCGGAGCAGTATTTGGTTCTGGAGCAACATCAGCCGGCGGAGGTGGTGGTGGATTTGCAGCAGTTGGTTCTGCTGGAACTTCGGCAACTGGTGGCGCGGGTGGTGCAGGTACTTCAATTTCAATCACAGGCTCGGCAGTTTCTTATGCC